>Ga0315320_10000604_pt1 | contig 29671 bp, 24 predicted proteins | sample M140m21515metaG_FD_203458 | JGI IMG/M metagenome (GOLD analysis project Ga0315320, IMG submission 203458) | Ammonia-oxidizing marine archaeal communities from Monterey Bay, California, United States - M1 40m 21515 | ecosystem: Environmental > Aquatic > Marine > Coastal | place: USA: California... | reverse complement strand
TGTGCGGGCCACGGCACCCGGCATGTTCGCCACAGCGTAGTGCACGATTCCATCCACGATGTAGGTGGGGTCTGCATGGGTGGTGGCGTGGGTGGTTTCTACGCACCCGCCTTGGTCCACGGCCACATCCACGATCGCCGCTCCAGGCTGCATCAAGGACAAATGTTCCCGGGTCACCAGGTGTGGGGCCCGGGCTCCAGCAACCAGCACGGCACCGATCACGAGATCCGATGTGCCGAGTGCTTGTTCCATGTTGTGTGTGGAGCTGTACAAGGTTTTGACCCGACCCTGGAAGCTATTGTCAAACCAGCGAAGTCGATCGATGTTGATATCGAGAACCGTGACATCTGCGCCCATTCCCATGGCCATTCGGACTGCATTGAGACCAACGATGCCGCCACCGATGACCATGACATTTCCAGGGGCAACACCGGGGACGCCGCCCAACAGAACGCCACGTCCACCCATGACCCGCTCAAGACATCGGGCACCTGCTTGGACGCTCAACCGTCCTGCGACCTCCGACATGGGGGTCAGCAGTGGCAAGGAACCATCGGTGGCCTGCACGGTTTCATACGCGATGCCCACACAGCCAGAATCGAGCAAAGCATCGGTTTGGGGGCGATCGGGTGCAAGGTGCAGGTAGGTGTAGAGGATCTGGTTTTCCCGAATCCGAGGGTACTCGGTTGGGATGGGTTCTTTGACTTTCCAGATCATTTCGCCGCGAGACCAGACCTCTTCTGCCGTCGATACGATTTCGGCTCCAGCGGTGATGAACTCTTCATCGGGAATACCGGAACCCGAACCGGCGTTCTGTTCCACGATGACACTGTGTCCATGTTGAACGAGCTGCCGAACGCCTGCCGGAATCAGACCGACACGGTTCTCTTGAGGTTTAATTTCCTTGGGAACACCTACGAGCATGACTGCCTCCACATTTTGGCTGGCCCTCTATCCCAAAGGTTTTCGAGTGGAAACACAAGATTTCAGACTTGCGCTTGTTTGTTGCAGATCCGATCGGATGGATGAGGCATGGGTTAGACTAAAACCAGTAATCGAGGTGATATATCGAGGTCCAAAATCTACGAGGGACACCCACTCCCAGGGTGAACCGATCCGAGATGACCCCAACAGGTGAGGATGCTCGACCCATTCGATGCACCTTGTCGTTCGATTCCACAGATGCTCTCCGGGAATTGGTGGGTGAACTGGGTAAACACCTGACGCTTGTTGGCGAAGTGATGTCCGTCAACATTGTGCAGCGTGGGCAAGACCTGACTTTGATGGGAACCGGCGAGCACGTTGAACATGCCGCCCGGTTGCTGGAGCAGTTCGAGGCCATCGTGTCCACCGGCTACGAATTGAAAAGCCGTGATGTTGAGCAGGCCGCTCGCGTACTGCTTGCAGAACCCCACACAGATTTAGTGGGGTTGTATACAGACACCATTCACGTGGGTGTGGGCAACAGCAGCATCCATCCACGCTCACTTACTCAGCGCATGTATGTGCAGTCGATTCAAAAGAACGATCTGGTGTTTGGTGTCGGCCCGGCGGGTACTGGAAAGACATATTTGGCGATGGCCATGGCTTTGGGGTGTTTGTTTCGAAATGAAGTGAAGCGGATCATCATCAGTCGCCCCGCGGTAGAAGCGGGAGAAAAGCTCGGCTTCTTACCCGGCGATATGGTGGAGAAAGTCGACCCATATCTGCGTCCCATGTACGACGCGTTGTACGATTTGGTGGACTCCGACCGTGCCAATCGGCTCTTGGATAAGGGCATTATCGAAGTTGCACCCATCGCGTTTATGCGTGGTCGTACGCTCGCAGACGCCTTTGTTATTCTCGACGAGGCGCAAAACACCACCCGTGCACAGATGAAAATGTTTCTGACTCGTTTGGGAATGTCATCGCGCGCGGTTGTGACCGGAGACCCCAGTCAGATCGATCTTCCCCGTGGGACAAAGAGCGGGCTATCCGACGCATTGCATGTGCTTTCCGGTGTAAAAGGCATAGAAATGGTACGATTCTCTGCGGTTGACGTGGTTCGACATCCATTGGTGGCTCGGATCATTCAGGCGTATGCCAAGATGGAGAAGCAAAACTCGTGAGCAATAGAGGCATTGTGGGCGGGTGGATTTCTGGCCTACGCGGGGATATCGCCCGGCGGTTGTTTGCTCTGTTGGTACTGGCTTTGGGTACCGGGGCCTTCGTTGTGGAGTACGCCGGCACCCCGATTGACGACCTGATTGTCGGAAGTGTCGCCGACCGCTCGGTTCGGGCTACCGCCAGTTTTCCGTTTGTAGACTGGGAGGCAACACTCGAGCGACAGCGCGCAGCCGAGTCTCGTGTTCAGCCCGTGTTCGACTTTGACACCACCCTGTCTGGCCGGATTCAAACCCGAATTGCCGATGCCTTTGATACCGCTCGCCACCGTTTGGCGGAGGCCGATGCGACCGCAGCGGATCGGCCACCCGAAGAAACCGACTGGTTGGTGGAGATTCGAAGTGATTTCTTAAAGGTTCTCGACCTTTCTCTGGATCCAGAAACCCTGCAGCGATTGACGACCCAGCGGTGGTCGTCGGACATAGAAACGCTCACAAAGAAGCTCGTGAATGATGAGTTGGGACGCTACATTGTTGCGGATCGTTCTCTGCTGCCAGCGAAAGACTCCACTGTAAAAGTGGTCCGCATGCTGCAAGATAGCCGTGACGAGGTGACCCTAGACGGCTTCGACCGTGTGGTGGTGCCAGAAGAGGTCCGGCGCTCCATTAAGATGGCCGCTTTTGATCAAGCGTCAGAATCGATGGTGGCCGATGCAAGAATGGCCTCCGTGGCCATTGCGCAGGCCGCGGTACGGGCCAACTTTTCATACAACCAGTTGATCACTGAGAGTCGTCGGCAGGATGCCCGAGAGGCGGTCCCCGAGGTGGTCATACAGGTGCAGCGAGGAACGACGATTGTTCGCGAGGGCGAAGTCGTCACCCAAGCTCAGTTTGAGACACTGCATGCCATGGCGGATGGGCGGAGCAGCTACGGCACAGGGGGATTGTTCTTTGCGTTGAGCTTCTTCGCTGGCCTGGTATTTTTGTCTCTCTACATGTTTTCAGCAGGCTTCATCAAGAAGTTCTCGACACGGCCTCGCGATGTGGAGGCTGTGGCCTTTTTGGCGTTGGTGTCCATCGGGCTGGGCCGCTTGATTCTGGAGGCGGCAGAGCCGTTGGCGACCGCGTCCGGAAATGGAATGGCGGAGTCCAGCATCTGGTACTTGGTCCCTGTGGCCGGCGGTGCGATGTTGGTTCGGATTCTCGTGAACAGCGAGACGGCCCTGATCTGGACAGTGGCGACCAGCTTGATGCTGGGCGTGTTGATGGAACACCAAATCCTCTACACGATTTTCTTCATCTGCTCGGGTCTCACGGCGGCCGGTGGAATCGCCCACACGAAAGAGCGGGTCAACGTGCTTCGTGCAGGTCTGCTGACTGGGCTCGTCAATGCCGCAGGCGCGTTGCTGATCAATTTACTGCAGGCGCAGTTGGGGGATGCAGGAGGCGGGAATGCCGTGCAGCCACTGTGGGACATGGGCTTTGCGTTTCTGGGTGGAAACCTCTCTGCCATCATGGTGCTTGGCATGGTGCCCATGTTTGAGCTTTTTGGCTTTATTACCGACTACAAGTTGTTGGAATTGGCGAACTTGAACCACCCATTGTTGCGTCAACTGATGCTTCGCGCACCGGGCTCGTACCATCATTCTGTGATTGTGGGCTCTCTGGCAGAGGCTGCGGCTGAATCCATCGGCTGCAATGCGCTTATGACTCGGGTGAGTTGTTATTTTCACGACATAGGTAAGGCGGTGAAACCCTCCTATTTTATTGAAAATCTACGCGATGTACCCAACCCACACGATCGGTTGGCGCCACACCAATCGGCTCGAATCATTGTGAATCATGTGCTGGATGGTGCGGCTTTGGCCCGCCAATACAATCTTCCCAAACCGATCAGCGACGCTATTTTGATGCACCACGGAACAGGCATCATCCAGTATTTCTACGCGAAAGCTGTCGAGCAGGCGGGCGAAGACATGCAGGTTGATCCCGATGACTTCCGCTACCCGGGTGAACTTCCCGACACGCGGGAGGCGGGCATCATTTTTCTGGCGGACCGAGTGGAAGCGGCCTGTCGCACGTTGAAGGATCCCACCGCAGAAAGCATTCGATCCATGATCCAGAAGTTGGTCAATTCAGCGGTGACCGATGGTCAGCTGGAGCAATGCCCGCTTACGATTAGCGAGTTGTACACGGTCATCGATACCTTCACGCAGACGCTGTTGGGTATTTATCACCACCGGATTGAGTATCCCGGTATGCCGGTTTTACCGCCCAAGGGTGACCAGACTGCCAAGTCTTCCATCATCACCTTGGATGTGGCTGCCCAGTCCGGAGATCAGGCGGACGATGGCGAGTTGTCGCTGATTCCGACTCCCGAGGCCTGATGTGTCCGTTGATTTGACTGTAGAGGGCGAAGCATCCTCGTTTGGTGAGCTGTCGAATACCCTGCTCGAGATGGCAGAGGCTGCGCTGGAAGTGTTGGAGAAAACAGATCATGAACTTTCGGTCGTACTGACCGATGATCCGCACATTCAGTGTCTGAATCGAGACTTTCGGGAAAAAGATGCCCCCACCGATGTGCTGTCCTTTGGTCAACTCGAAGGAGAGCCCTTTGTGACCCCCATCCCTCACCTGGGTGACTTGGTCATCAGTGTGGAAACGGCGGCCCGACAAGCCAAAGAGCGTGGCCATTCTGTGGAGGCCGAGGTGCGAATATTGTTGGTGCACGGCCTCATGCATCTTCTCGGGCATGATCACATGGAGGCTGAAGAGCGTACATTGATGGCCCAGGCAGAAGATGCGCTCTTGGCGGCCTTGCCGGCACACCCGCAGTGGCCTAAAAGCTCGGGACTTGTGTCACTTCAGGATGGGCAATGAATCACGAACTCCATGAACTGTACAAATCCTTGAGCGGCCGCATTGCGACGCTTCGGGGGCATCTTTGACCTCGATGGTCTAAATCGTCGAATCGCAGAACTTGAAGAGCAGTCGGCCCAGCCGGAGTTCTGGCAGGATGCTGCGAACTCTGCGGTGGTTCTAAAAGAGAAGGCTCGTCTGGGGCGAGCGGTGGAAGGCTTCCAAGAGTTGAACGGTGCCTTTGAGGATGCCGAGACCATGCTGGAATTGGCCAAAGAGATGGACGATGAAGAGAGCATGACCGAGGGCGAGCAGATGTTGCTCACTCTCGCGCCCCGAGTACGTCAATTCGAGTTGCTCCAAATGCTGTCGGGTGAGGCCGATGAATCGGACGCCATCCTCGAGATTAACTCTGGGGCTGGCGGTACTGATGCCAGTGACTGGGCCGAGATCCTCAAGCGCATGTATCTTCAGTGGGCCTCACGCATGGGTTTCAAGGCCAAGCTGGTCGATGAAGCGGCCCACGAAGAAGCGGGCATCAAGAGCTGTACGATCGAGATCGCTGGCCAGTATGCGTATGGCTACTTGAAGGCTGAGATTGGTGTCCATCGTTTGGTGCGTATTTCGCCGTTTGATTCCAATGCTCGGCGTCACACGGCCTTTGCTTCGGTCGCCGCCTATCCGCAGATCGATGAAAACATTGAAATTGATATTGTCGATTCGGATCTTCGGATCGACACCTACCGAGCGTCGGGAGCGGGTGGCCAGCATGTCAACACCACAGACTCCGCTGTGCGCATCACGCACACACCAACCAACATCGTGGTTCAGTGTCAAAATGAACGAAGTCAGCACAAGAACAAAGCCACAGCGATGAAAATGCTGCGGTCCAAGCTGTACCAGCACGAGATGGAGAAGCGTCAGGCCGAAGCCGATGAGGTGAATGCCAACAAAAAAGCCATTGAGTGGGGGTCTCAGATTCGCAGCTATGTCATGCATCCGTATCGGCTGGTCAAGGACCTGAGAACGGGAGTCGAGCAAGGCAATACCGACAAGGTGCTCGATGGCGACTTGATGGGTTTTATGGAGGCGTGGCTTGTTCAGCAGAGCACCTCAGAGGTGTCGGAGTGATTCGTTTGTTGCCGGTTCTGTTGTTTGGGTGCGCAAAGGAAGAAGTCAACGCGTCTGTCATCGAGGGTCGCATCACGGTTGCGGACATCGGTGAATCCGCCGAAATCGTCTGGAATCAAGGATTCTTTGCGGTGGCGAATGATGCCCTGCTGGTGTTTTTGACCGGCGCTGAGGGTGCGAATTGCGATGATATTGCCGCTTTTCTTGCCTCTTCTGAAGGGGTCACCGAGAAAACGGGTGTGTACGACGGCGGAAGTTGTGTGATGAGCGTAAAAGTGCCGGACTGGACGGGCGACCACGAGGCGAGTTGGCCATCGGAAGCCTTTACGTGGAACCCGGCCGTGGACTCATCCATTCGGTGTGAGTTGGGTGCTGGCGAATGGAAACTGGAAACCAACAGTAGCGGGCGCGAAGACTACTATTGGACCGGTACCACCTGGGCTGGAATCCCCGACGTGTTTGATTGGTCCTTCTCGGAAGAGGATGAAGCGCTCGAAATCCAGGTGGATATGAGTTCCTATGATGGCGACTTAATCTACGATTCAACTGGAGAAGTTGCCGGAACTGGAGACGTTTCAGGCCGCCTTCGGGCACAGGCTTGTACAGGCATGGAAGAGGCCGGAGTTCTCTAAGTAAACCCGCCGTGTATACCTCGAGGGTAGAACTCCTTGAGTGTAGCCGTCATCAAGTGCCGGCCGGCCCGCCTTTGATCGGTTAACTCCCGCTGCCTGCGCCTCGCGCGCGCGAGAGGAAATGTGCCATGTACGAGTTCGATGAGAGTCGGCAAGAGAAGATCGCTGGACTTCGTGAAGAGGGGATTGAACCCTATCCTCACAACTTGAGCGTTACCCATACCGCCGCTGAAGCCGTGGCCCTGATGGGCGATCGCGAAAATGAAGCCTTGGCGGAAGATCCAACAGAAGTGACCGTCGCGGGTCGATTGATGTTTCGCAACCTGATGGGCAAGGCGGGTTTTGCTCGAATTCAAGACAGGTCGGGTCGCGTACAGGTGTATTTGAAGAAAAACACCATCGGCGAAGAAGCGTTTGCGATCTGGAAGAAGCTTGATGTGGGAGATCACGTCCACATCCGCGGCAAGTTTATGCGCACCCGGACGGGCGAGGCCACGATTCAGGCCCTCACGCTTTCGTTGGCGGGCAAGTGCATTGCTTCGATGCCCGATAAGCACAAAGGCATCACAGACATCGAGTTCAAGAGTCGGCAGCGCTATGTCGACTTATTCATGGACCCCGACTCCGCGGAAACCTTTCGTCGCCGGTCCGAAATCGTTCGCTACACCCGGCAGTTCTTCACCGATCGCGACTATCTTGAGGTGGAAACCCCAATGATGCATGTGATTCCAGGTGGTGCTGCCGCACGTCCGTTTGTCACCCATCACAATGCCCTCGACATGGAACTGTACATGCGTGTGGCGCCTGAGTTGTATTTGAAGCGACTGGTGGTGGGTGGATTTGATCGGGTGTTTGAGGTCAACCGCAACTTCCGAAATGAAGGGGTTAGCACCAAGCACAATCCCGAGTTCACCATGCTGGAGTTCTACGAGGCATACCAGACGTGGCATGGTCTTATGGAGTTGACCGAGGACCTGGTGAGCGGAATGGCCACCCATGTCACCGGTTCGAACGAAGTGGAGTACGGTGAGATTACCCTCGATTTCGCCAAGCCCTGGCGCCGTCTTAAAATGTCCGATGCCATCGCTGAGTATGCAGGAATGGAACCCGGTGCGGTGACCGACCCGGATGCGTTGAAGGCGCGGTGGCTGGAAGATCATCCCAACGATGCCAAGGACCCTCGCCTGCCCACCACCGTGGGCAAGTGGTACGAGATGTTTATGGATGCATACGTGGAAGAGAACCTGGTTCAGCCCACGTTTATTACCCATTTTCCAGTGGAGATCTCTCCATTGTCTCGTCGCAGTGAGACGGAGCCCGGCATCGCGGAGCGCTTTGAGTTGTTCATTGCAGGCCGAGAGATTGCCAATGGCTTCAACGAGCTCAATGATCCAGTCGATCAAGCGGCACGCTTTGAGGCACAGGCGAAGTCCCGTGAGGCTGGCGACGATGAAGCGATGTATTTCGACTCGGACTACATTCGTGCGCTGACCTATGGTTTGCCGCCGACTGCGGGAGAGGGCATCGGTATCGATAGGCTCGTGATGTTGCTCACCAACCGTCAAAGCATCCGCGAGGTCATCCTGTTCCCAACCCTTCGTCCAGAACGTGTGCAGGGTGCTGACAGCGAAGAGGGCGACACCGACTGATGCGATTTTCTCTGCTCGTTGCCCTTTCACACTTGAGGGGCCGTCGACGTACGGCCGGGGTCAGTGCGATCGGTACGGTCTCCATCATTGGCGTGATGGTTGGCGTGACCGCACTCATCATGGTGCTGGCCGTCATGGAAGGGTTTGAGATTGATTTGCGAGAGAAGATCTTGGGGTCCAACGCCCATGTTGTGGTGCTGCACTACGATGGATACTTCGACGGGTACGAGGCCACTGCTCAGAAGATTGAGCAGACGGAAGGGGTCGCGGCTGTGGCCCCCTTTGTCTATACCGAGGCCATGGTTCAGGGCCGGTTTGGGGCTTCAGGCGTCATTGTGAAAGGGATCGATCTTAGTCGTACGGCCTCGGTCACCGACGTGCGTGAAAATCTAACGATTGGACCGGGAGGGGTGTTGACTTCGGCTGAAGAGCGCGCGGAATTATTCGCTTCATTGCGGAACCCGCCGCGTGCGATCGTGCAGCCTGCCGATGATACCGAAGAGCTTCCAGGCATCATCATCGGTGTTCAGTTGGCCAACCAGTTGAGCTTATTTCCAGGAGATCGCCTGCATTTAATCAACCCAATCGGCGGTGGAACCGGACCGTTGGGTACGCCCATGCCGTTGGTTCGCCCCTTTCGTGTGGCTGGGGTGTTCAATTCGGGAATGTACGAGTACGACACCAAATGGACCTATGTGGCCATTCCAGATCTCCAGACCTTTTTGAAAACCGGAGACAAGGTCACGGGGTTTGAAGTGCGTGGTGAGGACATCGACGAATCGGCCACGATTAAGGAGCGACTCGATACCAATCTTGGCTACCCGTTTTACACCAATCACTGGAAGAGTCTGAACAAGGCTCTCTTCGAGGCATTGGCGCTCGAGAAAGTGGTAATGGGGCTCATTTTGAGTCTGATTGTGATGGTGGCCAGTCTCAATATTGTTGGCATGCTCATCTTGGTTGTTGTGACCCGTACCCGTGAAATATCCATTTTGCGTGCCATGGGGGCGAGCGCATCGCGTATCCGTCAGGTGTTTGTCTTCGAGGGCCTGATTATTGGTTTGGTTGGAACCGCGATTGGAACCGTGACGGGTCTGCTTGGGTGTGAGGCGCTCAAGCGCTACGAATTTCCCCTGGATACAGACGTTTACTACCTCGACACCCTGCCCGTGGTTGTTCAATACGACACGATCGGCTGGGTTGCAGTGGCAGCAGTGGGTATTTGTTTTCTGGCCACCCTATACCCGGCGACCATCGCCGCCCGTATTCGTCCAGTCGACGGCTTGAGGTACGAATGACGACTCCAGCATTGCGAGTGGTGGGACTTGAGAAGTCTTTTGAGATGGGGGGCGAGCAGTTGTCCGTTCTCCGAGGTCTTGACCTGGAGTTGCAGCAGGGCGAACGTGTGGCTGTACTGGGTCAAAGTGGTTCGGGTAAAAGTACATTTCTTCACGTTGTTGGTACCCTTGATCACCCCACATCTGGGCAGGTCTTTCTCGATGGTGTCGATGCGTTTGCGCGCGCAGGCGCTGAACTGGATACGCTGCGCAACCGCCACATTGGCTTTGTCTTTCAGTTCCACCATCTCTTGCCTGATCAGGACGCTGTGCACAACGTGATGATTCCCGCATTGATTGGTGGTGTTGCAGCCCCCCAAGCCCGCAAAACAGCGGAAGACTTGCTCGTGCGTGTGGGCTTGGCGGATCGTTTGGGTCACCGACCGGGTGAGTTGTCGGGGGGTGAGCAGCAACGTGTGGCCCTTGCGCGTGCGTTGGTGCGGAAGCCTCGATTGCTGTTGGCGGACGAGCCCACAGGAAATCTTGACCCTGAAACTGCCGGGGACATGATGGATTTGATGCTGGAACTCAATGATGAGTGGAACACGACGTTGATCGTCGTGACTCATTCGGAAGCCCTGGCATCACGATTCCCAAGAAACCTCTCGCTTGAGAGCGGACGCTTCGTGGAGCAAGCATGACACGATGGCCTGTTCTCACAATTTGCGCACTCTTGGGTGGTCCGGCTTTTGGCCAGGAATCTACCGAGGCCGAACCTTCTGTTGAGAGTGAAGCGCCGGTTCCTGTGGCGCTGAATGGTCGCATTGTCGATGTGAGAATCACGGGTCTACGTCGTGTAGAAGAGGCCGCATTGATGGCCGCTGTCGGAATACGGTCAGGCGAACTGTTGGCCAACTGGAAGGTGCGTCGGGATTTGGTCGCCATCTATGAGACGGGGTTTGTGAAGGATGTTCAGGTGGATGTTTCCGCCGCACCCGACTCCGACCCGAATGCCGACTATCCAGAAGTGGTGGTCACATTTACTGTCGCCGAAAAGCCGGCCATTCGAGACGTCACCATCAGTGGGAACAAGAAGCTTGACGAAGATGCCCTGCGTGAAGTCATCGACATCGGCGCATTTTCGGTACTGAGTCAGGCCGAGATCAACGAAAATATTCTCCGTATGCGGAACAAGTATTTGGAGAAGGGGTTCTATTTGGTCGAGATTGAGCCCCAGCTGCATGAAGTCGGAGAAGACGTTGTGGAGCTCGAGTTCTCTGTGACAGAGAACAAGAAAGTTCGTGTTCAGCGAATCGACATCGTGGGCAACTCGGTCGTTCCAGACAAAAAGATTCGACGGTTTTTACAGACCAAGCAAGCGGGTATCGTTCCGTGGTTGACCAACAGTGGTGTGTTCAATGAAGGCATGCTGGAGGCGGACACTCAGATTGTTCGTCAGGTCATGCTCGAAGAAGGCTATGTCGACGTAAAGGTCGAGCCAGCGACGACCTACTTGTCCCCGGATAAACGCTTTATCTATGTCACGATGCATGTGACGGAGGGCCCGCTGTACACGTTGGGTCGTATTTCGATTGATGGACAGTTTCTCCCCGAAGAAGGGCTGACCAAGTCGTCGGTACGGCGAATTATCGAGGGTGAATCCGCGAAGAATATGCGCTTGCGCTACGACCAGGCGGTCAAAAAGGCCGAGAAGCGCTCGGGTGAAGACGGTGCCCCTGCGGCGGATGGATGGGATGCACCCAAGAAGGGGTTGTTTGCCATCAAGCCGAACCCGCCGATGGTGACCGGCGAGACATTCAAGCTGACCACCATGCAGACAGCCATGGCCCAAATTGGCGACATGTACGGGGATGAAGGCTACGCGTTTACAAATGTGGTGCCCCAGACGGAACCTCACCCAGAAGATGCAGTCGTCGATGTCCGCTTTGAGATCTCGACCGGCGACAAGATGTGGATTGGTCAAATCGACATCAGTGGAAACGATCCGACCTTTGATAAGGTGGTTCGCCGCGAAATCCCGATCAACGAAGGAGAGTTGTACTCGACCTCGAAGATCAACGAGGGACGTGCCCGGCTGAACCGGCTGGGGTTCTTTGAAGAAGTCAACATCTCCACTCCACAGGGTCGGGATGAGAAGACGTTGGACATGAAGGTGGATGTCACCGAGCGTCCCACGGGAAGCTTCTCTGTGGGTGCTGGTTTCTCCAATCTTGAGAACTTTGTGTTCACCGCGAACGTCTCTAAGAACAACTTTCTGGGTCTCGGCTACATCATGAGTGCCGCGGCCAACGTGAGTGGCAAGCGTCAGCAGGGCAACGTGTCCCTCTTTGATCCCTACTTCTTGGATTCCCGTTGGACGCTGCGTCTGGACGCCTACTCCATCTCTCGTCAATTCATTGAAGATGAGTACCAGCGTGGCGGTTCGTTCGCGATTGGACGATACCTCGATGCGCGTGATGACATGCGCCTTGAGATGATCTACACCATCGAGGATACGGGCCTCACCAGTATCGACCCATACAAAGGTCGGCTCCTCGGGGGTCAACTCTACAAGAATGGATTGGCCAGCTCCGGCGGTCTCGCCTTGATGGTCGATAAACGCAACAATCGCGTCAATGCGACCAAGGGCGTGTACAGCTCACTGAGTTCGACGCTGACCGGTGGTTGGCGCGTGGACGATCAGGAAGTGCTGAGCCTGTTTGGAGGAGACTTCAACTTCTACGAACTCAAGGCCAACCTTCGGGCCTACTACCCACTCGTGAAGTCTGAATCACTCATTTTCAAGTACAACGGAACGCTCGGCCATTTGGGTAGTACAGATGGTCAGATTATCCCCTACATTCATCGGTATCGGGCAGGGGGTATCAACTCTGTGCGTGGCTATGACTGGTACTCCTTGGGGCCCTCTCTTCGTGGAACAGGCTATCGACAGGGAGCCCAGTCGACCTATTGGATGGGCTCGGACGATCCAACGGCCGCCGACGATCGCCTCGTGATCGGTGGTACTCGAACCTGGATCAACAACTTTGAGATTGAGTCACCGATCGTGAAGCAGGCCGGGATTTCTACCGTGGTCTTCTTCGATGCGGGGAATGCCTTTGGCGATGTGTGGGGGGACGGTCCAATCAACCCCTTGAATCTTCGTACGGCCTACGGGTTTGGCGTACGTTGGTTCTCCCCGATGGGGCCGCTGCGCTTTGAGTGGGGATTCCCCATCAACCCACGTGAGGATGAGCGGAAGGTGGTCTTCGACTTCTCAATGGGCTCGCTGTTCTAACGATAGTTTGCTACACCCACGGATAATCGACTTTTGGAGTCACACATGCGAACACTATTTCTTGCCGCACTCTTGAGCGCACAAACAGCCTTAGCTGGCGGTATTGCCGTCGTGGATTTCAACAAGGCTGGGTCCTTGGTGAAGGAGGGCAATCGAATTCAATCAGAGCTTCGTGAACTGCAGGCCGATCGTGAATCTCGAATCAAAGAGATGGAGGCTCAGATCATGGGCATGCGGGCGGATTACGAAAAGCAGGCCATGATTCTGAGCGAAGACACACGGCAGCAGAAAGAAAGCGAGATTATGGCCGCAACTCAGCAGTTTCAGCAGGCTGTAGTGGCTGCACAGCAAGAAATGGCCCAGGCATATGAAACCAAGGCCGCCAGCTTGTTTGAGAAGCTTCGGGTGGTGTGTGAGAAGATCGGTAAGGAAAAAGGCTACGACATGATTCTTGAAGTCTCTCAAGGTGGCGTGGTGTACTCCGGGTCATCGGACGATGTCACAGCCGAATTGGTCACCCGTTACGACGCAGGAAACTAAGCCTTGAGCGGCCCGCTCACGCTGGGCGAGGTCGCCGATCTCGTGGGCGGTGTCGTGGATGGAGATCCTGAACTCTCCATTGCAGGCGTACATCCGCTCGATGGTGCCGGTGCAACTCACCTGAGTTTTCTGGCCAATCGCAAGTACACGCAAGCCGCCCGAGACAGTCATGCTGCCGCTATTCTGGTGGGTACCGATGTGGATCTACCGGGTCATTCGTTGGTGCGCGTGGCCGATCCGTACGGTGGCTTTGCCCGGGTCATGCAGCATTTTCATCCGTACCACTCACCGAGCCCTGGGTTGGACCCCAAAGCGTGGGTCGCACCGGATGCCCGCGTGGCGGGTGCGCGGATCGAGGCATTTGCCTGGGTGGGTCCCGGGGCTGTGGTCGGAGCGGGAACATGGGTGGAGACGGGTGCTGTTGTGGGTGCCCGAGCCCAAGTGGGACGAGACTGTCGGTTGATGCCCAATTCAGTGGTGATGGATGGCTGTACGGTGGGAGACAGAGTCTGGCTCAATCCGGGAGCTGTCATTGGTGCGGAAGGCTTTGGTTTTGCCCCCAGTGCAGATGGACACCAGAAGATCCCGCAAGCCGGTAATGTTCACATCGGGGATGACGTCGAAGTGGGGGCGAATAGTTGTGTGGACCGCGCGGCATTGGGAACCACCCATGTCCGCAACTTTGCCAAACTCGATAATTTGGTCCAGGTGGGCCATGCTGCCGATGTTGGTGAGGGTGTACTGATGGTCGCCTACTCGGGTGTGGCAGGAAGCACCCGGCTCGGATCAGGGGTGGTGTTGGCCGCCAAGGCTGCAGTCCTTGGGCACCTTGATATTGGCGCTGGAACCCAGGTTGGGGTGGCCAGTGCGGTGACCCATAATCAAGAAGCGGGGGCCAAGGTTACGGGAGTGCCCGCCATCGAGCACCGAAAATGGTTGCGTTCGGTACATGAGTTTGCAGCGCTACCTGATCTGGTGAAGCGTGTTCGAGAATTGGAAAAACGTCTGGAAGAACTTGAGGGGAAATCGTGATCGATATTGATGAAATCATGAAGCTACTGCCACACCGGTATCCATTCCTTATGATCGACCGAGTCGAAGAGGTTGAGCCGGGTATTCGCGCCGTGGCGGTCAAGTGTGTGACGGTGAATGAGCCTCATTTTCAAGGTCATTTTCCGTCGATGCCCATCATGCCTGGTGTCTTGTTGTGCGAAGCATTCGCCCAGACTGCGGGCATTGTTGCGCTTTCTGCACACAGCGATCTTGCCGGTCGCGCTGTCTATCTCTTGGGTCTCGATAAAGTACGATTTCGCAAGCCTGTGCGCCCGGGCGATCGGGTCATCATCACTGCCGAAAAGGAATCAGAACGCCGAGGAATATGGAATTTCAAGGTTGTCGCCACGGTGGATGGCGTGAAGGTTGCGGATGGCGGTGTGATGGCAACCGTTGCAGATAAGCAAACCTGATGTGGTGAACGGTGGATTCCTCGGTCACATTCAAAGTAGGATGACAAAAGAGGAATGAGACCAGCGTGACGACAAAGGAAGGACGAGGACCGAGTGATGTGCAGCCGCTTAGTGGTGGTATGCGTGGACCTATACTTGCTCCCGGGACATTGATTGGCGGAAAGTTTCGCATCGAGAACCGGATTGCCCGTGGTGGTCAGGCTTCGGTGTATCTGGCTCGGCAAGAACCCCTCAATCGTCCAGTGGCACTAAAACTGCTCTCACCGCCGAGCTACGAGGCCACGGCCGAGGAACGAGAAGGCTTTGAACAGCGGTTCTTGTTGGAAGCCCGAACATTGGCGAGTCTCGACCATCCGAACATCGTGACTTTATTTGACTACGGTGAGACGGATGATGGTCGGTACTACCTGGCCATGGAGTACATCACGGGCGGACGGTTCTTGGACCTTCTCAAGAAAGGAGCAATAGAGTCGGGTCGCGCCGTAGGGTTGGTACTACAGGTTGCTCAGGCTCTTCGCTATGCGCACAAACGGGGCGTGGTTCATCGGGATGTAAAGAACTCAAACGTGTTGGTTCGAACCTTGGACAATGGAGAAGAGCAGGCCAAGGTGGTGGATTTTGGCTTGGTCAAACTCTCGCGGGTTGATTCGGGACTGACCCAATCGGGGATGATTCTGGGTTCTCCTCACTTTATGGCGCCTGAACAAGCGACGGGCCAAGCGGTGGATCACCGTGCCGATATTTATGCCACCGGTGTGCTGCTGTACTGTGGTCTCACCGGAAAGTATCCATTTGATGGTCCGCATGCGACGGCCATTATCACCGCACATGTGACCCGAGATGTCCCATCTTTTGCTGCGATTGCTCCCACGGTTCGGGTACCGGAGGGTCTTGAAGCCATTGTTCGCCGGTGCCTTGAGAAGAAACCGGGACGCCGCTATCCGAGCATGGATGCCTTGATTGCCGAGCTGATGCCATACCATTCCGGCCCCGCAACAGAAGGGGTCACCGGCGAGTTCAACACCCTGACGCTGGGCCAGCCGATCAAGCCTCCACGAGATTGGACGGCCGTGTGGGCCAGCATTGTGGTGGTCGGGGTGATTGCGGTCCTCGTTGCCATGCTTGCGGCCACCGCCATCATTGGGTTTCAGTTGCGTTCACCCACCGAATCACCTGAGGCCCAACCCATGGAGGCCAAGGGTGAAGTCGAGGAGCCGGCGACTGTTCCTGTGGCCGTGCCGCCGCCGGCTGTGATTCCACCCGAAGTTCAAGTGGTGCCTGTCCCCGCATCGCCTGCACCTCGAACGGTTCAGCGCGTACGGGCTCGGCCGTCACCTGCGGTCGTTGAGCCGATTCCTGAGGCGCTCCCAGAGCCTGCACCGCCCCCCGAAGTGGAAGAAAATGCGGCCGATTGGGCTGACATCGACTTGGAGCAGTTGCCTGATCCCTGGGCCGACCAATGATTCGTGCGCTGATGGTGTGGGTCCTTTGCTGTGACATTGCTGTGGCCAACCCCGATACGGGGACCGATGAGGCTGCGCGCGGGTGGTTCGTAAATGGCCAGCTCCTGTACCAGGAGGGTCGCTATAGGAATGCCTTGGTCGCATTCGAGGCTGCGTATCGAATGAGTGCTCGCCCGACCATCTTGCGTTCCATTGCGTATTGCCATGAGCAACTTGGGGAGTTGGAGCAGGCCGTCGATGTGCTGTACCGGTTTCGCGGTTTGTCTTCAGCGGACAAATGGGCGGAGATCGATCGGCGAATCAGTCGGCTTGAATTTCAGTTGGAGCAACAGCAAAATGAAGCTGGGCTGCAGCAACCTTCACCGGCGGCAGCGCCTGCCCCCGCCCCAGCACCCGTGAAAGAGCCTGTGATACCACCACAGAGGACGCGGTATGAACCGCCCAAGTGGCGGGTCGGTGCGGGCCCATTGGTGCTTTACTCTGTGGCCGGTGTCGGTGCGATTGTGGGGGGAGTGTTTGCGTTCAATGCCAGCCGTGCGCGAGAACAAACAGCCACTCTCTGTAGCCAAGGGGATGCCATATTTTGTCGGGCTGAGGCGGCGCCCTATATCAATCAAGACTGGTTGTATTCGTTGATTGCGGACACTGGATTCAGCGTGGCCGGCGCCGGGCTGGTGGGTGGAACCGTGTGGATGGTGGTCGATAATTCCAACGCGAGATCCGTACAGGTTGGTGTGGGGCCGGCCGGAATGGGCCTGCGAGGCAAATTTTAATATGCGCACCCTCCTACCTCTGTTCTGGACCTCTCTGGCCACACTCAGTATGGGCTGTTCGATGAGCCGCTTTGCGTACACGGAGTGCGACACCAACCAGCAATGCCGCGACGCGTTTGGTTGGGGGCACGTCTGCAACAATCAATCTCTGTGCGCCCAGGTAAAACCGGAACCCCGCTGCGAGACCTATCCGACCGATCTGTTGCAGCGGCAAGGTGAGTTTCCGGATGCCGTGATTTTGGGAATTCAGTTTGATGACTCCGCCTTCCGTGCGGAGATGCAGGCGGCAGAACTTGCGATCTTACAGGCCATGGCCAACGACGGTCTCGGAGGGACTCCGTACGGTCTGGTGCAGTGTACGAACGAAGAAAACTCTGTCTACGACGGCCTCACCCAGGATGAGGCCAACTTATCCGTTTCAGAGTTTTTGGCCGATGAAGTCGGTGTGGTCGGCATCATTGGTCCGGCCACCTCTTCTCGGGTAAACCCCGCATTTCTCGCGGTGGAAAAGTATGGCACTTTGATGATTTCACCCTCTGCCACCAGTCCGGCACTGACGCCGCTCGATGGCTTGAGTTCGAGCTACGACAGTCCAGGCTTGTTGTGGCGAACGGTGCCGCCCGATGATCTGCAAGGATCGGTTTTGGCAGAGTATTTGATCGAGCAAGACATCCAGACTGTCGCCATCATTTATGAGGAAGGCGAGTACGGTGGGCCATTGAGCAGCGTGTTTATGGAGGAGTTCAGCGGTGGTGGGCGGCAGGTGATGCCTTTGGCCTACCAGCCCAGCAGCTCCCAATCGCTTCGGTCGGCATTCGACCGGGTACAGGCACAGGATGCCGTTGTCTTTGTATCGGGCACCAAAACGGACACGATTTCCTTTTTGGAGGAAGTGGTCGATGGAACGTTCGGTGAGAAGCCGATTTTTCTGGCCGATGGCGGACAGGATGTGGAAATCTTTGAAGCCGTATCGGGCATCGAGGAACGCTTGGGTCAGATCGCAGGGTCTGCCCCCACTCGGGAGCGTACCGATGGCTACGAGAGTTTCGCAGCAGAGTACACCTCCAAATACGGTGAATCTCCAGATCAGACACCGTACACAGCACGATCATATGATGCCGCCTGGTTGTTGATCATGGGTACGGCCTGGTCTCAACACCAAGAGTCGCTCGATGGAGCCATCAATGGATTGGGAGCGGCACGGGGTCTACGAATGATCAGTGATCCCAATGGACCCGAGATTCGGACCGGTCCCTCCGACTGGAATCTACTCCAAGCCCAATTCGAGCAGGGCAACCGTGTGAATGTACAAGGGGCTTCTGGACCGCTCGATTTTGATCCGGAGACGGGTGAAACCACCTCGGCCATCGACATCTGGGCGATCGTGGCCAACGGCAACGGTGACTTGTCGGTGTCGACCGTAAAGACCTACGACCCTTAGCGGACCAAGCCCTCGACGAAGGGCACCTCGAGGACTTTTTCGTGGTGGATGGGTCCATGCCCAAAGTAGCCACCTTCTCCAAACAGCTCTCCATGATCGGCCGTGATGGTCAGCCAGGTATTGTTGGGGAGGTTGTCGATGAGCTCTTCGATGGCCCCATCGACCCAGTTGACGGTATGGATTTGCCGATTGCGTAGGGCGTCGAGTCGGGTTTGGTTGAAGCCAGCTTCCGCTTCGGTCAGCATGCTTCCACCACCGGCTTTCTTAAAAACGCCGTGCACTCCATGAATCACGGGCCATTCATTTTCGGGCTCGTCTGGGGTGGCGTAGGGGTAGTGGGTTTCGCCAGTATTCAACAGGTAGAAGGTGGGCCGTTCCTCATCGAATTCGAGCATGGGAATCATGGCACGAAGATCATTGTGATGGGGTGCGAGATCCCAGGAGTCAAAGTCGACATTGAGCGGTGTGTGTCCGTTGAGAACCGGCAAGCTGACAATGGCTCGGGTACGGTACCCGAGCGTGTTCTGTAGAAAGTGCGGAAGCCACAGCCTGGGCACCATGTCGACAAAGCCCATCTCAGGGATGCCCAAGCGTTCAGCCAAGCTGGCCAGTTCCTGTTTGTAATACGTGGACGCAAAAACATTTTGTGGGCTCGCGTGTGGCAAGAGCCCCATCAATAGATTGAAATGGGAAGGCGAGGTCCAGGTCGCATAGCTGTAGCGCCTCTGTACGGTCCCAATCGCGCTCATGACGGTTGGTCGGGCCGCAACAAAGCTATCGAATCGGCAGGAGTCGAGAACCAACAGCACAAAATTGCGTGCACCGTCGGGAGGGGTTGGTCGTTCCAGGGTCACCGAAACTGGGTAACCCAGCAATCAGGACGCGGACCGTATGCTTTCTACCCGTTTCAACCAAGCTCGCGCCCGTTCGGGTTCTCCCTTCATCAAGAATCCCTCTGCAGCCAGGTGCCAGCCGCCGGGCCAGGTCGGATATGCCCGAACGATATCGATCACGATGGTAAGGGCCGAATCCGCATGGCCTTGGTTCAGGAATTCGCGGGCCCGGTATGTCTGGTTCACCAGGGTGTCCTCGGCTCGGTGTCGCCCTTGGCGGGTTCGATTTGGGCTGGACCAGCCCAATGCAGCGCTGACCGCGAGGACTGCGTCTACACTGTCTACATCTGGAAACCAGCGAATTGAATCGATGGGTGGGGGTGCCCAGGAAGGATCTGAGCTGAGTCGTACATGGATGGGAACCGGCCCTTTGAACCAGTGTTGAAGTCGCTCGCGTGCTGCGTAGTTACCGGGCCAAAATAAACGAATGCTGCCAAGCGGATCCCGTGGAACCTCAAGATTCACCCAGACACTTTTATGTTTTGAATGGTTCTCGAGTGTGGCTTCAAGGGCCCCAGGATCTCCATCGTCGACCACAAGAACCGACTCCGTATTGGAACAGACTTGGCTGGGGAGCCCCATTTGAGTTCGGATCCAAGCCTCTCGTTGCGAGTGGGGCCCCGGCCATCGTTTCAGCTCGGTTACCGCCACCTCTGAGAGTCGGCGGAGGTGCAGGCCGAGTGCCCAACTGTGGGCGAGGTTGCGATCAGGGATGGGACCCATGGAGGCGAACCTGTGGGCGAATACGGGTGCTACACAGGCCATGAAGCGATCATCGTGTAGGGCCCGATTCGATTTTTTCCATTGTCCGGAGGCCGGGCCCCGCAATCCGTCGTGAGAGCGATACCAAAAAGTCGGAATGGGCACCCCTTGAATGTATCCAGCACGAGACAATCGAAGGTACATGTCCATATCTTGTCCGCGTATGAGTCCTGGATCGTACGAACCCGCAGCCCGCTGGGTCGACATCCGAATCAAGCTGGCTCCGGGCATTCCGGGTACTTGTTGTAGGAGCGCATGCTCGGCAGTGCTGGGTGGTACCCGTGTGGCGGGTCGGTATGTCATCGGTGCACCGGTCTCGCCATTGAACACCATGGTGTCGCCAATGACACATCCCAACTTGGGGTTTTGAAAGAGGGCTGTGGCCAAGATGTGGAGGGCTCCAGGGGTAAGCCGGTCATCATCATCGAGAACCAATACGGCTTGTCCTTTGGCGGCTGCGAGTCCCACATTCAATGCGGATGGCTTCCCTCCGTTTTCTTGATGAATGACGCGAATGCCGTCGGTTCCATCGATTTTATCGAGGATTTCGTGGGTCCCATCATCACTGCCATCGTTGACCACCACGATTTCACGGGGCCACGTTTGGATGGTCGCACTCTCCAGTGCTTCATGGATGAGATGTGCACGGTTGTAGGTGCAGATAAGGATGGTCACCAGTGGCTGTTTACCTTCGGGTGCGGGCAAGGCTGCAATGGTCGGCGTAGAGGCTCGGTCGAGCTGCAGATCTGCAGAGACATAGGCTTCAGGGATTTCTTGGCCCAATGGTGGAAGTCCGAGTCCTTTCAGCACCGAATTGGGTTTGTCTGGATCGCCATCATTGGACCAAACAGGCATCCGGCCAGAAGCCCACAGCGCGGCGCATAGCCAGCCGTCATCGGGGAATGAAATTCCAACGACGCGGGGCGCTTCAGCAAGCAACTGGATCAGTCTTGCACGCTCATTCGCAGCGCGCGGGCGGATAGAAGTAGGGATGGCCATGGACCCATATCGGACTGTCTGACTCAGACTTTATGGGACTGTGCCGGGGATCAACCCATCCAAGCGCCGCCGTTGATATCGATGCCTTGTCCGGTGACGCCGCGGGCATCAGGAGACATCAGCCAGGCGACGACGCCGGCCACATCTTCAGGTTCACTCATCCGTCCCATCGGGACTTGTTTCATGGCGATGTCATAGGCTTCATCGTGAGAGACTCCGATTCCGGCCGCCATGCCATCGAGGCCATCTCTGGACATTTCGGTATCGACCCATCCAGGGCAGATGGCGTTCACTCGGATGTGATCCCCAGCCAGCTCAAGGGCCATGGCCCGAACAAGCCCCATGATTCCCGTCTTTGAGGCGCAGTACCCGGTATAGCCAGGCACTCCAAAGCGTCCGAGAATCGATGATATCGCCAGCAAATTTCGCGGCGCGGGGCCAGGAGCCAAGTGGGCTTGTGCGGCCCGCAGGCAGAAATAGGTACCGATCAGGTTGGTTTGAACCAACTCAGCAAAGCGATCCTCGGGTCCTGGGCTGTTGGATCCCCCGATTCCGCTGTTGGCCACCAACCCTGTGAATGCACCCAACCGTTCGTGAGCGTTCGTGAAGGCGACATCGACACTGGTTTGATCTTGAATATCGCAGGCATGAACACTCACCAGGGGAGACCCAGCACTGCGGGCCTGTTCGGCGGTGGCTTCTAAGCGTTCGGTGTTGCGTGCCATAAGGCCCAGCGCGTGGCCATCGGCCGCCAAGCGGAGGGCGATGGCTCGGCCGATGCCGGTTCCGGCACCCGTCACGATGGTGATGGGAGTAGACATGATGGTTCTCCTTAGAGGACCAAGCTTACGCTCAGTCCATCGCCGGCTGGAAGAATGCCGGTTTGAATTCGATTGTCGGTAAACAGTTGTTCGTTGAATGCGCGCAACGCCGCCGTGGCCACATCATCGGGTGCAGGCGTACGGGTGGTTTTTCCTCCCCAGAGCACATTGTCCGCCATGATGATCCCTCCGGGCCGGACCCGCGTGAGCGCGGCTTCGAGTGCCCGAGGGTATTCTTCTTTGTCGATGTCGATGAGCACGGCATCAAAAGGCCCTTCTGTCGCTTCGAATACATCGAAGGCACTGCCGAGCCGGATGTCGATGCGCTGCTTGAGCGGGTGCTCTCCATACAAGCGCGCGAAATCATCCAACTCATGGGCATCACATTCCGATCCAATGATTTCGCCATTGGGTCCAACCGCCCGGGCAAAATAAAATGCGGAGAAGCCGAAGCCCGAGCCAAACTCGAAGACCCGTTGACCACCAATCGCTCGGGTCAGCAGTTCCAACCATCGACCAGAGGTGTGACCGATCAAGGGGAATCCACGCGCGCTTGCATGGTCCGCTAGGCGGTCAGCGAGTGCATCCGGGGCTCCCGGTAGTGCGTCGATGTAGGCACCGACTTCTGGGGTCAAGATGGGAACGCGGGCATCGGAAGGGCTGCTCATACTGTCTCCTCTAACGAGCGCCACCGATCATGCAGCCACAGCCAGCTATACGGCCGTTCTTTGATTTTGCGTTCGTAAAATTGTTGACTGGCTACGGTGAGTTTGCCGGCATCTGTTTTCGTGTGGTCATCGAGGGCCAAGGACTCGATTTGAAGGTGATGTTCTCCGCTCACTGGATCCCGCCATTGCCATGCGCCAAATAGGGGTGCTTGGGTGCGGGCGGCCAAAACGCCGAATCCCCGGGACGTCCACGCCGGGCGTCCAAAGAATGGAACGGGTACCCCTTGATTGTGTCGTTGGTCCTGTACAAACACCACCAACCGACCGCGTTTAAGGGCTCTATAGGCTGCGACGGCTGAGTGTTCTGGAGACAACAACTCGAGGCCCGCCCGTTCTCTCATTCGTCGAATCCACCAGGCGACCCATGGGTTGGCGGGGGTTTTCACGAAGATGGTCACGGGGATGTGGTGGGCCACGGAGATGAGGGCAAGGTCCCACGCGCCTCCATGACCGGCCAAACACAGTCCACCTTGGGTGACTTGCTCGGCCCCATGAATGTGCGCACGTCGGCCCAAAGCGAGTTCTACATAGCCCCAGGCCATTTCGCCCACGGAGCGTCGAAGGTCGCGTACCGGTTGGTCCGGGAATGCGATGCGGTAGTTGTGGATGGCCAGACGTTTTCGAATGGGGATCACATACCACCACAGCCAACCCAGCAAGCCGCTCATGCGCAGTGCTCCCGGATCTCGTGCAGAACTTGTTCCGCTCCGTGAACATCCAATTCCATTCGAAGTGCCCAAACGTCGGCATTCTTGGGCAGTCGCGCAGCGTCCTTTTCAGTCATGATGGCCCCTGCTGCGATGCTCCCCAGATCTCCATGATCTCGGACGGTCTTGAGAGAACGAACCGTGAGGTTGAGATCGATCAGTGTACAGATAAAACGCTCTGGATCAGCGATGCCCGCCACCACATCAATAGAGCCAGAGATGGCCTCCAATGGGTGAAGTTGACCGTGGTGAAGCCAGCCAACGGGACGCATGTGGCTTCGGATGGTGGGGGTTCCATCCGGCAGATCTGCGATGGTTTGGTTGGGATGGCAATTGGAAATCCAGATGGCATCCACAGTGTCGAGGGTGGCCCAGGGTAATCGACGTTTGCCAACAGGAAATGGGCCTCGTCCGCGGGGTGTCTGTGCATCGACACATGCGATTCGGTATCCATTTTGGAGTCGTGAATCACCCAGTCCGCCATCGATGATGGCCGTGTTGTCCGGGGCCACATGGGCGAGTCCATCCACCCGGTTGGGGGCCGAAACAACGGTGATCCCCCGTCGCCGAATCATCTCGAGCTCATCCCCCAAGCTCTTCGATGGAGGGTCCGCGGGCTTTCCGACCCGAATGTCTGTTCCCGGGTCACCCCGACGGTATCCAGCGCTCAATACGCTGGCTGGCTCCATCTGTTCGGCCAGCCAGGCCGCCGCGGGCGTTCGTCCGGCTCCACCGTTCACGAGGCCACCCACGACCACAAACCGTGTGGGTTTGTGTCCCCTCTGAAGCCTACGGTGAAGGGTGGAGAGACCATGCCATAGCGGCACCAAGGGCCACAGCCCGATGGCACCATGACATTCGGGTACCGTGATCGCGCGGGGTAGCGCGTGAAGCAGGGCTGGATTGACTGTGCAGGCGGGCATGGGTGCGCGGCGCTCTGTGTGCAGTAAGTCCTCCAATGCCGCGTTCAATTCGGTTTGGGATTGAACCACCGTTGTAGATTGTTCCTTCCATGCCGCTGGGTTCGCATGGGTGTGTGGTCCGTGAACGATGTGTGCTCCACCGACAATCGATTCGGTGGGTGAGTGTCCACCAATATTGGGGTCGAAGGTACCGCCGATGAAGACGATGTGTGCTTGGGTCATCAAGCTGGCAAGTTCGCCGTGTGTGTCGAGGATCCAAATGTCGGAGTCTTCGTGTAGGCCGCGGCTTCGGTGGCTTATGGCGTGGCCTCCCAGCTCTTTCGTGATCGATGCGGCACGGTCCAGGTGACGCGGGGCCAAGAGCAATCGCGGGCGAGGGGTGGGAAGATGCAGCCATGCCGCCACCAGTTTCTCCTCATCTCCGGGTCGGGTACTGGCACCAATGATGGTGGTGCGCGTCAAGGTGAACGCGGGTTGAGGCACCGATGCAAGGCGTTTTAGATCCCCCCATTCTTCTGCGTAGAGAAAGTGGACATTGCGTGTAAGCCATCGAAATAGGGAACCAAACCGCTGCCATCGGGTCCATCCAGGGCCTTTTCTTGCAGATACCACGACAACAGGAATCCCGCGTGCCCTACAGGCGGCAAGCCATCCTGGCCACAGCTCACCCTCGAGAAGGATCAAGCGCCCCGGACGGGCGCGGTCGAGCCACGGTCCGATGACCCCCGGAAGATCGAGCGGTGCTGGAAAGGAGCCGTGTGGCTGGGTTCGCCAAGAGGAGTGAGTGCGCCATACGGGACCCAGGTGGGGAATCAGGGCGTTGGCCGCACTGTGCTCACCCAGGCTGGCCCCGTGAACCCAGGTTCGGCCGGGTGTGGGTACCGGAATTTGAACGATGTGTCGTCGGGCATTCTTGCGCAATACGAGTATCGGCCATGCGAGTACGCCGGCCAATCGCCATAGGAGTAAGAACACGGATCCGATCATCGATATGATCCACAAAAAACGGGGTGGAACGGACAAGCCGAACCACCCCGTCTGGGCGGGAAAGAATTAGTCGTCGCGACGACGGCCCATTGCGACCAGACCGAGAGCCATGAGAAGGCCCATCGGTGCGGTGCGATTTCCGGTGGTTGAGCATCCGCCTTCGGCGGGTGTCTGTACCGTAATGTTCGTAGTGTCTCCAGATTCGTCATTTCCGTCCGCGGTGTCTTCGGGAGTGTTCATATCCTCGCTATCACCATTGTTGGTCGGGTTGGTTGCTTCGTCCTCGTTGTTGTCCTCGTTCAGCCATTCATCGGTCTCGTAGTCTTCGAGGTTGATGTCGGGACGACTCAGGTGAATATCGTTCAGGGCCAAGCTCATGGTGCTGTGTGAATCCCACCAGTACCAGCGTGGATCCGTCACGTTTCCAGAGAGTTCCAACCGCTCGAGTGAGAATCCGTGGTCTTCATCGGCTTGCATGACAATCATGAACTCGTGGTACGCGTTCTGATCTTGGCGGTCCCAGCTATCCAGGTACAGATCCCAGTCCATATCAGAGGGGGTTCCTTGAACCATCATCTCCCAGCGCCAGAGCGTGACCTGGTACTTGGTTTGGATTTGGAAGGAATCGTTCATGTAGCCCTTGGCCTGAACGGTGGCGGCGATCTCCTCGGTGACGCCATCAGCAGATTCTTTTTGCTCGTAGGCCACCATTGCTGCGCCTTCAGCGTTGGTGTTCAAGCCGTATGAGCTTTCCATGGTGACCGAACCGTATGCGTCCCATCCATAGGACTCAAATGGCAGTGACCAGTCCCAGCGGAAACCGCTGTTGTCCAGCTCATTGTAGGTCTCAGCATGGAGACTGAGCACCGGCTCTTCTTCTACTTCGAGTTTCCAGCCTTCTTCGAGGTTTGGCGTGGTGCGTGCCTTGACCACAGCAACCCAGAAGTCCGACCCGCGATCAATGGATGATTCGAACCAGAAGAACTCCACGATCATATCGGAAGTGTTGCCGTATCGATCTTCCACACCTGCATACAGGGTATTTCCAGAAAAGAATGCGTAGCGGAAGTTTTCATCATCTTCGAGCATGCCCGAAGTCAGTTCACCGAAAGAGACGTCGATGTCTCCCTTCAGCATGATGGCGCCCTTGAAGGATGTCTCAGCGTCCGAAACTCCGGTGGTATCGGAGCTTGACGAGGAGCTTGAGCTTGCGTCGGTCCCTTCGTAGGTGTCCCAGTCGAAGAGTCCAGTATCCTGGGCGAAGGCCGGTCCTGCGGTCAGGCTGGCGGCCAGGCCGAGTGAGCCAATAATGTTTGCTGTTCGGGTCATGAAGAACTCCACGGGTTGGGTTGTGTGGTGCTTGAGATGGCTACTTGTACACCAAGCGAGAACTGCTTGTGTGACGGCGATGTGAAACGGGCATGGCTTTGGTGACACATCCGTGACAGCGGTAAAAACGACACAATCCCGTCACCAATACGGCTCGATTTGGGCCTGCCTGGACCCTCCAACGACCGTACCGATACGACATTATGCTTGTCCGATTGTTTGATGTTGAATCAGTCGCGCGTAGGGTCCGGCCTTGGCGACCAAGGCATCATGAGAGCCGTGTTCGACAATCTTGCCCTCGTCGATCACGAGAATGCGGTCTGCATTCCGAACCGTTGATAGTCGGTGGGCGATAGCGAGAACGGTTCGGTCTTTCATTAATCGCTCCAAGGCTTCCTGAACCAATGCTTCGCTTTCCGCATCGAGGGCGCTTGTGGCCTCATCCAAGATAAGGATTGGCGCATCACGGAGGAGCGCACGCGCGATACATATACGTTGGCGTTGTCCACCCGAAAGTCGCATTCCGAGTTCATCGATTCGGGTGAGGTAACCATTGGGAAGGTCCACAATGAAGCCATGCGCATTGGCGAGCCGGGCGGCGTGTTCGATTTGGTCTACGGTGGCTTCTGTGCCAAATCCAATGTTGGCTGAGACGGTGTCATCAAACAAGAAGGTCTCTTGGCTCACCACAGCGATGGCCTGCCGCAAAGAGGAAAGACTGTACTGCCGCAGATCCACACCCCCGAGAAGAATGGTGCCCAGACAGGGGTCCATCAATCGGGGGATAAGATTGGCGATGGTGGATTTTCCAGCTCCGGATGCTCCCACAAGCGCCACCACTTCTCCCGCGCCCACTTCGAAGTGTAGGTCTTGGAGAACGGGCTTTTCGCCGTAGTCGAAGTGGACCCCATCAAATTGAAGTGGAACAGGAGAGGCGGGTGTGATCTGCGTGCCCGTGTCAGAAATCTGCGGTGCGGTATCGAGAATGGAGAAGAGTGTCTCCGCTCCCGATATGGCTCGCTGGGTCAGATTGTGAATCTTAGAAAGCCCTTTCAGCGGTTCGTTGAGCAGTCCGAGTGCAACCATGAATGCGATCAGTTCCCCCGCTTGGGCTTCTCCAGCAAACACCTGTTGTCCTCCGAACCAGAGGACCCCCCCCACGCCAATAGCGGCGATCAATTCGACCACGGGGCCTGGCATCAAGTTGGCCAGGAAGGCCCGCATCTGAAGCTGTCGCTGTTCCTCATTGGCCTCTTCAAATCGGGCTCCGCGATCCCGTTCTCCACCAAAGATGGCGACAGTGCGCATGCCGGAGAGGGTTTCTCCTGCCGACCCCGATAGGGTGGCCATATTGTCCAGGCTGGCCTTGGAGGACTCCCGTAAACGACGGCCAAAGGTCGAAATGGGCCAGACGACCAAAGGCAGTACGGCCATGGCCACTGCGGTAAGCCATGGATTCATCCATGCGGCCGCCCCGAGAAGTACAACCAACGTGAGGGGTTGCTGAATGGCGGTAACGATTCCACTCACACCGTATTGAACGGTGTTCACATCTTGCGACAGTCGTGCGAGTGTTTCTCCCGTTGGATGCTTTTGGTGCCAGCGGGCATCCAGCTTCATGAGGTGCCAGAACACTTCTGACCGAAGCTGAGTGATGACGTCCCAGGCGATCCGCCGGGTCAGCATGCCGCGTGCAACCGTGAGGGTTCCACCGAACAGGTAGAGACCAACGAGGGCAAATGGCATGATGGCCAGCATGGTGGCATCGTTGGCGATGAGCACATCATCCAAGACACGCTCGATCAACAGAACCAGACTGCCTGGGATCAGCGCTTGGAGCGACATGAGCAGCACTGCCAAGGCGAATCGGTGTCGGTGTGGGTGAAAGTAGTGCAGGAGTCGCCGGGTCGTGGGGCTCACCATCACGGACCTCTCCATCGGAGCAGTGGAACGACCCAGGCGGCTTCAATGGCAATTCCCCACGACATTTTGGATTGTCCGGCCAAACGGTCTGCGAAGACGATGGGGACTTCTTGTATGGTGGAGTCGAGTCGGTGTGCGCGGTGGGTGGTCTCGACCTGAAACGCATAGCCCTCGGATCGAATTGAAGGCAGATCAATTCGTGAAAGCGTATCTGCCCGCCAGGCTTTGAACCCTCCCGTGAGATCGTGAAAGGGTAGGCCCAAGAGCGTTCGTGCGTAGCCCGATCCGAACTTGGAGAGCATCTCACGACTGGTTTCCCAATTTTCAATTCCTCCGCCTTCAACCCAGCGGGAACCCAAGACCAGATCACAGTTCTCCACGGCTGATAGCAGTCGAGGCACATCCGCGGGTTGATGAGACAGATCTGCATCCATTTGTACAATTGGATCGAGACCCATCTCCAAAGCGACGCCCATTCCGTGCACGTATGCGCTGGCAAGCCCTTGCTTGGAGCCGCGTTGGATGACTGTCGCTCCCCGTTCTGCAGCGATCTCGGCGGTGCCATCATCGCTGCCGTCATCCACGATGATGATCGAAGCCCCGACACTGGCCAGCCCATCGAACAGCGTGGGTATATTGCCCGCTTCGTTAAAGGTGGGGATCACGATTCCAGTCATGCCGCCCCCATCCAATTCCAGACATGTTCGGCGGTTCTCTCGATCGCACCGGGTCCGCCGAGGGCGGAAAGATCGACGTCTTGATGTTCGGGCAGGGCCAGGACTGCATCCGCCAGAACCACGGGGTTCAGGGTTTGGATGAATTCTGGGACTACTTCGTTACCGGCCAAGATGTTGGGCATTGCGATATGACGTATCCCCTGAATGAGTTGTCGTCCCAGCCCATAGGTAATTGGGTGTACCCGGTGGGCCACGACCTGCGGTATGCCCATCACCGCGAGTTCAAGGGTA
>Ga0315320_10000601_pt1 | contig 29771 bp, 23 predicted proteins | sample M140m21515metaG_FD_203458 | JGI IMG/M metagenome (GOLD analysis project Ga0315320, IMG submission 203458) | Ammonia-oxidizing marine archaeal communities from Monterey Bay, California, United States - M1 40m 21515 | ecosystem: Environmental > Aquatic > Marine > Coastal | place: USA: California... | reverse complement strand
AGGGCCATCGCCGCGTCACCATTGGCACCCAAAGCACTGCCCGCGTTGAAGCCAAACCAGCCAACCCAGAGCATTCCCGTTCCGGTGACGGTCATCGTCATGTTGTGCGGTGGCTCCAGCTCGCGGGGATAACCTGAGCGTGGTCCCACCATGATGCATGCCACCAAGGCCCCCAAGCCAGCCGTCACATGAACGACGATCCCGCCTGCAAAGTCCATGACCTTCCAGTCAGCGAAAACACCTCCACCCCATGTCATGTGACAAATCGGGACGTACACCACCAGAAGCCAAATACTGGAGAACAAGAGGATCGCTGAAAACTTCATGCGCTCAACAAAAGCACCGACCATCAGTGCCGGGGTGATAACCGCAAAGGTCATTTGAAACGCTGCGAACAGAATTGTAGGAATCCCGCTTGCTGGTTCACCCTCAGCACTGGTGACATAGACAGAAGAACTATCGATGCCATTCATCATGAATGCATCCCAATCGCCAATGTAGCGATTCAGAGATTCGCTTTCCGGTGTTCCAAAAGCGAGTGTGTAGCCGCAGACCACCCAGATGATCGACATCAAAGCGGTCAAAACCAGACACTGCATCAACACCGATAAGACATTTTTTTTGCGTACCAGACCAGCATAGAACAATGCTAGGGCAGGTATCGTCATGAACAGAACAAGGGCGGTCGATGCGAGCACCCATGCAGTATCACCAGTGTCAACGACTGCCTCCGTTTCGGCAGCAGAGGCTTGCGTACAAGACAACCCTCCGAACAACAGTAGCAAAACGAAGGTAAAAGAAAGCCGAGGAGAAAATTTCTTCAACATGAGTAGATCGATCCTTTGGGGTCACTTGTATCCGCCAAGTTCAAGTGCAGAACCGCAAAATCCTATTACAACAAGCTTGAATTGTGTATGAGGGGTGTGAAAATCAGCGGGACGGCAAGAGGCCAGAACCAATGGATGGGATCTGCACAACAAACGCCCGCCGGCTGGAGATCCGCCAATAAGCCCGTGATTTGCAAAAAAACGGCACATTTCACCCGATCAGTCAGGAAGCATTACCTTTTTCTGCTCCAACAACGCCACTGCGAATAAATCCAATTTCCTCCAGTCGCATTGGCTTCGAAAAGCAATGAGCGCCGAGGGGAAAATCAGTCAGGAGCGGTTTCACCACCTGCATGCTGATCAACTGGAAAAAGGAAACTACCCAAAGCCGTAACCATCAAAGTGGCAGCCGCTATCCATTGGGTCCACGCCAACCCAAGTTGACTGGCGACTTGGCCCCAAATCAACGAGCCCAAGGCCATCGCCAATGCCATGGTGGTCATGTAGGCCCCCATCCCGCGGGCGCGAATATGATTTGCCAACGTCATCTGAGCGGTTGCATTGAGGGTGGTTAAACAAACCATCCACGCAGCTCCCATGACAAAGCATGCAAGTAACGCAATCGCATCATGCATCCATGTGTCACCTTCGGAATGCCCGAGGATGAACAGACCAATGGCAAAGCAGACCATGCTCGCTGCAAGGGTTCTATCCATCAAGAGTTTGCGATGCAATGCGTGCAGCACCCTTGCCGCAACCACGGCCCCCAAGCCGATGCTGGTGACCAACAATCCATAGCCTTCGGCTCCCCAGTACAGTTGCTGACGTGCCACCAATGGCAACAGCGACCAAAGCGCTGTGGCAGGCAGCAGGAATAACAGAACACCGACAAGAACATTACGCATGGTGCGTTCCTGCACCACATACAGAAACCCTTCCTTCAGCGCTGCGTGGTACGAAAGTCCACCGGATGATTCGGTCTTTTCGCGTTTCCAAAACAGTAAAACAATGAATACACCTGCGAACGACAAGGCGTTGACAGCGAAAGCCACCCAGACTCCTGCCATAGCAATCAGAACACCACCCAAGGCAGGTCCTGCCGCTCGCGCCAAATTGAAACTGATGCTTCCCAAAGCGATCGCACGAGCAATCTGCTTGGGAGGAACCAAAACAGGTATTGTTGCTTGCCACGTTAGCACGTGCATGACCAAGCCTAGGCCAAGGGCAAACGTCAATCCCAACAGAGACCAGGAAGTAATTGCCTGTCTCCACGTCAACAACGACAACAACGAAGCAAACGAGAACATCATCAACTGTGTCACGATCAACAACTGTCGTCGATCGACGCGATCCGCGATCACGCCCGCTGGAATTGCCAGAAAGATCATTGGTCCCGACATTGCGATGCGGACAGCTGAAACCATTTGCGGATCAGGATCCAGACTGGTCATCAACCAACCTGCTCCAACTTCGTGAATCCAGGTACCCAAATTCGAAATCAGAGAGGCAATCCAGAAGGCTCTGAAAATGGGCAGTCGCAGCGGTGCCCAAGCAGCTCCATCATCAGCCAACCCGTCCTCAGGTGCATTCAAGGGCGAATCGTCTGCCAACGGCAATTGTGACGTGATGCCAAACTCAAACGCACCAGACTCCGACGCACCAGACTCAGGCGGATCCCGACTTGGATCCTCGGCTTGATTCAATGGTGGCTCAGAGTCTGGCATGTTGTGTTCTGATATGAAAATGCCACGGATTGAGAGTCAGCCCCACGGAAAGACGCCAAGCCCAGCGATTGAGGAGAGCATCCTCTTCCAGTTTAGGTTGGCCGTAAACCCGGGTTTCCTCGTCGCGCGAGCAGATTATGAGCTAGATTTGACTGCGGTTTGTATGTGTGGACAGGTTGGATGCAGGACTTTACCAATGATTGAAGTCAATGGTCTTCGAAAACTGTATGACAGCTACCTAGCGGTCGATAGCATCAGTTTCTCGATTGGTGCGGGTCAAATCTGCGGGCTAATTGGCCCTAACGGTGCAGGAAAAACCACCACCATGCGTTGCATTTCAGGCCTGATCTCGGCAACCTCTGGTTCGCTGAAAGTCGCTGAATGCTGTGTCCAAAGCAACCTAAAGACGCTGAAAACCCGCCTGGCATATGTGCCCGATGATCCACCACTGTTTGATGACTTGAGTGTCGGAGAACACATGGAATTCATCGGCCGTCTCTATCGCGTTCCGGATCACCACAAAAAAGCGATCAACTTACTCCGGCAGTTTGAACTTCTGGACAAATACAACGCAGGCGCCACCACCCTGTCTCGCGGCATGCGACAAAAACTGGCGGTCTGCTGCGCATACCTGTATTCGCCTTCGGTAATTCTGCTGGACGAGCCGTTGACGGGGCTGGATCCGCCCGCCATTCGCACTTTACTGGAATCAGTCCGCGTACGAGCAGCAGCAGGTGCAACGATTGTCATCAGCAGCCATCTGCTGGCCATGATCGCCCCAATCTGCACCCACCTGCTTGTGATGCAGAACGGCAGATCGCAGTACTTTGGTGACACCGAAACCTTACGCACTCAGTTCCCCGACGCAGAAACCCTTGAAGACGCCTACTTTGCTGCCACCCAGAACACTGCCACCCAGAACACCGCCACCCAGCTAACCGCACCCCAGCCCAATGCAACCGTCTTGCCGCAACCAGATGACCAGAACAGTGGTGCTGCGACGTCCCACGGAGTGCCAGAGGCCATTTCGTGAATTTTGTCATTCGATGGTTGGGTCGCACTGCGGATGCAGATACCAACGATAAGGTCAGTGCGGAATCGCGGCCCCCACTCGATCCAAAATGGGACTCACTGTATGCCCACCGGCAACTGGGCTGGCTGGCTCTGAAAAGGATTGGTTTTCGTGCCAAGCGTTTTCTGAAACGCCTACGATCCCCTCGCCGCCTGATCGCAACATCCCTGGTACTGCTGTTCTTTTCATTTTATGTGATGAACGGCATTTTCATTCTATCGACACGCGCCGCCACTGACCCCCTTCATTTGCGGCTTTGGCTATCAGGTGGAATGGTGCTTTACATGATGTACCACGTGGTCAAATGTGCCTGGTCCACAGCACGCGTGGATCTGGAACTCTCGGACGCTGAAACATTTTGGCTTGGCAACTCACCACTGTGCCGCTCATCTCTAGCGGTCTACCACGTTGGGAACCTGTTGCTGCCAGCAGCATTGAAAACAATGATGTTATCCATTCTGCTGGCACGAGATGTACGTTATCCGTCGCTGTTAGTCATCGGAATTTTTACTTCTCTGGTGCTTCTGGAAATGCTTCGGCTAACCTTGGGCCGCATGGTAAGTGGCATGAGCCACAAGCAGCGTGGCTGGTTCCGCTTGATCACCACCTGCACTGCCTTCGCACTCACGATCCAACTGCTCTCTTGTGTGCACTCGTCGACCCCATCGGGTTCACCGATGTGGCTTTACGTTATCAACAGTCTGCAGGGTCTAGGCGAAGTCGCATCGACACCGATGATTCAGTTTTTATCGACGCCATGGATTGCGGCCGCTCACCTGACCGTCACCGAAAGCCTTCAACCTTTGACAGCCCTGCAACTACTGGCTGCGCTGGGAATGTTCCCCCTGTCACTGATGTTATTGGTCAAGACAGACTACTGGACTCTCCGGCAAGAACAAAAGCGAGAGGTATCACGACTATCTGACGGTCAATACGAAACAAGGGAATCGCAATCGCAAAGTTACAGTGGGTTGCAGATCAACCGTTTACGGAGTGCGATTGAATACTGCACCCCCGAGAGTGCCCGAGATACATTGAACCTGATCTATCGACAGGCAATCAGCGTTCGGCATTATCGATTCAAAATTGCGATCAGTCTACTGCTACCAACCATGCTGTGCTTATCACCGTTGTTCATGGGCCGACTCACCGAGCAGTGGTTTTATGTGGTTAGCGGGATCGCGTTATGCACCATTTTACTGGCACCACCGGCCTTACGCATTGACTTTCGACGGGACTTGAAACGCATGATGTTATTACGTTCGCTGCCGGTCGGGCCGTTTTCCATGGTGATAGGGCAACTGACCCTCCCCATTGTGATCACATGGGCGTTTCAATTGATAACACTGACGATCGCAGCCTCAGTGATCCACCCAGGATGGGATCAATTGATCCTGTGGACAGGCATGCTATTCGCGTTCGCAGTTGTAACGTTCACGAGCGAAAATGCACTTTTCTTGGCTTACCCACACCATCAACAGAATGAGGGCATCGCGATGATGCTACGCACGAAACTAACATTCATCGGCAAGGGAACTGTGATCGCAATCTTCCTTTGCCTGTTGGTTCTGTGGGCAACACTCTGCCGCAATCTACTACCCGAGCCTTACGCATCAGCCTTTTATGTCTCAGGCTCGATCACCGCGACCTGGTTAGCAGCGATTCTGGGCTTGGCTGCGGCTACACTATGCTGGCGTCGTTTTGACATCGCGATTGATACACCACCCGAGTAGTTTCACTTCGGGTGGCGTGCAACATCGCATCGCTGTCACTGCTGAAACAACAACAGCAGCGACAGCATTCAACAGTCAAAACAGGCAACCCTATTTTTGGGTCGCATCGCCTTCGTTGCCAGCAGCGGATTTTTGCTTGAGTTCATCCAGCATGACCATCAGCCGTTTCTTTTGACGTTCGTCATCAGTCGCGTCAATTGCTGTCTGTTGTGCAGCGATCGCTTTTTTGAGATCCCCTGCTTCACTGGCCAACATTGCTAAAGTATTGAACATCAAGGGTTTCATTTGCGGCTCTGCATCCTTGGAAACTTCCTCCAGAGCGGTAATCACATCCCCAAGCAGCGGTTTGATGTCGACTCCCTGCTGGGCCTGACCGTAAAGCGAGTAGCCGAGTCGTGCCAAGGCATATGGATCGCTCTTGAGGGACTTGATTCTCTTGCGAAAGAAAGCGACCGAATCATCATCCAACAACCCAGCCGACAGCTTCAAGCTGTACTTGATTTCCATCCACTGCTGCTTACTTGCATCAGTCGTCGCTTCTTTGCCTTGTGCTTCAGCCAAGGCGATCGCCTCAGTGAACTTCCCAGTGGATGCCAACATGGAAAGACGCTGCATGCTCTCCTGCATTTTCTGCTGCGCAACCATCTCTTTTGCGAATATTTCTCGATCCCACTTACCATCGACGACAGCAGCGAGCGGTCCATCCATCTCCATCGGGTGCCCGATCCATTCCACGAGACCCGTTTTCCCTACCACAAACGCAGTCGGAATGCCCTGCTGTTTTGCGGCTAACATATAGTCCGTGTAGACCGAGCGATCAGGATCCGTCGTCAGGGAATAAGCGGCAGTCACCTCGGCAAACGTCTTGCCAACGTCCTCATTCTTCTTACCAAGCAGATCTTTGACCTCGTCAAGAGACTCATCTGACACACTGATAATTTGAACACCGTTGCCACGATACTTGTTTTGCAATTCAGCGAGATGAGGCATGCTTTGGATACAGGGTCCGCACCACGTCGCCCAGAACTCGACCACGTAAACCTTGTCTTTTTGAAATTCTGTCACGGGTTTGAAAAAACCATTGCCGTCCTGAACCCAATGCTCAATGTTCAGTGCAGGAGCCTTGGAACCGATTCCCAAGTCTTTCGCCGACACCACCTGCGGCATCAAAGTCCAAACTGCGACTGTGCAACACATCAGCGCAGTCAACATCAATCGAGATTTCAGTTGTGTTGTTTTCATTTTCAATGAATTCATAAAAGAGTGAATACTGACAGTTTTCCAGTACGGGCCGGTCGTGCAGAGAAACAAATCGACAGCAACCGCTTGCAACTTTTCCAGCGACAACTCTGCCTTTGGTCTTCTCTACCAGAAAGCAGGGTAACAGCTATCGCTACATGATACATGCTACGCAGCGACCCCTCGGTTCGCCCAGTCGCTTGGCGGTCTCTGCGGTCGGTTTCCCAAAAAAACTGTGGGGAAATCCTCTGCCACGACAGTTTCAACCGTTCCAAAGCGGTCGATACTTGACCTTTTTCTCGAAGCTGATGCTCGGATACACGACAAGCCCAGGCTGTTTCACACAAATCCAAAGAAAAACGATTTCCCGAGGCAACAGGAATCGCTCAGTCGACACATGCGTTATCAACGCTCTGGATTATTTCTCATCACCAGCGGCGTCAGCATCCGCACCCCGCCTGCCACGCTTGGGGCGATCGGTTGTTGGTGTACCGGCAGTTGCACCGGTCTGCACCCGGTCCGTGACAATAAGGATTGTCTTGGCGACGATCTTCGTGTCATCCGGCAATCGATAGCTGCCATTGACCGTCACGGCATCGCCACTCTGAGCAAGGTTGAGCTGATTGAGTCTGAGCCCCAGAGTCGCTTTTTCAGCCAACTGAACCCGCAACGATTTTCTGCCTGCCTGCACCGCGATTAGCCCAGTAGCATCCCAACCCATCAATTTGCCAACCACTTTATAATTCGCAACTCCCTCGGGAAGGTTAGTCTTCTTTTCGCCCGGATAGACCCCTGCAACAAACTGGTCAGCATTCTTTTTGGCAAGATTTTCATTGAGCGGCAGGAATATCTCGATACCCTCCACTGGATCAGCGGGAGTTCCGGTTTGATTGAAGTTGCCATTGAATCGGATCATCATGCCACGTTGCAGGAAGCTGAATTCGACAGGCGCCTGAAAATCGAACCCCAAAGCATCCTGAGGTGGCTTTACCGTCACCTCGACTCCGTCATCACGCGTGAGCAGCAACATTCCCTGCTTGAATCCTGCGAGCTTACCCTCAACCTCAATGTTCATGTCCTGGTTAGCGCCCTTGAAAACAAAGCCAGGCGGATCATCTGCAATGGCTTGCTGATTCACGGATCCAAACCAATTTCCTGAGACCAAACAGATTGCTGCGGCAAACCAAAAGGCAGAGGCGACTCTCAGCCGATTAAAAAACCTGATTTGATTCATCATTTACTTGCTCGCAATTCAGTTCAACAGAAGGCAGGTGGGTAGACGCCCGATTGTGTCCGGTTAGGTTGTTCTATTATAGCTTCCGACCAAGAAACACCAAAACGACAAATCGTCGTCCGCATCAAGATTGCCGGATCATCCCATGGCAGCATCGAGTTCTGAAACATCGCTCCCACGCGTCACAACACGCAGTTTGCAGAAAATCCGCAAAGACGGGGGCAACATTTCCATGTTGACCGCCTATGACTATCCGACTGCTGAGGTTCTGGATGAGGCAGGAATCGACATTCTGCTAGTGGGTGATTCTCTGGCGATGGTGGTACAAGGGCACGACACAACCCTGACGGTCACAATGGATGACATGATCTATCACGCCAAGATGGTTGGTCGTGCTGCCAAACGTGCGATGGTAGTCGTTGATCTACCTTTTCCTGAGGGGCAACTCGAGATCATGCGGAGCGTCGAGGCGGGAGCCCGGGTGCTGAAAGAATCAACTTGCCACGCGGTCAAACTTGAGGGCGGGGCAGAACAAGCTAAACGCATCGAAACGATTGTTACGGCAGGCATCCCAGTGATGGCCCACGTTGGGCTGCGTCCCCAGAACATTCATGTCGATGGTGGGTACCGAGTCCAACGGAATTTGCCGACGCTAATCGAAGATGCCAAAGCTGCGGAACAAGCAGGAGCCTTTGCCGTCTTGGTCGAATGTGTCCCAAGTGATGTTGGTCAAGCGATCACTGAAGCGGTCAACGTCCCAACCATTGGAATTGGAGCAGGCCCTCACATGACGGGCCAAGTTCTTGTCACCCACGACATGATCGGTTTCAACTCCGGTTATCTGCCAAGTTTCGTTCGACAATACTCGGATGTCAGAACAACGATCCGTGATGCTGCAGTCGCTTACCGAGAATCGATCAAAGCTGGCGATTTCCCAGGGGAACAGGAATCTTTCCAATAAGCACGACAATCCGTGTCCAAAGCGAAGTATGAAATGGAAATCTTTGACGAACTAACCCAGTTGCACGAGGCGACCACTCAGGCCTTTTGCGACCTTGCCAATTCCAGCATCAAATCAAACGGTATTTTCCGTGTCGCACTCTCAGGCGGTTCCACCCCGAAACGCATTTACGAATTGATCGCCGAACGCGATCTGGAATGGGACAAAACCCACTGGTTCTGGGGTGATGAACGGAACGTTCCGCTGAACCACACAGATAGCAACGCCCGCATGGTCCATGAGGCTCTGTTGGATCGAGTTGATATTCCACGAACGAATATCCATGAAGTTCCCGTCAACACTGAGGCCCCCGTCGAAACGGCCAGACAATACGAACAAATGCTGCGACAACATTTCAGTGACGTAGCGTTCCCTACCTGGGACCTGGCTCTGCAAGGCATGGGGGACGATGCACACACCGCATCTCTTTTCCCCGAAACAGAGGCACTACACGAGCATGCGCGTTGGTACGTCGAGAATTGGGTTGAGAAGCTCAACAGCTATCGTTACACACTAACCGCACCTGCGATCAATTCAGCTCAACAAATCTGGTTCATGGTTGCCGGCGTCGGAAAACAAAACGCCCTGAAAACCGTTCTCACCGGTCCAAAAGATCCCCAACTCTATCCGTCCCAGTTGATCAACGCCACTCGCTGGCTGGTCACCCGAGACGCAGCAGGCAACTAGAGCTAGGGCGTGTTGGGGCACAACTGCGGCGAACCCCATGAAAGAACGCCTCATCAATTACAAGATTTCGTGATTTACAGCGATTGGGCATCGCCGCCACGAGTCCACAAAAAAGCCCCGACGACCGCATGATCAGCGATTGCCGGGGCATTAAAAATTCACTTTGACTGCTGCAAATATCAGTTCGCTTTTGCCAAGTTTTCTCTGCGCAGACCATCGATGTAGTCTGCCACAATGTTCATGACTTCGCTGTTGTAATAATTCTCTCTGAAAATCACAGCGTCTTCGATTTGCTGCTCCAATTCTTCTTCTTCCTCTTTTTGAGAATCAAGCTCCTTGCGTCTCGCGAGGAAAGCTTCTTCTTCCAGAGAAACAGTTTCCTGGTCCTTTTGATTCACGTAGATTTCAATGCGTCTTAACAAGTCGGCGAAGTCTTCGTCCTTTTCGACACGCTTGGCTGATTTTTTACGCAATTGGTTCACCAGGCTTTTTGGCACCATGCTGTAAAGGTTGTGCCGTGCGACAGGGACAGTATCGTGATCAAGAGCATATTTCAGATCCCCTTCACCGACATCCATTTTAGCCGTCAGGCTTGGCAGGATGACATCTGACAAAACACCTTTGAGCTGAGTGCTTTGACCGTCAGGCAGATAGAACTGTTGCAGTGTGACTTTAAGTGCACCGTAGTTCTGTCGATTATTACCGAACAAACGCTGCCCCAGATTCATCAGAGTCTGGACGGTTCCTTTCCCGTGGGTCGCTGGATCGCCAATGACGAGTCCCCGTTTGTAATCCTGGATCGCACCTGCGAAAATTTCACTGGCACTTGCACTGAACTTGCTGGTCAAAACAGCCAGCGGTCCATTCCATGCGGTTCCATTGTCTTCATCAGCATAAGCTTGAACCGAACCATCTGAATTTTTCACTTGGACGACTGGACCAGTGTCAATGAACAAGCCGGTCAAGTTGATCGCCTCAGTTAGGCTTCCACCACCGTTCTTGCTGAGATCGAGCACGATTCCGTCAATGCCCTTGGTCTTGAAGTCATCAAGGATGCGTCGCACGTCCCGCGTGCTACTTCGGTAGTTTTTCTCATCGCGACGTGCTGCATCCATGTCCAGATAGAAACTGGGCAAATTGATGTAACCGATCCTGAGATCTTTTCCACCGTCAGGATTCTTATGATCGATGATCTCACCGCGTGCAGCCGATTCTTCGAGTGCGATGGTTGCACGAACGATTTGATACTCTTCGACGTTTCCAACTCCGCCCGGCTTCACTCCGAGTCGGACCGTGCTTCCTGCTTTTCCGCGGATCAGGTCAACGACATCCGAAAGCGGCATTTCGACGACATCGACTGAGTCACCTGACTTGCCTTGACCGACAGTCACGATCACGTCGTCAGATTTGAGTTTCCCGTGCTTGGCCGCAGCCCCACCAGGAATGACTCGCGACACCACGGTGTTCCCATCTTTCTCGCGAAGCTGTGCTCCAATGCCGTCTAGGTTCAGACTCATTTGAATCTGAAAGTCTTCAAGTGTCGACGGAGACATGTAGGTTGAGTGAGGATCGTAGCCGTTAGTGACGGAGGTCAAGAACATCTCCAACAGATCGTCACTGTCGGTCTTTTTCCAGCGTCGTGAATAGCGACCGTATCGACGGCGAAGCGTATCAACAGCCTCTTCACCAACCTTGCCCTCGTCTTTCAGATCAAGCAAAGCGTACTTGATCTGACGGCGCCAGCGATCTTTCGCTTCTGCTGGTGTGTTGGCGTACTCGGCGGCATCCGGGTCGACGATGATAGTCTCATCTTTTGAGAAATCAAAATCGCCATTGAGCAGCTCCTGTGCAACTGCAACTCGTTCATCGACACGTTTAATGAAGCGTCCGAATATTTTGTAGGCAAGCGAAAGATCACCCTGTTGAACCATGTCATCAATCTGGCTCGCATCTCGATTGAACTCATCAATGTCCTCCTGATAGAAGTACAGCTTGAGCGGATCGAGTGACTTGGTGAACAGAGCAAGAGCACGCTTGCTGATGGTGTCATCCAAACCTCTGGCAGAGATGTGATTCTTCGGCATCAACTGAGCAATCAAACGGGCCACGATGCGATCGTTTCCCGCCGGCTTGATCATTTGAGCAGGAGCCTGGTCAGCAACTTGTGCCACAGCAGGGGTTGGGCTGGCAATGATCATCAATGCCACGACGTACCCGAGCAGTGCACCACCAAAGGCACACAGGCACCGGCGTTTGCCGCGAATCACCGGACGACCCGCGGTATCTCTGGATTCTAAAAATTGATGCGAACGCCTGACCATGATGAAATCCCAGTAGGTGTGATTCGATGAAGCTTGAATAATGGGCGAAAACGGGGAGAGCCATAGCACCCTCACCTACTCGTTCACCTGTGGTGGATAGTAGGAGAGCGGCAAAAATGGGGCAACGGCGTTTTCGCAATAGTCTACCAAGCCGGCGGACCGGCAAGTGGCGGACAAGTGATATCGCGTCAAAGGCATAAAGAATCCGCAGTTAGCCAACAAGAGCGTCCGACAAAAACAGGACGCTATCCTTGAGCGGTGCAAAACGCCGCCACTTCAGGGTAATTTTCAACAATTTTCTTTTCCGGAGCAGTTTATCAAAACTTTCTGCCCCTGCCCCGAGTGGCGACCGACGCCCGCTGCCCAAAACCACGATCAGTTGCCCCAAACCACGATCAGTTGCTCCACAAGAAAAAATCACCCTCCGATACAAGAAGTGAGGCTAGAACATGAAACTTTCGGCATCTTCCTTAGGTGCCGGCTGGTAGCTAAGCGGTTCCATGCTGCCGGCAGCTCGCCCCTGGCTCAAGCTGCGAACAGCGCCGGAGTATCCGAACAATTCCTTCAGGGGAGCATGCGCAATGATCACCGTCATGGTTCCACGGGTCTCGGTGGCCGAGATAATCGCTCGACGCTGCTGCAGGTCCCCGACGAGCTCACCCATGTAATCTCCAGGAGTCGTGACTTCGACCTTCATCACGGGTTCGAGTAGGACAAGGCCTGCTTTTTCCATACCTCGATCAAACGCGTCTCCGGCCGCGATCCGGAACGCAACTTCATCACTTCCCTCTTCCTGCATTTCAGCATCTGTCACATCGATACGAACGCCTGAGAGCGGAAACCCTGCCAATAATCCTCCGCCAGCAGCTCTTTCGCGCATTTCGTCCATAGCAGCCTGCCTGATCGCATTGGGCAGCCCCACCTCGGGCGGCAGACGATCGAAGACCAGCACAGGTGCTGAAACGTCTTCTAATGGAGACACGCTGACATTCAGCCGCGCGAACATCTGAGTTGACCCAATCTGTCGATTGCATTGCCCGATGACATCTGCCTTTGCGGCAACGGTTTCACGATAGTTCACACGCGGTTTGTAGAACTTAACGTTCAGCCCAAAATCTCTTGTCAGGCGATGCTGAATCACTTCGAGATGCAGTTCGCCCATGCCACTGATCAATGTCTGCCCGGTCTCCTCATTCTCGACTGCACGGAAAGTCGGGTCCTGACGCCGCAACATATCCAGCGTCTCTTCGAGCTTCTTTTTATCGCCTGTACTTTCCGACTCAATCGCCATCGAAATCACAGTGTCGGCAAAGTTAATGCTGGGCAGCTCAATCATTTCCCGAGTATCGCAAACGGTATCGCCGGTGATGGCAAACCTAGGACCAATGACACAGCAGATATCTCCTGCTTCGACCGAATCGATCTGACCATCACGATCTTTTTTGGTGGCATGAATTTGCCACAACTGAGCTATGTTTTCCTTTTTGTCCCGATTAGGGCACTGGACTCTCGAGTTCTGCTTCAACTGGCCGCTGTAAACACGAATCCAGTAATTATCCCCAGTCTTTGCTGGCAGAATTTTGAAGACAAGGCCACAAAAGGGATCTTTGGAATTTGGATTTCGGATCAGAACCTTGCCTGCATTCTTCGGGTCGACCCCCTCAACGGGTGGCCGATCCAGCGGACTTGGCAAGAAGTTTCCAACAGCGGTCATGAGAGGCTGCACGCCGATGCCATGCAACGCCGAGCCACACAGTACCGGTTGGATCACCCGATCAACGCAACCCTGTCGCAACGCGTCTATGATCAGATCGCGAGGCACTTCCTTTTCTTCCATCGCCAAGCTGGCGGCTTCCTCACTCAGGTCATAGACCTTTTCCAGCATCTGCTCTCGCCAGAACAAAGCCTCATCCATCTGATCCTCAGGGATCTCAGTTTCCTTGACTTCCTTGCCCTCGGTTTCCGGATCAAATTCAAGCATCTTCATATCGACAAGATCGATCACGCCACGAAATGGATTAGCGACGTGTGCAGGCCCCTGCCCCACAGGCAACTCTACCGCAAGTGGGCAACCGCCCAGTCGCGGTTCAATGTCGTTGAAAACAGTTTCAAAGTCGGCTCCTTCTCGATCCATCTTATTGATGAAGACAATCCGCGGAACGTTGTACCTATCAGCTTGTCGCCAGACCGTTTCGCTCTGCGCTTCGACACCCTCGCGAGCAGAGAAGACAACAACGGCACCATCAAGCACGCGCAAACAACGCTCAACCTCCGCCGTAAAATCAACATGCCCCGGCGTGTCCAAGAGGTTGATGTTGTAGTCTTTCCATCCATATTTCACGCAGGCACTGAAGATGGTAATGCCCCGCTCCTGCTCCTCGGGATCATCATCAGTATCCGTCGTTCCGTGATCCACACGCCCCACGCGGTGCTTGGCACCACTGAGAAAGAGCATCCGCTCGGTCACGGTCGTTTTCCCAGCATCGATGTGCGCGATGATGCCAATATTACGGAGCTTGGAGATATCAAAAGTCATGAAAACGATTCAGGGATTGAACGATACGGAAGCCAGACAAATGGGGTCATTCGCCAGACAGCAAAAGCACTCGGGCAACGGCTGAAAACTCATTGGATATTCGCTGGACCACCACCAACCAAACGCTACCCACCGCGTTCGTTAAGCGGTCAGGCAGAATAGTATTGCAAAGTAGCCGCTGTGACCATCGAAAACAGATGGCATGGGAGCGCCCCTCACCCGAGGTCCGCCTGCCTCTAGCGTAACGCCGCGCAAAAAAAACCGCGACACGGCCAGCAGCCGTATCGCGGTGATTTGTATTCGAATTTGACCCGCATTACCAAGCGAAGTGAGCGAACGCCTTGTTGGCATCAGCCATACGATGCGTGTTCTCGCGTTTCGTGTAAGCAACGCCTTCCTTCTTGCAAGCTGCCAGAAGCTCATCCGCGAGCTTCAGATGCATTGGACGACCTTTCTTCTCACGCACGGCACCGAGCAACCATCGCAAAGCCAAACTTTGCTGACGGGCACGGTTCACTTGCATTGGCACCTGATAGCTAGCACCACCAACACGCTTGCTTCGGACTTCGATGTACGGCTTGACGTTCTCGACTGCCATCTCGAAGACCTCGATCGGAGACTGATCAGCAATCTCGTTCCGACGAGCAATCTCCTCAAGAGCATCATAAAAGACACGCTGAGCAGTGGTCTTCTTGCCATCAAGCATCAAACAATTGATGAACTTTCCGGCGAGTAGCGAGTTGTGCCGCGGATCGCCCTTGAGCTGCGTGCGGCTGGCTGTGATTCGTCCCATTCTTAAACTTTGACTGTGATGGCTGGATTGCTGTTGTTCTGGATTATTCTTCGCTGGGTGGCGAGATTACTTCTTCGCACCGTAGCGACTGCGTGATTGCTTTCGGCCTTCAACCCCAAGTGCGTCACGCGAGCCGCGGACAACCTGATAGCGAACACCTGGCAAGTCACGGACACGACCACCTCGAACAAGCACAATCGAGTGCTCTTGAAGATTGTGGCCTTCACCCGGAATGTAAACCGTGACTTCCTTACCATTGCTAAGACGAACACGCGAAATCTTTCGCAGAGCGGAGTTCGGCTTCTTGGGTGTCATCGTCCTAACTTGCAAACAGACACCCTGCTTCTGAGGGCACTTTTCAAGCACAGGAGACTTGCTCTGGCTCTTTTTCAGTTTGCGTCGCTTGCGGACGAGTTGATTGATTGTTGGCATGAAAATCGTGTGATGTGGGTAAACCCACACAAATAAGGGTGAACTGGACCTCCCGCAGACAGGCGGAGGTAAGCCCGACATTTCCTCGAGACTGCTGCCCAGCGTCGCTGAACAGGAAATTGACCCGAAAATACTGCAAAACCTCGCTCCGGAGGCGGGCAAGCGGGAAAGTATCGCAGTCCTTGATTTTCTGTCAAGAGCTCCCGACCAGTGGTTTTCAATGTCTTTTCCAGAAGCCAGTCTCCAAGAGCCAAGATCTTGCCTAATCCACCCATTTCGACGGAGACCAAATCGCCTAGTTTCACAGCTGTCTTTCCCACGATTACGTTTAACGACTGCAACACCCCCCCCCGCAGAGGTGAACCGGCACCGTCCAAGTGTTCATCAGACCACCAATAGCGTGCCCAAATCCTGACGCAACATCTCGGGGAATCGGTATGACATTGGCGGGGGAACCCTGGCAACGTGATCGATCAATGACTGCTGACCTTGCCCCGCGTGGACTCTGGAGGCTATTACTCACAATGCAATCGGAAGCTTTTCCCCTTCAAAGCCAAATCACAAACGGATGCGTGGCAGGATGCCCCAGTTCATTCACTCTCAAATGACCGTCGTCAAATTTGCATTGAGCACAGCTCTGCTTTCTGTTTTGGCGCTGCCGTTAGGCTGCAATCTGCTGCCTAGCAAAGGAGAAAAAGACAGCAACACAAAGCTTCAGGACTTGATGAAGGTACCGGAGCTGCCGGATTTAATCCGTGAAGCAACGATGATTCAGGGTTTGCAGCCCATACAGGTCATTGGTGTTGGAGTTGTCAATGGACTTCCCAGCACAGGCGGACCAGCAAATCCATCCCAGTTCCGCGACGAACTGCTCGAAGAGATGAAGCGGCGTGACATCAAAGATCCGAACCACTTTCTGGAGCTCGATAGCACGGCATTGGTACGGATTCAGGCGACGATTCCGCCGGGCGCTCGGCGTAACGACCCCGTTGACCTTGTCGTTCGCGCTCCAAACGAAAGCGTTGCCTCCAATTTGAACGATGGCTGGTTGCTGGACACTCGACTGCGACAACAGCGATACCTGCAAAATAAGATTCGCAAAAGCGAAGTGATGGCAATCGGTACGGGTCCCGTACTAATACGTGGCAGCTATACACCCGGTGAGGACGAAACGCTAAGAACCGAAGGCACCATTCTGTCGGGCGGTCGAGTTCAAATCACTCGCAAGCTGGGATTAGTCCTGCGTCCGGAGTACCAGCACGCAAAGACCTCAAGCGCACTGGCCGCAGCAATCAACCGAAGATTCTTTTTCTTTGATGGAACCACGCGTCGTGGGATCGCGAAGGCAAAAGAAGATGATTTTCTTGAGATGGAAACACACCCACGTTATCGCAACAACATTCCGCGGATGATGGCCGTGATTCGGGCGATCAGCACAGCCCCAGAATCATCTGCAACGCAAACAAGACTGGCTGAACTGGCCGACAAACTCAGCAATCCGGCCACCGCCGCTGATGCTGCTCTGCAACTGGAAGCCATGGGCGAAAGTGCAGTCCCGATTCTGATCGATGCCTTAGATTCAAAGAATCCAGAATTGCGTTTCTACGCTGCCGAATCACTTGCCTATCTTGACCGAACCGAAGCGATTGAATCACTAGAAACCGCGATCCGAGAAACAGCCGCATTCCGACATCCATCACTCTTGGCCTTGCAAGGCATGGAGCATCAACTTGCAATCGATGCACTCAAGCGATTGATGAATGAAGCAAGTATCGAAACCCGATATGGATCGTTTTGTGCCATTCGTCGTCAGGGTGTCGAAGGCAAGAGCATCTTAGGCGGCAAAGCACTGAAGTCTTTCTATCTGTATCAAATGCCATCGATCGCAGAACCTGCGGTGGTAGTTTCACTTCGCGAGTCACCTGAGATCGTGGTGTTCGGTGATTCCGGCAGACTTGACATTCCGCAATTTTTGCGAGGCCCCAATGGCTTGATACTGAAACCGGACCTGAGCCAGCCTGGCAAACTGAAAATCAGCCGTTTCCAAGTCAATGCCGAAGACAAACGGGCAACTGTCTCTGATTCCATCCCTTCCGTGATCAACGGAATCGTCTCAGTCGGAGGTGGTTACGGTGATGTAGTCTCGATCTTGCGACTGGCAAAAGCCAAAGGTTACCTGCCCAATCAATTGGCCGTTGATCCCTTGCCAGTAGCGATCCGCGTCTACCACCGCGACGAAGAAACAGACTCGACCACAGACGACTCATCGAGTGACAGTTCGACCACGAACGAGGCTTCAGAATCATCGGACACGTCGGATGCGAAATCCACCGACAGTGAGTGATTCGGGTGCACAGGTACATTTCTGGAAACAGCCTCGAGCCAAGCAAACGCACAGGACTGGGCATCCCAGCATTGGATCGAGCACGCCTGAACCCACCACGACGATCAGGCAGCAGTCCGAGTTCAATGCCGAACGACCTTCACAGCCCGAGTGAAATCGTGCAAAGAATGAAGAAATCGTCGGGAATTTGAATCGCCAAGTTGACATTACTTGGCAATCGACGCAGGCTGAGAGTCGTCATGCGTCACCTTTTTCATCTAACGTCTGCCCTTGCCGTTCTGGCAGTGGTCGGTTGCCCAACAAGTAACTCCACAAGTTCGCGGCATACCCAGCCAAGCGACCAAGCGGTCGAACCAACCGCCAAACCCGGTCGGCAAATCAACAAAGACGATTTGGGTTTTTCTTCGAATACTCGGAACACAGCAAGTGAGTCTCTCGAGGAACTGGTATCACGAACCTTGGAACAAAACCTGAGTCAGCGTGAACTGTCTTCGTCGACCCACGGAGCTTGGCAGGTCCTGCACGGCATCCTCGCCTACGGATCGGACTTCGATCTTCAAACGCCAACAGGCCCCCAACCCGCTTTGACTTACCTGCTGTCAGGCCAAGGAGTTGATGGATTTGAAGCAGAGCAGGGAGACGAACTTGGAGCTCAGCAACGCCCCGGGCTCAGAATGGCCATGCAACCGTCGACCAAAATTGGGCAAGGGCACCGTGACCAATGGCTGGCTGTGATCGCCCAATCCGGCTTACCACTGAACACCGAAATCAAAAGCAGAACGCATACATTCACTCTGGAAGACTGGATGCGGCAGACAGAGTTTGATGTTCCCAGAAACTTGGAACGCGAATTCAGTTGGTCACTGATTGCTCTGACCTCCTACCGCAACACAAACCATCGTTGGATGGGACGCGATGGAGCCCAGTACTCTACCGAATCACTGCTGGGTTCAGAACTGGACCAGAGCCTGCCCAACAGTGTTTGTGGCGGTACGCATCGCTTGATCGGCATCTCCATGGCCTTGAATCAACGACGCTTAGAAGAGCAACCAATCACTGGTGTTTGGGCAGACGCAGATGCGTTAGTGAAAGCAGCGATTCAACTGGCCAAGCAAAATCAGAATCCTGACGGTTCATACTCAGTCGCTTACCTACATCGACCAGGGTGGACTCGCGACATGGGAGAAACACTGGGCAGCACCGGACATGTGCTTGAATTTCTTGCAATCGCAGCACCTGCGCAAACACTCTCTGAACCCTGGGTACAACGCAGCGTCCGTCGACTGTGCGAGGTACTGGATCAATGTTCGGATGTTGATCTTGAGTGTGGCGTTCTTTACCACGCGCTGCACGGCTTGAGCGAATATCAGAAACGCATGCTCCCGCCTTCCTGAGCAGTCTTACAACTGAATCCGCTGCGAACCGTCAGCCAAGGCAATGAGAGCATCGTCTGGCGACAGTGAGCACTGCCCAAACCTCAGGCTGCACGAAGCCTACAGGCTCATTCATCGGCACACTGAAGATCAGACCGCCGGTGCTTCAACTGCCAGTGATGGTGTTCATGGGAAAGCGATGGACCTCACGCGGCAAAAAGAATGGCAAGCGGTGCAGAAGCTGCATAAAACCGAAGGAGGAGGCAGGTCCAGCAGACTCGAAATCATGCATGATTTCCACCATCGGAGGCTTCGGAAGTGAGAATTGCATCAAAAACGGCGTCTCCTCGTCGGTCCTCCTCGCTACAATGCAGTCTTGCCGGAAATGAATGCCGTTTCTACAGCCCGAGAGCGTTTGATGTCCTCCCAAGTCCCGTTTGGTAATTCAGACACGACAGACAAAGCCGCTGGCCTGCAGCTTAGGTCAGAGTGGCACGATGAGCCTTTAACATTCCGAGAGCGGCTAATCGGGATCATGCCGACCAGTATCTCACTGCTAGTTCACACAGCAATTCTATTGTTGCTAGCCGTTGTAACCTACGAGGAGATCGAGCAGGAAGCCGCTAGGCTTGTCGTGGTCCCACCGCCTGACCGCGTAGAAGATCCGCCCGTCGAAGTCGAATTGGATCCGGAAATTGACGTGGTGCTTGATAATGTTGCGCTGTTCAATTCGGCGCCGGCCCCTGTCAGCGCAGCGGCAGCCGCCGCCAATCTGCCAACGCTTGATCAATCCTTGATGGCCAAAGCCAACACGTCTCAACTTAGTATCGCCGCACCGACAATCGGTATTCCTGATTCTGTTGCCTTGATCGAAGCGGTACCTGACGGAGAAGTGAAAGGTGAAGCGAGAGATATTGTCGACAGCTATCAGAATGCCCTCGATCGTCTATCGCAGGAACTGGTTTGGATGTTGGACGAAAGTCCCGTGCTGGTAGTCTGGTGTTTTGATCAGTCTAAAAGCATGAAAGACGATCAACAGGAAATCCGAGACCGGATCGAAACGGTCTATGAACAATTAGGGATTGTCGGTCGCACAGAGAACAAGGCAAAGCAGACAGCATTGATGACAGCGGTGACAAGCTACGGTGAAATGTTCATCGATCACACGCTTCATCAACCGACCGCTAATCGTGACGAGATCCGGCAAGCGATCGATGAAATTCCCGTTGACACAACCGGAAAAGAATTAATGAGCTCTGCGGTTGGAAGGGCAATTGGTATTTATCGCGATCTGGCACGTCGGGGCCGTAAAATGGCACTCGTTTTGGTCAGCGACGAAAGTGGTGACCGACAAAACAACGATGGATTTATCGAACAGGCAATCAACGTCGCCAAAGCCGCCGATTGCAAAGTTTATGTATTGGGTCGCGAATCGGTATTCGGTTCGCCTTACGCCTTTCTTCACTGGCAACATCCACAGACCAATCGGCATCATTATCTGCAAATGGACCGGGGTCCTGAAACCGCTTTTCCGGAACAGCTTCAGACCAACGGTTTTCACCGCAGACGTGATGCGTTCGGCAGTGGCTTTGGTCCCTACGAACAATCGCGGTTAGCACGCGAAACCAATGGCATTTTCTTCATGCTACCAAGTGCTGAGTCTGAATTGGTGGGTCGCTACAAAGAGAAGTATGACATGGAGGCGTTACGCCCCTATCGGCCTGACTTGCGTGCCAAGATTGAAGTCCTGACCGATCGCAGTGAATTCCCCCTACGAACCCTGATTTGGAAGGTGATTCAAGATCTGAATCCCTACGCAGAAGCAAATAAAAAGGCGATCGAAATGCGTCTGACATTTTCGCTCAAGCCGCAGGACTTTATCAAACAGGCAAGACGGGAACAGGAAAAAGCAAAGATGCACCTGCGGTACATGGCTGAAGCTGAACAGGCATTGATTGCAGGAGCACATCTTCGAGAACAGGAACCCGATCCACGATGGCAGGCCAACTACGATTTGATTCTCGCCCAACTAATCGCCTATCAGGCGAGAATCTATGAATATGGTGTTGCGTTAGATGCCTTCATCGCAAATCCCAAAACTGCGGCCCCCATGAAAGGCAATCGACAATTGGTCCACTGGGACCTTCGAACGGTCAAAAAGATCAGGACAGAAGATGCTAAACCTTATGTCGATCGGGCAAATGATCAATTTAACGCCGTCGTCACAAACCATCCAGGCTCACCTTGGGCAGCACGTGCAAAATGGGAGATGCGTCGAGGCTACGGTGCGGATCTGTTCGCAGACTACCATTTGCCGTACAAGACCTTGCCCCCCTCGGTCAAACCAATTCCACCACCCAAAATCTGACACCGATGCATTGGGTCAACAGACATTTGGTTAATCAAATCCACACGCGGCCCACCTTGTGGGAAAACGCATGATCCAGGCGAGACCCAAATGTGCGAACAAGTACGGCACAAGATAGCTGTTTGCCGTCATTGCATGGTGAGCTCGCACAAGTTAGATGACCAGTGCTGAACCACCAGTGCTGAACCACCAGTGGCGTGAGTTCCCACTTGCCCCCCATGACACGGGCTACTGCACAACACAGCACTCAACAACGCAGTCATTCAACGATACTGCGATAGTACTCAACGCTCTGTCGTAGTCCCTCGGCGATCGTCGTTCCCGGCTCGAATTTCAATCGATTCCGAGCTTGGGAAATATCTGCGAGCGAATCACGCACGTCGCCAGCTCGAGGCGGTTCGTGAATGGGCTCAATGTGCTGAGCGAGAATATCGCGCAGATTGGTAAGCAATTCCAACAGTGTGGTTCGCTCACCACGTGCAATGTTGAAGATCCCGCCTGACGCATCTGCCGCTGTCGCTGCAAGTAGATTGGCCTTGACCACATCTTTGACGAAGACAAAATCGCGTGACTGCTGTCCATCACCGTAAATGACAGGACGTTCACCGGAAAGAATCATCGAGACGAATTTCGGAATCACAGCGCTGTACTCGCTTTGCGGATCCTGCCGGGGTCCAAATACATTGAAGTAACGCAGCACAACGGTCTCAACATCAAAGCCCCGCTGGAAGGCCTGACAATAAGCTTCTGCCGCTAGCTTTGCCGCAGCATACGGCGACAGTGGTGCCGATGGGTCGGTCTCGCGTTTGGACACAAAAGTGGAATCACCATAGGCCGCGCTGGTCGAAGCTAACACCAGACGACGAACACCGGCTGCCGCTGAGGCCTGTAACAGATTCACGGTGCTAGTTGTGCACCACGCATGGCACAAATCTGGTTCCCGCATGCTTCGGGGCACGCTCGCCATCGCCGCCGCATGAAACACAAAATCGACGTCGACCACGGCCTGCGTGGCAACTTCAATATCAGACGCGTCACCCTCAAATATCTCGACCTGGCCTGACTCAAGATGTTCAAGGTTACGGCGAAATCCGGTGCTAAAGTTATCTAAAACCCGGACTGCGCCGCCCGCCTCCAACAAGCCGTCCACCAAATGAGAACCGATGAAACCCGCGCCACCGGTAACTAAACAACGTGAACCCTCAATCGAACGCGTTACATCAGATGACATCAGAATCCAGACTAAAAAGAAAACCTGTAGAGAATGATTGTGCCACAACGTTGCGTAACGATTGATCCACCTTGTTAACAATGGCTGAAACCCCACAAGATGCAAGTGTTGATCCCGCTACATTGGATCAAACTAGCCGGAAAGATATTCGACAACCGCCCGAAAACAGACCAGAAGCACCCCGGTGGGACGTGCTAAAAAAACGTGAATGCTCCAGCTCTCAGCACAAATGCAGCAATTTCAAGGGAGTAGAACTGTCAGTAAAACAGCATACCAAGGATGGCGAAGCCATTCTCATGCGCAAAAAATCACTCGGGAATTCTTTCTCAAGGGCACGCGTTGGCGAGCTTGAAACCTCACCTGTTGCACAAATCCAAAATTTTGGTGGGGCAACCCGAGATCGCTGCACTGGTGCCTAGAGATCGCTGCACTGGTGCCTAGAGATCGCTGCACTGGTGCGTACAGCGGAATCGACGTGGTAAGCGTGCCGCTGCTCGAATCGTCTGCGGCTATCAGCCGCAATTTGCTAACCCTCGCCGATGCTCACATCGACTTTTGTTAAGCCTCGGCGTTTGTTAGCCCTTGGGGTTTGTTAACTTTGGGCTTTGGCCTTGGTGCGAGCCTCGCGGAGTCCGCGGCTGAGGATATCACGCAACATGGGCGAAAAATCCTCGTACTTGGACTGATCAGGAGCTCCGTTGCTGAACTGATAAATCGCATCGCGGGGTTTGACTCCCAAAGCGATCAACGTGCTGCTGACAGTGCCATAGTCACCATTTCGAACAACCATGCTCGGACGCCCGGGCCCGACAGGTGCTCTAGCGAAAACTTTACTTGCGACCGCCAAAAATTTGACAGGCGAATCGAGAGTTTGGAGCGTTAATAAGCGTCTCGCCATCTGGACACGCTGGTCGTCAGGATCATTCAAGTTGCGAGCCCCAATGATATTCAGGCCATCTTTTAGCTCAACGACTTCCTGACGTTCATCGGCATGGATCGCGTATCCGTTCTTGGCATCCGCGATCAGGATATTGCAACCGTCATAACGAGTCTTCGCAAATTCCGTTTCAGCTTTCTCGAGGGCACGACTGGCGGAAGTGCAACGAAGCAAGTCTAAAGCTAGCAAACCGCGTGAGCGTTGCCCAAAGAGCGGCGTTGCGGTCGCTCGGTTGCACAATCCGACGAACAGTCCGTTCTGATTGACACCAAGCCAGGAGCCCCCTGCTTTTTGATCGATTCCACACAGGACTCGTGGTTTACCGGATTGGATAGACGGAGGCAGACTTGGTCTGTCGACGTACTCCTCGCGGTTCGCTGCGACGAGAATGGGACTTTCGGGGACCAAGCGGTACTGAACAGCCAGTAGGCACATCTCGCAGCTTTCTATTTCAAAAGAACAGTGATAATCAAAATGCGTTGCTGAAGTGTGTGTGTGAAATGAACCCACACTTCAGGCAGGGCATAATGTATCCCCGCAACTGGCCCTTCCATACCCTCTAGTGGGGGGATTGCACGTGAAATGCTTGCTTTCGCGGGGTTTTTGGTACCGATTAGAGGAGTCTGGGCAAGCTTTGGGCGTCCGCGGACCGATAATAGCGATTAGGGAACACTCCAAATCCCCCAAATTGCCAACCCTACTAGGAAAAGTAAGACGCCCTTATGAGTGTTGATTCGAACACAAACTACACTCGCGCTGTCCTTTCGATCCAAACGCCAGTTTGTGTGACGTTGGCTCGCAAGAGTGTCTCTTTGGAAAACATCGTGAATTTGGTTCCCGGTGCAATGCTGACTTTTGACGTGCATTGCGACGAACCACTCACGCTGGAAGCTGGTGGATCGCCCATCGCAACGGGTGAAACAGTCAAGATTGGTGACAAATTTGGGATTCGGATTCGTGAAGTCTTCGTGCCTCCAGAGGCGAAAACTCCCCCTCAAGTCAAAGACTGACAGTCCTAGGCGATTCATGCACACTGATGCAACATTCTCGCCTGCCAGCATTCACATGCCGACATCGCGTTTCTTTGTAGCCGGATGCTCGAGAACGGCTTAGTGACGGCGGGGTCGTTTTTTCCAGGGGCAGACGCGCTGAAAGACTGGTTCGCCAAGATTTTGGCGATGCGGAGGTTTGGATTTGAACACGCGTGGTTGTTGTGGTCCCCGAACGTTGCTGCCGGATCACCCAGATGCCGTTGTTACCAATGCACCAATCTTACCAATGCACCAAAATGCGGGCATTGAACAAACATCAACCAAGCTTAGTATGACGGGGAATTGATCACCGGCAGCTCATCGCATGAAACCGTGGATCACGGTACCCACACGCCGCCTCTTTGGAGTCACCGCCATGCTCAACCCTAGCTACCCTTATTACTTGGGCGGAAAGGCCTTCGCCCCGAATCAAGATTTGGCCGTCACTGACAAGTACACGGGCAAAGTAGCGACACGTGTGGCTGTTGCAGATACCACGGCGATTGATGCAGGTATTCAGGCAGCCGTCGACGCGAACGACGAGATGCGTCGGATGCCACCCTATGCGCGGCAGTCAATCTTGCAGCATTGCGTCACAAGGTTTGAACAGCGATTCGATGAATTGGCAATGTCACTCTGCATTGAGGCTGGCAAGCCAATCAATGATGCGCGTGGTGAGGTGACACGTCTGATAGATACGTTTCGGATTGCTGCCGAGGAATCGGTGCGGCTCAGCGGTGAAGTCATGAACCTGGAAATATCTCCCCGTGCCAAGGGCTATCGCGGGATGTTCCAGCGTGTGCCGATCGGTCCCTGTTCTTTCATCTCACCCTTCAACTTTCCGTTGAATTTGGCAGCGCACAAAATCGCACCGGCATTGGCCGTGGGGTGCCCTTTCGTACTCAAGCCGGCCAGTCGCACCCCGATTGGGGCGTTGATGATAGGAGAGATTTTGGCAGAAACAGACCTTCCATCCGGTGCATTTTCAATCTTACCCTGCAGCCGCGATGGTGCTGACCTATTCACAACCGACGACCGGCTCAAACTTCTCAGTTTTACAGGCTCACCAGAAGTGGGCTGGAAATTGAAAGCCAAAGCTGGCAAGAAACCCGTCGTGCTGGAACTGGGTGGCAACGCTGCATGCATTGTTGACCACGATTCAGACCTAGACGATGCGGTTGCTCGACTGGTAATCGGCGCTTTTTATCAGTCTGGCCAAAGTTGCATTGGCGTCCAACGCATCATCGTTCACGACAGCATTTACGAAACACTACGGGACAAGCTGGTAGCCGCGACCCAACAGTTGGTTGCAGGTGACCCCAAGCAGGAACACACCTTCATTGGTCCCATGATTTCAGAATCTGAAGCTGAGCGTCTCGAGAACTGGATCAAGTCGGCGATTGATGCAGGGGGTCAACTTCTTTGCGGAGGCCAGCGGCAGGGTGCCATGCTTGAGGCGACACTTCTGGAGCAAGTTCCGACGGAAGAACCAATTTGCGCTAGCGAAGCATTCGGGCCTGTGGCAGTTCTGAGCCGCTTCAGCTCATTTGACGAGGCTCTGCGAGAAGTCAACAACAGTGAGTTTGGCTTGCAGGCAGGCATTTTCACGCGAGACCTGTACAAGATGCAGAAGGCGTGGGATGAACTGGAAGTGGGTGGCGTTGTGATTGGCGACGTCCCATCGTGGAGAGTCGACAACATGCCTTATGGGGGTGTCAAAGACAGTGGGCTGGGTCGCGAAGGAATTCGCTTTGCCATGGAAGACATGACAGAGATCCGCAACCTTGTGATTCGAACTCCCAACGCTGGCTGATGTTGACTCAAAAGCTTTCGCTTACGAGTTTCGAACAGGCAGGTGAAACGGTTCACAGACAGCACGAACAACGCGACCTGATCCAGCAGGCGTGTTGCGTGCTATACCGGCAGCGGACAAATGCCGTGTGAATCAAGCGATTGTTTTCAGCACTTTTGAAGCCGCATCAATCGTTTCCTCGATCATCGCCTCAGTGTGTAGTCGGCTGAAGAACAGCGATTCGAACTGACTACAAGGCATGTAAATACCCTCATTAATCAATCCCCAGAAGTAGCGACCAAATGCCTCTCGATCACAACGATCAGCACCTTGCCAATCATGAACCGGATCAGGGTTAAAGAACAGGGTTATCATACTTCCGACCTGCCGTACCTGATGTGGGATGCCCGCTTCAGTCGCAGCATGATCGAGACCTGCGGCCAACTGCTTGCCCCGCTCTTCCAGTTGTTCGTACGGGGGATCATCCCTCAACAGCCGCAAGGTTGCACTCCCAGCGGCGACAGCAACGGGATTACCACTCAACGTGCCGGCCTGAAAAACCTTGCCCGCCGGTAACACCTGATCCATGATGTCAGCCCGGCCACCATAGGCCCCCAATGGCATACCACCACCGACAATTTTTCCGAGAGTGGTCATGTCAGGTCGAATTCCATAACGTTCCTGTGCTCCGCCGAACGCCAAGCGGAAACCGGTCATCACCTCGTCAAAGATCAGGATCGCGCCATCTTTCTCGGTTTCACTTCTCAAACATGCCATGAACTCAGGAGTCGCTGGGACGCATCCCATATTGCCCACGACGGGCTCGAGGATGATCGCTGCGATCTGCCCAGAAAATTCTGCAAATGCCGCGACCACTTCTTCGCAACTGTTATACGAGAGCACGATCGTGTCCTGCCCGGCACCTGTCGTGACGCCGGGTGAATCGGGCACACCAAGCGTGGCCGCCGCACTGCCAGCAGCGACCAGCAGGCTGTCGACGTGGCCATGGTAGTTGCCAGCGAACTTGATGATTTTGTCTCGTCCGGTTGCGCCACGTGCCACACGGATTGCACTCATAGTGGCTTCGGTGCCACTATTGACCAGACGAACCTTTTCGACACTCTCGACCGCCTCAATGATTTGCTCCGCCAAGCCTGACTCAGCTTCCGTCGGAGCGCCATAACTTGTGCCACGCTGCGCGGCTTGTGTGATCGCCTCGATCACCTCCGGATGAGCATGCCCCAGAATCATGGGCCCCCAAGAACCGATATAGTCGAGAAACCGCCGACCATCGATGTCATAAAGATAGGGTCCGTTCGCATGCTCGATGAACAGAGGTGTGCCGCCGACGGCTCCGAAAGCCCGTGCCGGACTGTTGACTCCGCCTGGCATCAGCTTTCGAGCCCGCTCGAATGCAGCCACACTTCGATCGCCGATGTTGTGAACGGTTGTCTTATTCAAAATGGCCTCTCTCGATAGTCAAACAACAGAATGTTCCGCCCAGCACCAAGTGTCGCTGTTACGACGGTTAAATAGAAGCAGGCGATCCTCCACCCGCTGCAGGAGAAACCGGAGGAGAGGTGGCTATGAAAACAGGCTGTCAGATGACAGCCTGTTAACAAAGTTCCACGAATTGGCATCTCACTCGCTGACTCTTCTCAGAGACGGTGGTGTGAATACTATGCGTGGAAGGTTACTGGGATCGGCCGCTCGGGTTCCAAAGCACTCAAGTGAGCGCATCTCAAACGGCGACAACGCAGCCAACGACACCTAGGTGTTCGCTGGCTGAGCCATACGCACTCTGCCAAACTCAATCCTCAGGCAGAAGCCGAGTCAATTGCTTCCTGCAAAGCCGTCTTAGGTCGAACCCCAACAAAACTCTCAACAGGCTCACCGCCTTTGAAGAGAAGCAGTGTGGGGATGCTGGTGATACCAAAGCGTTGGGCAACGCCGGGGTTATCGTCAATGTTTACCTTACCGATGCTGGCAGATGGATTCTCGCTGGCCAGTTCGTCAATCATCGGAGCGATTTGACGACACGGGCCACACCAAGGTGCCCAAAAGTCAACCAGGACTGCCCCATCGGCCTGCAGTACATCGGCATCGAAATTGTCATCAGTGAATTCTTTTACGGCATCAGAAGCCATCGTCTTCTTTCCTTCATTTACTGGTAAATCGTCGTTCAGGTCACTTTACTACCTGTCAACGCGTCAAGAGACAGCGACAGCCATCACTCGTACTACGATCAAGATTGTAGGAACCGCGGCGACGGTGTCAATTTGATGCAAAACCGTCCGCATCATGAAAATAGTCATCAGAGCTGCGTTTTTTTGCAATCGGGGAAGTAATTCACGGCCCAGGTCACGATTCGCAACAGGGAATCCAGAAAGACTGACCGATTGGCAGGCAAGCCCTTCGTTCTTACCCCACCTCATGCAAGACCTGGGCCAATTGGTCCAAAATCAACGCCGTGGCACCCCAAATTTGGTGCCCCTGATGAGTGACCGCAGGAACTCGAAATCGCAATTGATCAACCTCGCCAGTCTCTGCCACCACCCCGCGGTGCTTGATCAATGGGCGGTGCTTGATCAATGGGCGGTGCTTGATCAATCGGTGCTGCTGGCAGTTTAAATCGGAAACTGGATCTTCCTCTGTAACAACCTCGTGCCGGAGTCGCGTATTGCTGGGGTCCCCAGAGTTTGCGATTTGCGTCAGTCGTGCCAGCGGCAAGGTAATGACTTGCGCGACCTCCACTGGATCAGGATTCCACGGGCCAGGATGCTCAATGATGGCGACCACGGGATGCACCAGATTGTCACTGGCGTACACATATTGCGGCGAGAGCTGACCACAAAATGTAGTTACCTTTGCATCGACCCCCAGTTCTTCCCGAAACTCTCTGAAAGCTGCTTCAGGGATCGTCTCGCCAGCTTCAACACGTCCGCCGGGGAAACAGATCTGGCCTGCATGATGCTGCAGACACTGGGGCCGCAGTGTCAAAGGAATCACCCAGCCCTGCGTGGGACAGCAATACAACGTAACAGCCACAGCAGCGATCCGTGATTGTGGTCGCGCTGGTCCTCGATGCCGTCCATAA
>Ga0315320_10000600_pt1 | contig 29774 bp, 21 predicted proteins | sample M140m21515metaG_FD_203458 | JGI IMG/M metagenome (GOLD analysis project Ga0315320, IMG submission 203458) | Ammonia-oxidizing marine archaeal communities from Monterey Bay, California, United States - M1 40m 21515 | ecosystem: Environmental > Aquatic > Marine > Coastal | place: USA: California... | reverse complement strand
TCGCTCCGAAGGCGTCGGTGTCCTCGGGGGAAGCTGCGATGCCTTCGCGGGCTGCGGAGAGGATACGGTCGGCATCGCCTTCGTGGCAGGGATTGGCGAGGGCATAGCGCATTCCGTGGTCGGTGAGACGGCAGCCTTTGGCGTGGAAGTAGTCGTGACGGCTCTTTAGGGCGCTGAGAAGATCGGCGCTGGATTTAATATCTGGATTGAGCTTTTCGAGCCAGGCGTTGAGGAGTTCCGGGCGGTCAACGAAGAAGGCCTTGTCCGGACGGAAGGTGGGGTAGACCTTGGTGGAGCAATCAGAGTTGTTGGTGACATCGTGATGTATCAGGTCGTCGGTGGGGTCATCGGTGGTCCCGACGGCATCGACATTAAATTTACGAAGCAATCCGCGTGAGGAAAAGTCGGCTTCCTCGAGGCGCTCGTTGCAGCGCTCCCAGATTTCATCGGCCGTATCGGGATTCAGAAGCGTTTCGATCCCGAAGCAGCGGCGGAGTTCGAGGTGAGTCCAGTCGTAGATGGGGTTGCGAAGAGTATTGGGGATGGTTTCAGCGTAGGCCTGGAATTTTTCACGGGCTGGAGCAGCTCCGGTGATGTGTGATTCAGGGATACCATTGGCCCGCATGGCGCGCCATTTGTAGTGGTCGTGTCCCAGCCAGAGATCGGTAATGTTTTCCCAGCGGTGATCGTTGGCCACTTCCTCGGGTGGAAGATGGGTGTGGTAGTCAATGATCCACTGATGGGCGGCCGTTCCGTGGTAAAGGTTCCGAGCGGTCTCGCTGAGGAGAAGAAAGTCGTCGTCGAGATAAGTTCTGGGCACGGGGGAAGCCTAGCGCGTGGACTTAATTGATGTCGAGCGCTTCTTCCAGAGCCGGGTCGGCGGGAGCTCCTAAACGGAGGGCGTCGCGATAGTGAACTTTGGCTTCGGTGAGTTTCTTTTCGCGGTAGCGGAGAACAGCGAGGTTTTTGTGTGGTTCGTGGAGCGTTGGGTCGAGGGTGATGGCTTCCTTAAAATGGAATTCAGCATTTTGGTAATCGCGGCTGCGTCCCGCGATATTGCCGAGAATGACGTGGGCTTTGGCGTTCTCTGGTTCCATGGAGAGTGAGGACTGCAGCTCGCTTTGAGCCTCGGGATAGAGTTCGGTTTTGTAATAAGCGTCTCCCAGGAGGAAGTGGGCGTAGGGGACTTTTTGTTCACCGGCAACAAGAATAGCCTGCTTGAAATTCTTGGCGGCTTCGGACGGGTCACCCAAACGGTTTTGGACAATGCCCAGGTTGACCATGGACGGCCAGGCTCCGGGATCCTCTTCGATGATGAGTTCGAGGTTTCCACGGGCGGCCTGGAAGTCATCCTTGGCAAAAAGGCGGTGAGCCACGCGGTCGAGGTCGCGGGTGAGTCGTTGAAGGTCCGCTTGCGCGGCAAGGCGTTCGGCCGGGGTGGTGCTGATACGATTGGTAACGCTGTGACTGAGGGCTGCCTCGGCTTCGATGTCATTCAAGGTGGGAGTGTAGGCTTCGGTGAGTTGATCCACCGCCTGGGACCATGCCTCATCCTTGATCCCCATGCGCGTGGCCTGTGCCACAAGGAGATTACCCGTTTTCTTTTGGGCTTTGATTTGAACTTGCAAACGTTTGACCACGTTACGGAGTAGATCGGATTCTTGTCGTTCTATAGGGGAGGCAGCTCCTTTGGTTCCGGCGAGAAGATCGGACTGCGCAAGCTTAAGACGCTTCTCCAGATCAGCGAGGCGGAGTTCGCTTGCCTTGTTCTCCTTTTGCAGACTTAGGATTTTTGATTTGGCCGTTTCCAATGCGACCTTAGCCTTAATAATTTGATTCTTGGAGGCGTTGGAGTCGTTGTTAATGAGAGAGAGTTTTTTTCGCGCTTCGATAAGTTCCTTGGAGAGGCCCACGTTTTGGGTGATGAGCTGTTGTCTGGCATCGTTTTCTTTTAAGCCCAAAAGGGTAGTCATGCTTTCGCGTTCCTTGAGCAGATCCTCCCGTTCGGTTTTGAGCTCAGTCACCATCGACTGGGACTGCTCGAGTTGAATTGCGAGGTCTTTGATCTTGGTATTGGCTTCGGCAAGGAGTTTATCCTTCTTCGCCATTTGGGCGCGGAGGTCATTCATCTGGTCTTGTTGGCCTTTGATGACTCGTCCACTCACGTTGCGCTGTTCCTCAATGGTGGCGAGGAGTGCTTTTTCTTTTTCGCGGGCTGTGGCGAGGGCGCGTTGGGTCGCCTCGAGTTGACGGAGGGTTTTTCGCTGGGCTGAAAGAGCCTGATCCCGGGAAACTTCCATGGCGTCGCGCTCACGACGAAGTTTGGTGATCTCGTCGTTGAGTTCGGCGATCTGGTCCCGAAGTGGAGCCGAGGCAAGATAAGCGCGTTTCTGTTCCTGTCGATCAATCGCCTGTCGGAGGGCCGCTGCGTTGGCGCTGCGGGAGTTGGGTATTTTGGAGAGTTGTAATTTGAGCGCTGTAATTTCGCCCCGTAGCGTGGAGATCTCTTTAGTTTCCAAAGAGTTCTTTTTGATGCGATCGGGAATGGCCAGTGGTTTTGGGGCGTTGCCCGGGAGCTCGAGGAGCGGGCTGATTCCTTTGGATTGCTCTTTTTGCTGGGCTAGCGCTTTTTCATGGATGGCCTCCATGGAGTCAGTGGTGAGTTTTTGCCGGTCCGCCACCATGTCCTTTTTGAATCGGGGATAGTTGACCATCACGGTGTCGAACAAGGTGCGGGCTTTTTTGTATTTGGTGAAGGCGCCGACATAGTCCTCTTTCTTTTCCAGATCTTCTGCGTCTTTGGTGTAGAGCCAGGCTTGAAAGTAGATGTCTTTGGGGTCGAGTTGAGCCAGTTGCTCGGGAGTTTGTGCCTTGAGGGCGGTGCAGAGGAGAGCGAGGCCGAGAAGGGTAGAGGTCAAGTGCCTGAGGTGTGTCATGGGCTTGCGGATGGTATCAAAGGTATGTTGGGTGGAAAAGAGGCGATTTAGACCTGTCTTCGGTCAAAGAGAGCGGCACGGAGCGGGTCAGATGCCTGTAAATGTGCCAACGCGATAGCGAGGGCGTCGGCGGCGTCGGAGGGGGGAGTTTCGGGAAGGCCCAGCAAGGCCCTGATCATGAAGGCTACTTGACCTTTGTCGGCAGTTCCTTTGCCGACGATGGCCTTTTTGACCTTTTTTGGGGAATATTCATAAACCGTTAGCCCGTGGCTGGCGGCGGCGATGAGCGGGGCGGCACGTGCCGCTCCCATGGAAATGGCGGTGCGGTGGGATTGGACGTAGATGATGCCCTCGACGGCCACTTCATCGGGTTCCCATTTCGTGATGAGATTTTTAATACCGGTGCAGATCGCTTCGAGGGCACCGGATTGGGGGATCTTCGCCGGAATGGAAATGACGCCGTAGTCGAGTGCTTTGGCGTTTTGGTGATCGCCCTCGAGGATGGCATACCCGGTATTTCGGATCGCGGGATCGATACCAAGAGTGCGCATGATGACGTAATTCTAACGGCGCTTGCGTCCGCCGCCACGACGAGGCTTGCGGATGGGCTTGCGCTTCTCGGTGTCGAGCATGGCGGTGTATTGATATTCGAAACCGTCCAGTTTTTTGCGCTCGATCTTCTTGTTCACGAAGCCTTCGACGGATTCGGCAAATTCCAGTTCGTCGGCAGTGAGGATGGTGAAGGCATCACCTTCTTTTTCGGCACGACCGGTTCGTCCGATGCGGTGCACGTAGTCTTCGGCGTTCTCGGGAACGCGGTAGTTGATGACGTGGGTGACGTCGGAGATGTCAATTCCACGGGCGGCCACGTCGGTGGCGACGAGAATTTTATAGCGACCTTCTTTGAAGCCTTTAAGAGCTTTCATGCGATCGTTTTGTTTAATGTCGGAATGCATCACCGCGACAATGTCTCCAACTTGATCGGTGATGAGGTGGGAGACAACATCGGCTTCCTTGCGGGTCCGCGTGAAGATCATGACCGAGTTGTAGTCGGTCTTGTTGAGTAGCGCCAAAAGGAGTTCGTCACGCTGTGGCATGGCGACGGGGAAGAAGGAATGGGAAACAGTCGAGGCCACTTCGGCCCGGGCGATCTCGACAGACTCGGGATCGGTGAGGCACCATTCGGCGAAGCCTTTGATGACGGGCGGCATGGTGGCCGAGAAGAAGAGCGTCTGGCGGGTTTGCTCGTCGTTGTTCCAAGGGCAGAAGTTGATGATCTTGCGAACCTGGGGAAGGAATCCCATGTCGAGCATACGGTCGACTTCATCGAGGATGAGAACCTTAATGGCTCCGAAACGCATCGTGCCGCGGAAGAAGTGATCGATGAGACGACCGGGAGTTGCGACAACAATGTCGGCTCCGTTTTTAAGATCTTCGTCTTGCTTGCCATGTCCGACGCCACCGTAGAGAAGGGCGACTTTGCAACCGGTGTGCTTGCCGTAGTGTTCGAATTGTTCGGCAACCTGATGGGCCAATTCACGGGTCGGCTCGAGGACGAGGATTTGCGGTTTTCCGAGGGCCTCGATCTTGGAAAGAGAGGGGAGAGCGAAGGCTGCAGTCTTACCGGTTCCGGTTTGGGAGGCTCCAATGAGGTCCTTTCCTTCGAGGATGAGCGGGATCGCCTGGGCCTGAATTGGGGTCGGGTTCTCATAGCCAGACTCGGTGATGGCTGTGAGGACGGTCTCTTTGAGACCCAGTTGATCAAATCGCATAGACGGGAAGTAGGGAAAGACTCAGGAAATTCAAGGTTTACTATTGCTAGATCTCGGAATTGACAGGATGGAAAAATCCGCCTTTTTAGGGGTGTCATGCACAGTGCTTGGGAATGTTTTATGGTGGCTCTTCGTCTGGGATTGACTTCGTTTGGCGGTCCGGTGGCTCATGTGAGCTATTTTAGGGAAGAATATGTCTCCCGGAAGGGCTGGGTTTCCGAAGAGCGGTTTGGGGAATTGATGTCGCTGACGCAGTTTATTCCGGGTCCTGGGAGTAGTCAGTTGGGAGCGGCGATTGGCTACGAAAGGGCCGGATTGTTAGGGGGATTAGCGGCCTGGGTGGGATTTACCCTGCCCTCGGCAATTGTCATGGTGCTGGTGGCGCTGGGAATTGGTGACCTCTCGGGAGGCGGAATGGATGGGTTATTGCGAGGGTTGAAGCTGGTGGCTCTGGCCGTGGTAGCGGGAGCTTGGCTGGGAATGCGGCAATCGCTGGCTCCCGATCTGAGGCGAATGGCGATCGCGGTGGTGGCATTTCTGGCACTGTATTTCACCACGCCGGCCTGGATGACGATTGTCGTCATTGCCGCTGCCGGACTGATTGGGGTTTACTTTCTGCCCAGTGATGAAAAAGGCGGAAGCGAGCCGATCCAGAGAAAGGGAATTCTGGGGTGGGTTGCCTTGGTGGTGTTCTTCGTGATCTTGTTTGCGACCTTGGCGAGTGAAAATGCCTTGGCTGGAATTTATCGTGCGGGAGCTTTGGTCTTCGGTGGCGGGCATGTCGTGCTTCCGATGTTGCGCGATACCATGGTGGGCGGTGGTCTTATGACCGAAGAAGTTTTCCTCGGTGGCTACGGGGCGACACAAGGCGTTCCGGGACCGGTCTTCACCTTCGCTGCATTTCTCGGAGCGCGGGCTGAGTTTTTCGGCAATCCATGGCTGGGTGCTGGTGCCGCCATTGGAGCGGTCTTTCTTCCAGGGATGTTGCTATTGGGTGGTACAATGAAAATCTGGAATCGTCTTCGCGGTCGGGCTTGGGCGCAGCGGGCAGTGCAAGGTGCGAATGCTGCCGTCGTCGGCGTGCTGGGAGTGGCCTTGGCACAGATGGCTGCGAGTGGGTCGGTGGACGGCTGGCTGGATGTCGTAGCTTTGGTCGCGCTGTTTTTGATCCTCAGGAAGAAACTGATTCCGGTTTGGGCGCTCGTGCTGTTGGCCGCCGGGGGAGGTTGGCTATTAGGTTGATCGTTGCTTCTTTCGACGAGGACAGGATTTTCGTTCGCCCGCATCAGTGCGAGGGATGCGCGATTCCTTGATTGTTTTGTATCCCCAGAAGATGACAACGATGACCCAAAGAACAGCCGCGTAAATGAGGTGGCTGGTGCGAACTTTCGGAACGAAATCAGCCGATAGTCTGGTTGATGCCGTGAGTAGAATGAGGGTCCATACAGCGTGCAACCATTTGAGGGGTGAGGCCAGGCGGTCGTGGCGATCATTGTGTCCCAGGAAAACCCGCGTCGAGACGGCGAGCATCAAAAGCCCCGGACCGCCAATAAACATGAGGTGGGAAATTCCGATTCGCATGTGTGGGTAGAAGGCTGCGAGAAGCCAGCCGCCGACAGCGCAGGGAAGAATCCATCGGAGTGAGAGTGCGAGGGCGTTGACTTTCGAGAAGGACAAAAGTCCAGGGACGGCCAAGGGAAAGTAGACCGAAAAAATGACCGCCCGCATGGTGAGTCCCGATGGTGCGGATTGCCAGGTTTCCATGGCGAAGCTGACGAGGAGAAGTGCTCCTGCGATCAGGGAGATGGTGAATTGTGATCGCCATCCGGGCGGTAGGGTGGAGCTATCATCGAAAGAATGTTTAGAAGACAGCCCGAAGAAGCGGGGGAGAATGTAAGGGGCTACTCCGGTTATTGGGAGCCAGAGGAATCCCTGGAAATAAACCAATCGCCAAAATTTCTGCCAAAGAAAATCAAAGCCAATGACGGAATTCAGAGCGAGAGCGAAGGCGGCAATCGCTCCGGATAGAAGTCCTAGAAAAACCATGGGAATTCCTGGAGGGGGAACGTCTTGACGTTCTAAGAGAATTCTCCAGAGCATCGAACAGAGAACCCCGATGAGCCAGAATCCTGCGAAGGCATCAGCCGCGGTGATGCGCGCGAAGGCCAGATAAAATAGCACGAGGGAACAAAGGGCGAGATGCCAAAAAAGTTCGAAGCGACTCCAGGGCGAGGCGTCGATGAGTCTCGGTCCGGCGGTTCCGATGAAGCCGGTGACAAGGCATCCGCCGAATCCGATGATCATCCATCGGGAGTGGGCTTCGAGCGGATAGTAGTCGAGCCAACCGGCAAAAGCCGCCGGCCAGAGAAGGACGCCGATGATCGAGGAAAGAATCCCAAGCGGAAAAAAGATCCGAAAGGGTTCTGCGCACCAGCGATCAATTTTCTCGTTCACGGTTTCTCTTCGGATGACTTTTTGTATTTCGCGTAGCGGGCCCGTTGTTCCGGAGTGAGATTTGCCGGATCGAAGCGCGGGTTCGGGACATTGTTAATCTTGCCATGAATGACATCGGCCATGTCCGCGGCGCAACGTTTGATGTGATCGGCATTTTCGCCGGTGAAGAGTTTGTCCACGGCGGTCTCGAAGAGCGTCAGCCAATGATCAAACTGAGCGCGCCCCATATCGGCTATTGGGATGAACTTCGCGTGAGCCCCGATGGGATCTCCTTTATATCCACCCGAGCGAAAGATGACGGTCTCCCAAAAGGCGTATATCTTCGGGAGGTGGGTCTCCCAATTGACCTGCGCCACCTCGTCAAAGATGACACCGAGTTTGTCATCCCGGCGGACGGTGTCGTAGAAGGCGTTGATCAATCGTTCGATGTCAGCGCGGCCGGTGAGGTCGGAGGGTGCGGTATTCGTGTCTGGCACGCTTCACGATAGGTGCCTCGAACGCGCTTGCCCATGCATCACGCACTAATGGCTGCGCATCGCTTGCTTTCCTGATTACTTCACCTTCTTTGCGGCCTCTCGCTTGGCTTTGCGCCGTGCCTTGCGCTCGGCGTCTGAGGCAGATGGCTTTGATTTCTTAGACTGTCCGGGCTTGATCATCTTGGGGTAGTTTTTGACGGCTTGAGCGAGTTTTGTCGGATCCTTGCGGACGTCGAAGGCCTTGATGTTGTGGTCTCCGGTTTCGACCATCCAGGCGCGGAGATGTTTTTGGTAGGCTGCGACAAGTTCGGCGTGCCCGGGTGAGTTGATGAGGTTCTTGGTGCAGCCGGGATCGGCTTTCAGGTCGTAGAATTCTTCGACGACACGATGGCGGAACATGTCAACGCGGGCTTGAACAGCGGGGTCGGTTTCACCCTTGGCTTGCATCGCTTTGAAAGTGAGGCCTTCGTTGTTGTTCTTGTAGGCGAATTTTCCGTCGGAAAAGGCATTGAAGATGTAGCCAAACTTCTTGTCCTGGATGCAGCGCATGGGCTTGGCGGGACCGCCGATGGTGTAATCGATTTGTGTGAAAACGAACTCGCGCTTGTCTTGTTTCTGACCTTTGAAAAGAGGAACGAGTGAGCGTCCGTCGAGATCTTCCGGTTGCGGAAGTCCGGTGGCCTCCATGAAGGTGGCGAAAAAGTCGACGTTGGCGACGAAGTGTTCCTTGTCGACGGAGCCGGGTTTGACCACTCCGGGCCAGCGAACGAGGAACGGGGTTTTGGTGCTGGCAAGGTAAGTGTTGGCTTTAGCGAAGGGGAAGGCCGAGCCGTTGTCGGTGATGAACATCACGAGGGTGTTATCGGCGAAGCCTGACTTGTCCAGGGCTTCAAGAACGCGGCCCACGGTATCATCAAATCGTCGCACCGAGTTGTAGTAATGGGAGAGTTCCTCGCGGACCTCAGGGAGGTCGGTGAGGTAGCTGGGAACGACGACATCTTCCGGTGAATAGAGTTTGGATGGCGTACTCCAGTTTGGTTTGGCCTTTTCGGGATTATGGAAAGGGCGGTGCGGGTCATGGGAATTCACCATGAGATAGAAGGGCTTGTTTTCCTTTTTGCACCGCTCAAGGAATTCCGCAGTATAGTCGTGATACTTTTTCGGACTGCGGCCGGCATTGAGCTCGGCGTAGTCGTGGGAGAAGTCCCACTTAAATTTGAGGTCGGGAGTGGAGTGGCTGACTTTGCCGAGAACGCCCGTGAGGTAGCCATTCTTTTGAAAGGTTCCGAAGACAGTGGGAATGTCCTTTGGGAGCTTGTTGAAGCCAAAGCAACCGCTGTTGAATCCATATCGTCCGGTGGCGATGATACTGCGACTGGGAGCGCAAATCGCGATGTTGACGTGGGCGTTGTGAAAACTCATGCCCTCGGAGGCGAGCTTACTAAGATTGGGCGAGAGGTCTTTGGTGGAGCCACCGAGAAAGGGGAGGACTTCGTAGCCGAGATCGTCGGCTGTGATGAGGAGGATACTGGTGGGCTTGTCTTTTGCTCCCAGTTGCGTGAGGAGGAGGGCAAGAATGATTGCGATGGTTTTCATGAGCGTGCTTTGCTTACTTACGTTGGTGATAGGGTTTGGGTTTTCCAAAATCGGGGTCTTTGTAGCCAAGGTTTTTATTCCATCCCCATTGTTGGGGCATAAGTGTTGCTTCCCAGGCCTGATGTTTTTCGATGAGCTCTTTGAGTTTCAGAGGGCGCTTCGAGGAGAGGTCATTACTTTCGCTGATGTCTTTGGTGAGCTGGAGCAACTTCCAGCTCTTTCCTCCGTTGTCGGTGAAGGCTTTTAAGTCGTGATGACGAATGGCTTTCCGAGCGCCCCAAGTCCAATAGAGTGTCTGGTGAGGGCGTGCTTTGTTTTCCCCTCTCAAAAAGGGAAGAAGGTTTGTCCCATCGAGTTTCCATTCTTTCTGAATCTCTCCTTCGGCTGCGGCAATGAAAGTCGGCATGAGATCGAGTGAGATTACCGGGTTTGTGTAGCGTTGACCTTCCGGGAGTTGGTCTTTCCATTTCATGCAGAAGGGAACACGGATGCCGCCTTCCCAATAGGTTCCTTTTTTGCCTCGAAGTGGTGTGTTGGGCGAGGCTTCATGGCCGCCATTGTCGCTGAGGAATACCACAAGGGTGTTTTCTTCGAGGCCGTTTTGTTTCAAGGAGGCGAGGACCTTTCCGACGTTTTGGTCCATGGAGTCCAGCATCGCTTTGACAATGCGGCGTTTGGGGTCGGGCTCGTCCTTGTATTTTTCGACGAGCGACTTTGGTGCCTGAAAAGGACCATGGATGGCGTTGAAGGGCATGTAACAGAGGAAGGGTTTCTCTTTGTTGGCCTCGATAAACTTGACGGCCATGTCGCCGAGTTGATCGGTGAGATGGTTTTTAGTGTCGCGAACAAGAACGCCGTTTTTGTTGATGTCGTTGTTCTTGATTCCACGTGTCGAGTAGGGGGTGCTGACGATTTTCCGGTTGTGGAAAATCGGGTTGTGCGGGCGGTTCATGTCGCCGAGGTAGTTCGAGGCTCCGTTGTTGAATCCGTAGAATTCGTCCCAACGGTTGAAGGCCTGCATTTCTTCGGCATCGCCATCGTGCGTCTTGCCGAAGAGGCCGCAGGTGTAGCCAAGTTTTTTGAGTCGTTCGGAGAGAATGGGAATGTCGGTAGGGATGCCCGGCTCGACGTCCTTGTTTAAACGGAAGGGCCCTATGTTGTCCCAGAAGCCAAAACTCTGCTGATAGCGGCCGGTCAACATGCCGGCGCGGGAGGGGGCGCAAACGGGGCAGGTGACATAGCCGTCAGTAAAGATCACACCGCCTTTGGCGATGGAGTCGATGTGGGGAGTCGGGACATCGCTGCCCTGGTAGCCAACGTCTCCGTAGCCGAGGTCATCAGCGAAAATGAGGAGGAAGTTCGGTTTCCTCGCAGCCAAGGGGCCGCAGAGAAGAAACGAAATCAAAGTGAGTTTGAAGAACATGTCTAATAGGGATATGCGGTCGAGGGCAGAATCTGCCCATCTTTAGGTGTTGAAGGTAAACTGGGATTTCTCCCGGAAGAATTTCAATCCGAGTTTGTCATTTATCGCGGCCAGTCCGAATAGCATGGAGGAGTAGTCGATGGCTTCGATCCGGTGGGGTTTCCAATTTGGATGATCAATGCTGAAGCGGGGGAGGATTTCTCCAACCGGAGTCTTAAGCCGACGTTCGGGGTTTTGCCAATGCACGAGTAGATGATCGTGTGCCATGGGAAGGGCAGGCATAAACCCGGCAATGATATGGGGTGATACGACGTTGTCCGGATTTTTTCGATAGTCCGAGGCGAAGTAACCCTTGGTCGGAGTGATGCCTGCTCCACAGCCCCAGAGGTGTGCTGATCCTGATTTGCGGGAACACGCTCGTTGATCGGCGAGAGCTTGTGCCTTCATGAATTCCAGGTATCTTTTGTTACTACACACCGAGTGAGCCATGTAAAAAGGGAACTGAATCATAAACGAGCAATGGGCTTTCTTTCTTCCGTCATCAAGGAGGACCAATTCTTCGTTTGTCCACTGTGGAAGTTCATCAAGCGAAACAATCGAGCTCTTGCCATGTCGTTCTTTTTGTCTTTCTTCGATCAGCCAGGCGAGGAGATAGTATTCGCTGAAGAGCTTGGTGCGTGACTTCGGGCGGGGCTTGCCATCATCCATGATCATATGCAGCCATTCTCCGCGAGGAGCAGCCAGAGCGAGTTCCCAGTCAATGGAGTTCCATAGCTCATCTGCTTCCTTGCGGATTTCCGGGTCATCAAAGGTGTTTCGGCAAAACAGCGCTCCTGCGACCAAGATCGCGGTATCAATGGTGGAGTGTTCGGAGTTTCCCTTGCCGTTGAGGTCCGAGAAAAAATGACGGAAGAAGCCCGCCTTCTCGCGATCGATTTGAAAGCCATTTTCTTTTCCATTTACGATTCGCAAAGTCTGAAGGGCCTGTTTTCCTGCTTCGGAGTTGCGCTTTAGTTCGTGCTCCATGCAGAGGGCTATTAAGCCCACTCCTGTTGCCGCGCTGGAACACTGATGATTTGATTTTTTGTCTTTTTTGACCAAATAGGAATCAAGGTAGAGCCCGTTGCTTGTGCGCTGAAGCGTCCCGAAATAGTCGAGAGTTAAATCCAAGAGAGATTTAAATTCGTCCTTCTTCTCGGCAGCAAAAAGTAGAGAGGATATTCCAGTCCCAACAATGAGACCGTTTAAGTTTCTTCGGTTCATGATCGCTTTCGTTGGTTTGTCATTTGTTCAAACGAGGGAACGAGGGTTTTGGTGGGGTCTTTCAGGGTTGAAACAATGCTCTTGTTGTGGGCGTTGAGGTCGCGGGTGGTTTTTGGAACGAAAGCTTCGAGAACCTGCATTGCGATAGATGGATCGGGGCCCTGGTGTTTGAAGGGGCGCGGTATGGGAGAATCGTTGAGTCGCTGTAGAAGCGTTGGTCGTTAGGGTTTCATGATCTGGTTAAAGATGCTGAGGCAGACGGGTTCCGGGACGGAGATGGTTTGGGAGGCAGGGGTAAGTTTGCCTGTCTCCGGACTAATGCGGAAGGTGGTGATGTTGCTGGACTTTCGGTTGGCACAGTAGAGGTGGCGGCCTTTTTGATCGATGGTGAAGCTGATGGGGCCTTTGCCTTTGCTGTTGACGCATTCAATGAAGCGGATCATTCCGGTTTTTTGGTCGCGGCGGAAGAGGGCGATGCTGTCGTGGCCCCGGTTGCTGACGTAGAGAAATTTTCCGGAGGGGTGGATTTTGATTTCGGCGATATGGTTGTTGATGGTGAGCTGGTCTTCGGGGAGGGAGGGTTCGTGACCAATCTCGGTGAGGGTGCCATCGTCCGCCGTGTAGCGAAAGACTGTGACGGCCTCGCCCATTTGGTTGACGAGGTAAGCGGTTTTACTTTCGGAATCGAAGCAGAAGTGTCGCGGGCCGTGGAAGCGCTCCGAATGAACTGGCGAAAGTTCGGTGAGTTTTCCGGTTTCGGGTTCGATTTTGAGGCGGCAGATCCGATTTCCGGCGATGTCGGGGACGATGAGAAATCGGCCATCGGGTGAGGGCACGACGGCGTGAGGAGCGAACTTTTTACGGCCAGGTTCGGCCTTAAGTTCGATGAGAGAGGTTTGGTCGCCCAGACTACCGTCGGCATTGATGCGGAAGGTGTCGATCTGGCCTCCGATATTGGCTGAGAAGAGGAGCTTTTTATCGGGAGAGATGGCCAGATAGCATGAACCGGAAAATTCTTTTCGATTGAGGATGGTGCCATCGGTGATGCGCACGGCGGTGAGGAGGTGTTGTCCTTCGGTGTTTTTTCCGGCGGTGTAGGTGATGTGATTGGCGCGACTGCGGGCGAGGACGCTGGCGGCATCTGCGGGGAGGCGTTTGGCCGGGGAAAGGTGTCCGTTTTCCGGATTTATAGAGCAGTGGTATAGCCCGTGACCGCTTTGGGTACCGATCCATAGTTCTGATGAAGAATGAGGAATGACTGGCTCGGCGTGGAGATAGGCGATGCCGAGGAGCAGGATCGTTGAGACGGTTCGCATGATTTTTGGGCGACTATTTTAAATCCTTGGTCTTGGCTTTTTCGCGTTCGAGCCGGCGCGCTTCTGCTGGCTTCAGTCCGCCGTTGCGTTTGGGGATGAAGTTGTCGGTCATGAATGAGGAGGCGGGAAGTCCCTCGGCATTGAGGAGGCTCACTTCGGGATTGGGTTGGGGCTTTCGGAAAAGGTAGCGGACGTAGAGAGGTTTTGGGATGGCTTTGCTTTGGACGACGACGGTGTCGCCCTCGATGTGGGCATCTGCGGGGGCATACTTGCCATCGGCTCCCGCGAGTTCGAAGAATTTTAGTGTTTTGTCTCCGCTCTTGCTGACGAGGCCTCCGCCTACGTGATGAAAACTGAGAGTGGCTTTGTTGCCTTCGATTTTGACTTTGTCGAGTAGGGGACCGGATGGAACGATGTTCTTGCTCTCGTATTCATTGGCAAGGGCGAGGAGGGCGAGGCGTTGGCCGAAGGGTTCTTTATTTTCCGGGTGGAGGCTGGGGCCGTGATCGTAACAGATGGCCATGCCGGTGTTTTCGGTGAGATCCAAGGCCCGGCGCATGCGATCTCTCAACCAAGGCCACTCTCCGGTGGTCGGAGATTCCTGAGTGGGGACCTGGATATAGTAAAAAGGAAAGGAACGTGGGTCGAGCTTGGCGCGTTTGGCCCAGAGATTACGCCAGGTCTTGATATGAAAGGCGAGGAGTTGGTCGTATTCGTAGCCCGTTTCGGATTTGGCATTTCGTTCGCCCTGATACCAAATCACGCCTCGAAAGGCGAAGGGGACGACGGATGCGATTTTCTCGTCGAATTGAAATCCAGGTGAGCGTGGCTTCTTGTCTTGCGGGTCACGCCAGTTTCCGGGGATCTTGAGTTTGGTGCGAATTTGTTCTGCTGCTTCCTTCGGCATCCACGCTTGGATCGGGGTGCCGGAATTGTAGCGGGTGATGAGGCCGACCGGGACATCAAGTTCGCGGTAGAGGTCCCGCCCGAAGTAGTAGGCGACCATGGAGAGTCTGTTCTGGCTTTTATGGGAAACGGTATCCCAGTCTTTGTTGTGGCCGTTGAATCGGAAGCGTGAGTAGTCCGTCTCGAAGTCCTTCGGGTTGATCCGTCTTCCTTTGCTCTCAGTGAAGGTTCCCGCCATATTTGACTGGCCGCTGCAGAGCCAGACTTCACCCACGAGGACATTCTTGAGAGAAATCTCATTGGTGCCCTTGATGGTGAGGGTTTGTTTGTCCTGGGAGGTTTCGAGGGGGGCGAGCCTGAGGAGCCATTGGCCTTTGGCATCAGCTTGAGTGGATACGTTTTGACCGGCAAAGGAAACGGTCACTTTCTCGTCGGGATCGGCAGTGCCCCAAATGGGAACGGGCATCTCCCGCTGGAGGATCATGCCATCGCCGAAGACGGTGGATAACTTGACTTCCGCGTGAGTGAGGGAGGAAAGGAGGAGGCTAATGAGGAAGAGAAGGGTCGTTTTCATTTGAGGTTACGAATGCGAATGTTTCGGCAGGTGATTTTGAGATTTTCTTTAGTTCCTTTGGGGTGATCGTTGATTCCCAAGATGATGGGGCCTTCCCATTGATTGATCGTGGAAGTCATCGCTTGTTCGCCTACGGTGCTACGGACATTGCGGAGTTCGTTGATGAGCTTGCCGTCGAGCGAGTGAAGGATGTGATCTTCTCCGACTTCGATACGAATCTTGTGCCATTTTCCGGGAGTGAGTCGAACCTCTAGTCCCTTTGGTGCCAGATTTTTGGTGTCGGTGGTTCTGTTTTTGGTTTGAGGGTAGCGGATCTCACCGCCACCGGTTGACTTGGGCCAAACGCCTAAAGGGAAGCTGAAGCAGTGGAGGTTGCGGAAGGTTTGTTTGCGGTTTTTGATTTTCTCTGGAAGCCATTGCCCGTGATAGCCGATGAAGGCATTGGTTTTAGTTCTGGGCACTTTGACCTCCAGTTCCAAGATGAACTGATGGTAACTTTTTTTGGTGGTGAGAAAGATTCCTTTGCTCCGGTAGGGGGAGTTGAGGACGATTTCGTTATTGGCTACGGAAAATTTGGCCTGGGCTTTTTTATCCAGGCGGCGGCTGGTGTATTCGTTTTGTTTGATTTCCCACTGTGTGAGCTTGGGGTCGACATCGATGCTGGTCCACTCGCTGGTGGAGGGCGGTTTGGCTGACCCTGTGATGATGAGGAAGAGGAAGGGTAAGCTTTTGATGGGAATCATTGGAGTTACTTGGCAAGGAAGCTGTCACTCTGGACGATGGCGATGATGAGGTCGCGGAGGCGGGCGTCTTTTCCTCCACTTTTGACTAAGATCGCTTCGATTTCGGCGGCGTCGGCGAAGTTGACTGTTCTCCCCAGGGAGTAGCTGCTGAGATGTTCGACGAAGTTCTTTGCAAAGCCTTCACGGCGATCGAGGAGAAGTTTTTTGTAGTCGTGGAAGTTTTTGTAGGTGGTTCCATCGGGGAGTTGCCCGTTGAGAACGTTTCTAAGTTCCCGGCCGTTTGTGCCGAGCCACTGGCCTCGGAAATCGAAGGATTCCAGGGCGAAACCAGTGGGATCAATGTTGTTGTGGCAGGAGGCACATTGAGGGAGGCGTTGATGTGCTTCGAGCATTTGTTTGACGGTGCCAATTTTTTGTTCCTCGAGTTCGGGGACATTGGGTGGTGGGGGTGGGGCCGGGTAGCCGAGGATCTTGTCCATGACCCAGGCGCCGCGAAGAACGGGCGAGCTGCGTTTGCCGTTGCCGGTCATGGCGAGGATGGCGGCTTGACCGAGGAGGCCGCCGCGGGGTGAGTCGGCCGGGAGTCGGACTTTTTGAAAGTCGTCTTCGGGGAGTTTATCGGGGAGGCCGTAGTATCGGGCAAGTCGGTTGTTGATGACGACGAACTCGGAGTCGATGAAATTGCTGATGCTGAGATTTTCCCGCGCCAGGGTGAGAAAGAATTCAGCTGGTTCGCGGCGGAGCATGGCTTCGATGGCGGGGCTCCATTGGCGAAGTGAACGTGAGTTTTTGTCGCGTTCAATTTCGACGAGATCGAGTTTTTTGAGATCGAGCCATTGTTTGGTGAAGCCGAGGGCGAAGTCGGCAGCTCTTTGATCGGAGAGGAGGCGCTGGACTTGTTCGGGTAGCTTGTTGATGAGTCTGCCGCTTTTTGCGAGGGAGAGAAGTTCCTCATCCGGAGGAGCGCTCCATAGTAAGAGGGCCAGTCGGGTGGCGATTTTTCGCTGGTCGGCCTGGGTTTTGGAATCCGTTCGGGCGGTCTCGGTGAGTAAAAGGAATTCCGGAGAGGTAAGGATCATGGCCAGCGGTTCGATGATGGCTTTTTCAAAGGGAATGCCGTGGCTTCGTTGCGCCTGGAAAATCTTGAGGCAGTCTTTGATGAATTCGCTTGATGGTTGTTTGCCGCGATAGGCGCGGGTTGCGAAGGTGCGGAGGATGCGGGAGGCATATTGGGTTTGGGATTCGTTGCTGTGTTTGGTCTCTCCGAGAATCCGCGTGAATGGACTGGCCTCAGCGTGTCCTGCGAGCGGGCCGGTGAGAGCAAGTGTCTCCAGAAGAATGATGCTGTTGTGAGAGGCTTGGCTCTTGTTTCTGCTTTTCTTTGGTCGTTTCTGGGCTGATCCTAGGGTTTCGATCTTGTCCGTGATAATGAGATCGGCTTTGGGGAAGCGGCCCCCGGGGTAGTTGATGGTCGCGCTGAATTCCTGTGGTTGATCTCTTGCTTCAGTCACTTCGATTTCCCGATTGCCGAGAACGAGGAAGGCGCGTTTGTTTTTTGGGAGCTGGTGAACTTTGCAGCGAAAGCTTGCCTCATAGGGTTGGCCTTTGGTGAGGGCGTCGCGTCCAAAGTCCTTGAATTCGGTTTCGCCGATGATGGGGATGGCTTTTTTGTTTTCGAAGCTTTGCAGGTTTTTTGCCGCGATGCGGAGGCGTTCCAGCTCTTGTTTGGCTTCTGCCTTTTGTCTGGTACTTTTCAGTTTGTCTATGGATTTGGCCTGACGATCGATTCGGTTTGCAAGTGAGGAGCCGGCGGTTTCCTTTGCCCGGATTTCGAGAGTGGGCGGAATGATTGGTTGGCGGGCGGCCAGAGCTTGAGTGATGGCCATGCGACCCCACTCGCGGTATTTCTCCAGTTGAAAGGCGGAGAGGAAAAGCTCTTCGCCCTGGGTGTCGAAACCGGATTCGACCTCGTCCGGTAAAATGAGGTCATGAGGCAAGCTGATGCCCGTCAGATCATGGATGGTGTTGCGGTATTCTCGCTTGTTGAGACGCCGGATGACGGTGGCTTGATTTTTGCCGGAATGAAGGACTTTTGCTTTTTGAAGACTGTAGGTGAGGGATTCCAGGACCCGGGTGAGTTCGGCGGCTTCGGGTTGTGGCTCATCTTCGGGCGGCATGGTGGCGCCGTTGAGCTCGTCGAGGACGAATTGCCATTCCTCGGCGTTTTCGAGTTTGGTGAGGTCGGTTGATAGTTGGTCCAGGCGCAGGTCGCCCTTCTGTTTGTCGGGGCCGTGACAAGCGATACAGTGTTGCTCGATGAAGGGCTTCACCACGGCCTGAAACGATTCTGCGGTGGCGGGGGAAAGGGAAAGAAGCCAACCCAGGAGAATCGCGGTGATGATGGAGGATTTATTTTCGGATGGCATCGATTGTTCCATTACTGTGTGCGAATTTTTTAGACGGGACGCCGGCGACTTGCAGGGAGGTGAGCCAGAGATTACTCAGGCGGGCATCGCGATCGGCTACATCGATACAGCCTGTTGGTTTGAGTTGGCCGCCGGCACCTCCGGTGACGATCACGGGGAGGTTTTTGTTGTTGTGAGCAGAACGGACACCACTGGCATAAGTGAGCATGATGTTGTCAAAGAGGGAGCTGCCATCGATCTCGCGGATGCTCTTGAGCTTGTCGATGAGTCCGGCGAAGAGTTGGCTCTGCGCGCGATCCTTCTCGATGCAGGCTTCCTTGAGAGCATCGTCGCTCTGGTGGTTGACGGGGTGTGCGTTGGGGAGGCCTAGTTCCTTGAGCAGGCCGTTGAGTGGTTGCCGGTAGCTGATGACCCGAGTGAGGTCGGTTTGCAGGGCGGCCGCGATGAGATCGTAAGTGGCCTTGATCCGGGCGCTGCCGGTCAGGTGGGCGCCGGGAGGGGTCAGGGGAGCTTTGGGTTTGGGGCGATTGAGCCACTCTTCGGATTTCTTGAGCTTACCTTCCAACTGGCGAATGGAGGTGAAGTATTCGTCCAGTTTATCCCGGTCGGTGGATGAGACCTGTTTTTCAAGAGCTTTGGCCTGACGGTGAAGGGAATCGAGGACGCTCTGATCCTGATTCAAGCGCCATTCACGTTCGGCGAGGCTCATTTTTCCCTGGCCGAATAGTTCGTTGTAAATTTCGACAGGATCGGCATAGCCAGGCAGAGGTTTGCCAAATTGATCCCAGGAGAGCGAGAGGCCGCTCCCTCCGCCACCGTTGCGGCTGGTGATGGCTAGTGAGGAATAGCGGGTGTCTTTTCCCAAATGGGCGGCGGCGACTTGGTCGACCGAGATGAGGTCTTGGGGAGCTCCTTTCGGTTGCCGGTGATCCATGCAGGTGAGCAATTTTCCGACGGTGTCGTGCGGGTGGTGGCTATGGTGGACGGGGGAGATGTTGCGGATGATGGTGAGATCTTTTCGGTGCGCTTCGAGCGGTTCGAGAGATTTGGGAAGCTGAAAATTGGTGCCGTCTTGAGAGGGGAACCATTCGTTGCGCGAGACTCCCCAAAGGAATCCGAGATAGAGAAGGCGGACGGGCGGGGCTGCTACCATGGCCGCTCCGAAGCTTTCCAGTGCGGGTAAGGCGATGCTTGCAGTGCTGCTTGTTAGAAATTTTCTGCGGTTCATGGTGACTGACCGTTTTTGTATTTTGTGAATTACGGAAGAGGTGACTTGATTTCCGGTGGGAAGACCTGGTGGGAGGGAGTTACGGCGTCTCGTCGTCTGGCAGCAGGATGTAGTAGGCCGCGTCCTCGGTGGCGGCATCGTCGATCTCCACGTCCGTTCCTGGGCTCAGTCCGCTTTTCACTGGGCCGGTGAAACTACCGTCCTCGAGGGTGGTCGATTTCCATGACTGGTAGAGCCCGGATCCGGTGAAGTCCACCGTCACAGAGTTGCCGGACTTGACGATCGTTGAAATGTTAGCCCCCGTCCCTCCGCCGGATCCCACCGTGTAGTCGAAAGACACAGGACCGAAGCCGCTGCTTGGACCTTCGGCTGGTGTGATCGCAAGGGTCCAGGAGGTGACGTTATCTTTGGTCAGGGTGGTGAGGTTCGCCGGGCTTCCATTGCCGAAGATCTCCGCCGCGGTAAAGATCGGGCCATCGATTTCGCCGGCAGCGGGGTTCGCTCCACGTCCGGTTACCGCATTGCCTCCATCTGTGATTTCGACAGCCTCAACATCCACATTGAGAGCGGTCACCGTGAGATCCTTCAACGATAGTGCATCAAGCGCAGCGCCTGATACAGCCAGCGACAGGGTCAGGGTCCCGTCGCCGGGCTCCCACCTATTGCCGCTGTTCGCCGGAATCAGGCCTCCGTTGCCGCTAACCTGGAACTTGCCATTGCTCGCTTCCACCGTCAGGGCGAAGGTCACCCCGTCTTGAACGATTTGGAGAGTCTGCGGGCTCGTAGCGTCATCCACGATTCCGTGCACCTCAGTCCAGTCAGTGAACGTCACGGTTCCCGATTGCGCTGGTGCCTTTGAGGGAAGAAAAAGCAACATCGCGGTCAGGGCCAACTTGCAGGCCAAGGATTCAGTGAGTTTTGCCGGAGTATCGTAGTCTTGTTTCATGGATTCGGTCTTTTAACTATCAATCAGGGCTTGTATCTCAGGGTATTCTTGTTTGTTCCACCGGCCCGGTTTTTGTATCGTTTCCATTGCAGGGTTTTGGCCCTCTTAAGTGCGGCAGCGTCCAGTTCGAGGTAGATCTTCTGTAGCTTGACGGGGTCTTTTCGCGCATTCATCGCTTCGATCAGGTGATCGTCCGTCTTCTTCATCCATGCCTTGAGTTTGTTGCGCATGGTCTTGATGCGATCCTGGTGTTCCTTGGCCTCAATCAGATTGTTGAGGGCATGGGGATCCTGGCGGAGGTCGTAGAATTCCTCGATCGATCGTTTGGTCAGAAACTCGTATCGGGCGGCCACCACGGGGTCCGCTGCGGCAAGGCGCTTCATGGTTTTTTCGGACTGATACCAGGTAGCGGCTGAGGTGAATTCGTTCTCGCCGGTGCCCCATGCATTGAAGATGTAGAGGAAATCCCTGGTGTGCAGGGCTCGCATCGGGAAGGCGACGCCACCGGCGTTGTCGTTAAACTCAGCGAAGACGTGTTTGCGGTTATTTTCTTTTCCTCCTTTGATGATTTTGAGCAGAGATCGACCTTGAATGCCATCAGGGATGTCCAGTCCGGCGATGTCGAGGACGGTGGGCATGAAATCGATGGAGGAGACGAGGTGCTCTGAATCGATCCGGTTTTTCTCGATGGTGCCTGGCCATTGGATCATCCACGGAGTGCGTAGTCCATCGGGGTAGAGAGAGGACTTAGCAAAGGGAAGGGGCATTCCGTGATCGGAGATGAACATGACAATGGTGTTGTCGGCCTGGCCGCTTTCTTTGAGGGTTTTGAGGACGGCGCCAACGCAGTCGTCGCCACGTTTTACGGAGTTATAGTAGTTCCGCATTTCCTTCAGGATTTCCGGATGTTCGGGGAGGAAGGGGGGAATGCTCACATCATCCACGGTGTATTCGATGGAGGGCTTGAATTGGTCGAAGCCTTCTTTGGTTCCTTTGGGGTCCAAGTAGAAGGGTTTGTGGGGGTCGGCGATGTTGACGACGCAGAAGAAGGGCTTCTGTGATTCAATTGCTTTGGCAAGGGCTTCTTTTGTGTTCTTGGCGTAAGTGGGGCCGCCACGTTTTGGGCCGCCTTTCATGATGATGTGGCAGTCCCAGTATTGATCGTAGTCGTCGGTCAGGCTGGAGTCACGGGGCTTGTTGACGCAAGCGGTGAAGTAGCCGCCCTTGCGTAAAAGTTCGGGGAGGGGTTTGTAGTTTGCATCGACATTGAAGAAGCTGAGGATGCCGCTGGTGTGGGGGTAACGTCCGTTCATCCAGGTGTTGCGTGAAGGGGCGCAGCTGGAGGTTTGATTGTAGGCGTAGGTGAAACGCATCCCGTTCTCGGCCAGACTGTCGATGTGCGGGGAGATGCCGGGGATTTTGCAACCGTAGGAGCCGATGGAATCATAGTTCATGTCATCCATGGTGATGAAGAGAATGTTGGGAACTCCTTTCTTAGCGGTGGCTTGTTGTTGAACAGGCTCAGGTGATGGAATCCAGGTCTTCGCGATGTCGCTGTATTCCGTTTGGGAAGGGAGCCGTTTATGTTTCTTTTGGAAATCATCCACATAGGCATTCGCTTTTTTCAGGAAGTCGCGATGGAGATGCCAAGCGGGCAGTTTTTTGCCCCGATCATCGATGAGCCAATAGCCCCGGTGCTCGCCGCTTTCTTCATTGATCTCGTTGCAATAGATCTGCCAGTAGAGGATGAAGGGGCAACCCCACTCCAGTCCCCATTTCATGAGTTTAGCGGTATAGTCACGGTGAAGTTTCGGGTCTTTGACCGCTTCGTATTTAATCCCATACTCGCCGATCATGACGCGCTTGCCAGGGATATCACTGGAAGGGAGGTGCTTTTCGATGTAGTCGAGAGTGTCGAAAAGCTTTTTTCGACCGATGGCGTCTTTGGCTTTAACGGCTTCGTTGCTGGTGTCGTAGCTGGAGTAAGAAACAAGGTCTGTTTTTATGTAAGGGAGAACCTTGTTGACGAGAGCGGGACGGCCTTCGTCCATGGCTTTTCTAACCAAGTTGACCTCGACATAGTAGTAGAGGAATACGTCTTCATGCTTGGTGTCACGGCGGGCGTCGGCGATGGCTTTTTCTCTTAGAAGAAACCATTGCTTCATGAGTTCCAGCCTTTCAGGAGAGGGGTCGGCCTTGTGGTCGTAGTTCCCCACACTATGCCAGTCTCCCTCCCAGTTACCGATAAAGAAGGACTTTCCGGTTCCGGAGTAGGTTTTCAAAAGGTAAGCGCTGAGGTCATAGATTTCCCGGTAGATTCGGTCGGCTTCTTCCTTGGGGAGTTCCTCATTTTTAAAGGCTGAGTTTTTATCGGAGAACGGGTAGAGCCAGAACATGATGTTCCGAAAAGGCATGTCGAACACGGCCTTGTAGGAGGATTCCTTTGAGACGAGGTCGCGTGCTGATTTGATGCCCGGGTTCTTCTCGATTCGATAGAGCTGATGATACTGGGGGGACACATTCAGCTTCATGGTGTCCGAACCGAGGTCGGAGATGGCATTGGCCATTTCGACGAGAGAAGAGCCCTCCGTAAATTGATATTTGGAAGCCATCGCCTGGGTGCTGACGGCAAGGCTGAAAGGAGCCTTGCGCTCCGCCATGACGAGATGGGAGCCTAAGCTGTAGAGGGTTGCGAGGAGAAGGAAAGACCAGCGCTTGCAGGATAATGGGGGTAGGCAGAACTGAGAGGTAGATGTGGAGTTCATGACTACTGGAAGTGGGGGATGAGGGTTTTTGGGAGTTCCCTGAGAGTTGAGCCCATTCCCTTGTTGTGAGCGGTGACGACCGCAATGAAGTCGAGTTCAGGGAACATCAGGATGAACTGGCCTCCGGCTCCGCGACCGGAACGACAGTCGTAGGTCTTGTCGCCGATTTTGACATCGTGACGCCACCAGAAGAATCCGTAGGAGGTGCCTTGCGGATTGGTATGGACTTTGGAAGTGGCGCGGTCGACATATTCGGTGGGGATGAGTTGTTCGCCCTGCCACTTGCCGCGATTCATCGTCAGCAAGCCCCACTTGAGCATGTCCCGGGAACGCATGCTGCTCCCGGCGGCGGATTTGGGCAGGCCACTGAGGTCGTCCTGCCATCCGTATTGGGTGATGCCGAGTTTGCCGAGGACTTCGTTCTTGATGAAGTCACGGGCGGTGCCGGGAATGGTGGCTTCAAGAACCTGCATGGCGATGGAGGGATCCGATCCCTGGTATTTGTAGGGGCGCGGCATGGGAGGGATGGGAGTGCTGTGTTCGAGGTAGGTTGCGATTTGTCCCTGGCCTTTAAGCTTATTGGGTGACTTGCGAAGGATCGCAGCCTTCTCTTTGGAAATGCGAATGCCTGAACGCATGTTCATCGCTTGAGCGAGGGTGATGTCTTTCGCTCCTTCCACGAGTTGTGCCGGGTTGATTTCCTTGAGGAAGTTCAGCACGGGTTTGTCGAGATCCTCCATGGTGAGATGTCCAAGCTGGATGGCGCGACCGATGGCCATCGCGGTGTAGGACTTGGTGATCGACATCTGGTAGTGCGGATAGTTGAGGCGCCCGCGACGATAGTAGGATTCAAAAACAAGCTTCCCTTTGTGGCTGAGGAGGAGGCTGTCGATTTCACCGTGTTGTCCTGCTGCGATCTCAGCAGCATAGGCGAGGACTGCGTTCTTCTGTTCATCGCCGAGCTTGCCGACGGGGATGCCGTCCTTGAGGTCTTTTGGCCTGGTGTTGCGGTAGGGTGTTTTTAGATAAGGAATTTTTTTCTCGGCTGCGAAAGAGATGTCGGCGGCATTGAGATCCGTAACCTCGGGAGCAAGTCCGTTGTCTTCTTTTGAGTTCTTTATTCTTCGAATCTTTTTCTTTGCTGCGAGTGGAGCGGGCTCGGGAACGGCATAGGAATTTTTCAGCGTGGTGAAGCGGTGTTTGAGACGTTCTATTTCGTTCTTTTTAGTCGGATCGTCGTAGACGTTGTTGAGCTCATTGGGGTCGCTGTTGAGATCGTAGAATTCCCAGGCGTCGTGATCGAAGAAGTGAATGAGCTTGTAGCGGGTGTCACGGATGCCCATGTGGCGCGGCATGTTGTAGGCTCCGCGGGCGGAGGGAATGCCGCCATCGTAGTAAGTGTAGAGGACGTCCTTTCTCCAGTTGGCGGGTGTGCTGCCGCTGAGAATAGGCTGGAGCGCGCGACCGTGGACTTCTTTGGGAACAGAAATGTTGGCTGCAGTGAGAAGGGTGGGAGCGAGATCAATGTTTTGAACGAGGGCGTAGATTTTGGTGCCCGGTTTGATCGTGCCGGGCCAACGGATGAGGAGCGGGGATTTGAAGCTCTCTTCGTACATCCAGCGTTTCTCGGCCCAACCGTGTTCGCCGGTGAAGAAGCCTTGATCGGAGCTGTAGATCACGATGGTGTTCTTGCTCAGTCCGTTTCGGTCGAGGTAGTCAAGGATGCGGCCGACATTCTCATCGAGTCCATCAATACAGCGGACGTAGTCTTTGATGAAACGTTGGTATGTGTGGCGGACAGCTTTTTGGCCTTCGAGTTCAAGTGAGCGATAGGCGAGGTTGCGAGGATCGTATGCCTGATGCCAGGCGTCGCGCTGAGCGCCGGTCATTTCCTTGAGAAATGGTGGAGTGATCTCTGGCTTCGCGGCGAGTTCTCCTTTGGTGGGGGCGATGTTGAGAACGTGACCTTTCATCCCTTTGAGAGCCATCCAGGTTTTCGAAACGAAAGGGCGTCGGGTGGAGAAATCGTCGAAGAGAGTATCGGGAACTGGGAATTCCACGTCATCATAGTGGCCCATGTGTTTGGGTGAGGGAATGCGGTGAATGTGGGGAACCTTGAATTGGGCGCAGAGAAGGAAGGGTTTGGATTTATCCCGTTGATCGAGCCAGGCGAGGGCCTTGTCGGTGATGATGTCGGTGGAATAACCCTCGACTTTGGACGGTCCTTTGTTGCTGAGGAAGTGTGGGTTGTAGTAAGAGCCCTGTCCGCCTTTGCCGGTGAGGATTTCCCATTCCTGAAACTCGTCGGTTGGGTTGCCTTTGAGATGCCATTTTCCAATGAGGGAAGTCTGGTAGCCGGCTTTGCCTAGTTCGCGGGGGTAGACCCATTGTTGGCCATTCCAGGGAGATCCGTTTCCGGTGACACCATTGGCATGGCTGTGCTTGCCGGTCATGATGGAGGCGCGGCTGGGACAGCAGATGGAGTTGACGTTGAAGGAGGATGTGAAGATGGCTCCTTCTTTGGCAATGCGATCCAGATTGGGGGTCTTGTTGATCGATCCCTCGTAGGCTCCAATGGTACGGAGAGCGTGGTCATCGCTGAAGAGGAAGAGGATGTTAGGGCGTTCTTTCGCCAGAGCATTGCCGATAAAGAGAGCGAGCAATGCGATTGAGAAGGTCTTGTTCATTGACTGATATAGAAGGGGAAATTCCAGACCCGAACGGCGTCGATGGAGAATTTGAGATTCTGGGTAGGTTCCGAAGCGATGCCCTCGATTTGAATACTGGCACGATGCGGATCAGAGATGGAATTGAGGCCCCCTTCGAATCGGTGCCTCGATCGAGTGGCGGAACGTCGTTCGTTCACGATGGCCCGCCACGTTTTGCTTTCGGGGTCGATGGCTACGGCAAAACGATATGTCGTACCGGGAACCAAGCTGAGGCTCGAGGTGTCGATGCTCCAGCCGGGCGATCCACTCGCAATGATGTGCCCCGGAGTGTCCAGACGAACGAAAAACTCAGTAGAGTAGGGTTGATCGAGGAAAACCTTTTTGGTGCTTCGGAAAAATCGGGTGAGTGAAATCGAGGTGGGATTACCAAGACTTTCTTTTGCGGTGGCCGCGACTTGCAGGAAACTTTCCGAGCCCATGACGAGTTCGTTTCCCTCGGTGATACCGGTGAGCTTTTCATTGATGCTTCCGTGTCGAGTAGCGATCTGCCATTCGGAATCCCATCCTCCACTTTTATTACCGGGGAAAGGCTCTCCGGTTCTGAAGGCATCCCAGATCACGCGATTGTTGCGAAGATCGGCACGAGTGCGTTTGAAGGCATTGCTGAAAAACCCGGTCTGTCTGGCATTCCCTTTGTGATCGATGAGGAAAGCGTTGCCTGCTTCGATTCGTTGTTCTCCGTCGTTGGTGACGAGATCGACCTTGCCATCAAAAACGACGACTTGAGTTTTCTCATCTGCGGTGGCGTTGATGGCAAACTCGGTGCCTTGATCGATGACTTCGGCGTTCCCGGTGAGGACACGGAAGCCCTCTGCTCCGGGAGGAACGTAGGCGGCGAGTTTCCCGAGATGGAGAAAGGTGGTTTCGATTCCAGTGCATTCCAAATCGGCCGGTCCTTCCAGGCTGAGGACGACGCCACTGGGGAAGGTGATCTGCACGATGCCGCTTTCGATGGCGAGGTGGTCTCCGACTTGCAAAGAAGCTCCTTTTTCAAGAGTGCTGCTGGTGTGATTCCAAATTGTTTCGGTGAGTGAGGAAATGCTGGCGACGGGGGTTTGGGTGGGATTGTTCTTGTTGGGCCACCACACTAAAATGCCAATGACCGAAACCACGAGTGCTGAGACAAGGGCGAGTAGGGAGGTGGGAAATCTGATGATCTTTTTCTCAGAGACAGGAGCGGCCTCGGGAAAGCTGTTTTCGAGGTCCCGATGAATGGCCATTTGGAGATGGTAAAACTTTCGGGCTTCACGGCTCTCGGAAAGAAGTCCTTCGAGCTCGGTCATTTGCTTCTCTGCGATGGATTCATCACAAATCGCATCAACCAAAATGATGATGCTTTCGCGATCTTTGTCAGTGAATTGGCTCATGAGGTGGTGAGTTGGTTTTCCACGCACTTGGCGAGGATGACACGGATGCGCTGCATGGTTTTGTACAGAGCATTTGGCGTGCGGTTCAATTTCTTCGCCATTTTATCCAAAGTGGTTCCGGTGGTGTATCGCTGGGCAACGAGGGCCTGATGATCTTTGCCAAGAGAGCCGAGGCATTTTTGAACGGCGGCTTCGCGGGCTTGCTGCCAATCGGGTATTTCCTCGTAATCTTCCGCGAGCTTTGCGATGAGGTCTTCATTGGCGAAGCGAACCGTCCGGGCTTTCTCGCTGCGGCGATGCATTAGGACCTGTCGGTAAGCGAATCGAAAGGCCCAGGGGAGGAAGGGGCGTTCGGGATCATACTTTTCGAAATTTTCCCAAAGCTGAATCAAGGTGGACTGGACGATGTCGTCGGTGTCCGCATGATTGGCCACCATCGAAAACACGTAGCCATACAGAGCCCGTTCGTTTTGAACGAACTGGTCGGTGAATGCGGCAGTGGGATTCTCAGGCGGCATGAAGGTTTTGAGCGGCTGCTCAACTAGGATATGCTCCTCGATTTCAAATCTGCCCTAAAAATCACATTTTTTTAGATGAATCGTTCAGTCGTCTTCACCGTTCGGGCCTGGGCGCAGCGGGCCGTGCAAGGAGCGAATGCCGCTGTGGTCGGCGTGCTGGGAGTGGCCTTGGCACAGATGGCTTCGAGTGGGTCGGTGGGCGGCTGGCTGGATGCGGCGGCCTTGGTTGCGCTGTTTTTGATTCTCAGGAAGAAATTGATTCCGGTTTGGGCGCTCGTTCCTTTGGCCGCCGGGGGAGGTTGGTTAATGGGTTGATCGTTGCTTCTTTCGACGGGGACAGGATTTTCTTTCACCCGGACGGAAAGGCTGCGGCCAAAGTAAAAAGCCGTCGGTGGCTTCTTTCAAACGTGGTTCCTCTATAATTTGGGGGCCAAGATCTGGTTGGGCCGGCGAAAGGGGCTCTATTTAATAATCTTTGCCCCGATCACTGGCATCGACGGAGGCTTTCCAGGTGGTCCAGGCTTGGATCATTTTTTTGAGCCGTTGTTGTTTTTCGGTAGCGAGGTTTTTGGTTTCGCCGGGATCGGATGCGAGGTCGTAGAGCTCCCATGTTTTGGATTGGGCACCGCGATAGGCTTTGAGAGTTCCATCGTGCCAGGCGGCTTGTCCTTTGATGTGGAAGCCAAGAGCGCGGGAACGTTTGGTTTCTTTCCCTTCGATTAATGGAACCAAGCTGATTCCATCGAGTGGTCGATCATCGGGCATTTCGATTCCGGTGATCTCAAGGATGGTGGGGAGATAGTCGACGGTGCAGGTGGCCATGTTACTGGTCGAACCGGCTTTGATTTTGACGGGCCATTCGATGAGGCTTGGGACGCGCACGCCGCCTTCGTAAAGGCTGCGCTTACGGCCACGGAATGGTCCTTGCTGGCCGGGTGCTCCGTCTTTTCCTTCGGGGCCGTTGTCGGAGCAGAAAGTGACGACGGTGTTTTCGGCAATGCCGTGTTCACGAAGGCTGTCGCGAACCCGGCCCACGGCGCGGTCGAGGGCGGTGACGCAGCCGTAGTAATTTTGTTGAAAGCCGGTGGTTTTTCCGTCCTTGTAGCTGGCAACGTCCTCCGGGCTGGCGACGACCGGGAGGTGGGGCGCGTGAAACCAAACGATGGCGACGAAGGGCTTCTCCTTGTTTTTGGAAATGAAGTCGAGGGTGTGATCAACGATGACCTTGGAGTCGTCGCCGAGAAGGTCTCTGGACTTCGGGTCGACCATGGCGTCGAGGCCGGTCCAGTAGTGGGTGCCGTAAAGAGTTCGCTTTACTCCCTCGGGGATGGCGTGCCAGCCATTCTTGGAGGCGGAGGTGAAGTCGGATCCTGACTTTCCTTTTCCGACCGGTTTCCACATGGCGTCGTAGGTGGGGGTTTTGGCTTCGGTCGCGAAGGTTGTGTCGACGGCGTGGTGCCAAGGTGGCGAAAAGTCTTTCTTTGATTTGGCTCCCCGGTTGGATTCGGTGACCTTAGTGGTGAGAGTTCCCATGTGCCATTTTCCAAAGTGGCCGGTGGCGTATCCTTTGGAGGCGAGAGCTTCGTAGATCGTGAATTCGCCTTTGCGGAGGTGGCCGTTGTTCGCGGTGTAGATACCGGTGCGATCGTGATGTCTTCCGGTCACGATGGAGGCGCGGGTGGGGGAGCAGACCGGAGCTTGAGCATAAAAACGAGATAGGGTGAGTCCATTCGCAGCCATCTTATCGAGGTTGGGAGTGCGGATATGCTTGCCTCCGTTGAAGCCAACGTCGGCCCAGCCGAGGTCGTCGCACATGATGAGAACGAAGTTGGGTTGACGTGCTGAAAGTGAAGCGCCCAAGATGAAGAGGAGGAGAAATATTTTTGGAGGCATGTCTGAATAAAGTGTTTGTTGCGAAGCGGGATTAGCCCAGTTTATTTTTATTAAATGTAAAGCGGGTGTTCTTTTCGAAGAAGCTCATTCCGAGATAAGGATGAAGTGTGGCCAGTCCGAAGAGCATGGATGAATAATCGATGGCTTCGATGCGATGCGGTTTCCATTTGGGATAATCGAGGCTGAATCGAGGAAGGATTTCGCCAACTGAAGTCTTCAAGCGGCGATCGGGATTTTGCCAATGCTTGAGCAGGTGGGTGCGGGCGAGAGGGAGGGCGGGCATGAATCCCGCGATGATGTGTGGCGATACCATGGTCCCCGGGTTTTTCTGGTAGTCGGAGGCATGGTAACCTGCTGTTGGGGTGATGCCGGCTCCGCAGCCCCAGAGTTCGGGGGCTTTTGTTTTCTGTGAGCAAGCCCGCTGATCGGCTTGGGCCTGAGCC
>Ga0315320_10000599_pt1 | contig 29807 bp, 31 predicted proteins | sample M140m21515metaG_FD_203458 | JGI IMG/M metagenome (GOLD analysis project Ga0315320, IMG submission 203458) | Ammonia-oxidizing marine archaeal communities from Monterey Bay, California, United States - M1 40m 21515 | ecosystem: Environmental > Aquatic > Marine > Coastal | place: USA: California... | reverse complement strand
GTTTAAGTATGTAGGTAAGCAACAGGCAAAGCCTAACGTACCTAACATAGCAACAGATGGTAAGGTATACTTTAGCATGGAGTTATACAAATGAGTATGGGCTTTAAGACCTGCCCCTACTGTAACAAGGGTGAGGCAGAAGCAGTATACGCTATTGATAGTAAGATAGAGTGGTTCTGTATTGAGTGCCTAGCTGAGTGGTCAGAGGATGCTGATGAGTATGAGATCATCACTGCCCAGCAGGAATGGATGATGCGTTACTATGGAGAAGAGTGATGGTGGTACTACTACTAAGTATCTTTGCAATGATAGCAGCAGTATCTTTATATGGTATGGCTACTGACTATGAAGCAGTAGTACCCTATCAGTTTGCTTTAATGATCCTAAGCGTTATCGTAGGTAGTGCTATGGGTATACTAAGTATAGTTTAAGGGGGCTTAACCATGAGGGGAACTTTAGAAACTCAGTTATCACTAGAACAAGAGATGATAACAGCAGGTATAGAACGATACCGTAAGGATTTAGACAAGGCTATTGCCAGTAAGTCTGAGTCTCGCACCCAGCATGGACAGGTCATTGTATCACGCACTGTTAGTGCTGTTGCAGCAGGAGTAAAGGAACTAATAGACAACCCTAAGTCCAACAGGGATATAACTTACGCTCTAATAAAAGACATGAACGTAGAAGAGATAGCATACCTGTCACTGATTACCCTGATAGATGGTATCTCACACAGGCAGGGGCTACTGTACCTAGCACACATCATTGGTTGTGCTATTGAAATGCAGGACAGACTAGACAGGTGGGTAGCAGATGAGGGTAACGTAGCACGTAACACCATCAAGCTAGCACTAAAGAAGTCTAGTAATGCTAGACGCTACGGCCTGACACACAAGATGAACAAGGATGGGTTCAAGCATACTGAGTGGATCAAGTCTGACCGTATCCACGTAGGCTGTAGGATGATAGATGTAGTCGTAAGAACTACAGGTCTAGTAGAGTTACAGAAGCAGAGGACAGGCAAGACTAAGACTACCACAATTGTTAAGGCTACCTCAGAGACTGAGGCATGGATCAATGGCTTTAGGCAGTACACTGAGACAGCAAGGCCACGCTTTGCACCCTGTCTCATAGTACCTAAGGACTGGACAAGCGTAACAGGTGGTGGATACCACAGTGATTACATACCAGAGCTACCGATAGTGAGGCGAAGATGAGTGTAGGTGAACAGCTAAGAAGACTAGAGGACGCTGAGTTAGGTCAGGAATACTCATGCCTTAACGCACTACAGCGTACCGCATGGCAGATCAACAAGCCTGTACTACAGGTACTGCGTACTGTATGGGATGGTGGGCAGCAGTGGGGTAAGCTACCCGCTAAGGATGACCTGCCTCTACCCATGTATCCCTTTGACAAAGACCCTAAGGAATTGGCTGGGGCAGAGAGAGAAGAGTTTGTGCTATGGTCACGACAGCGTAATGCTATCTACTCCCATAACAATCGCACCGTGAGCAAGCGCATACAAGTAGAGCGTACACTGCAAGTAGCTGAGGACTATGCCAAGCATGATGAGTTCTATTATGTATGGCAGAATGACTTCAGGTCACGCAAGTATGCTAGTTGTACCTTCCTCTCTCCTCAGTCAGCAGACTGGAGCAAGTCACTCCTTACATTTAGTAATGGTGTGGCTATCAACAACTGGGATGAGGCACGGTGGTTGTGTATTCATGGTGCTAACCTGTATGGTAACGACAAGATCACACTAGACCAGCGTGAATCGTGGGCATGGGATAAGTCAGATGAGTTTGTTCGTATCTCTGAGAACCCTTACGATAATCTAATGTGGCTTGAGGCTGACAAGCCTTACCAATTCCTAGCGTGGTGTTTTGAGTTCGCACAGCTAGTACGACAGGGCTGGGGTTACATCTCAACCCTACCTGTGTCAGCAGATGGTAGTTGCAACGGCTTACAGCACCTCTCAGCTATCCTTAGGGATGAGCGTGGGGGTAGGGCTACCAATCTACTACCTGCCGCCCAGCCTCAGGATATCTACACTGAGGTAGCAATGGAAGCTATGGCACGTGTAATGCTAGAGGACACAGAGATGTCACGTCAGTGGAAGAGGTTTGGTGTCTCTCGCAAGCTAACCAAGAGGCCAGTGATGATCGTACCATATTCAGGTACTAAGCACTCATGTAGAACTTACATCCAAGAGGCTATGGAAGAACAGATCAACGATACAGGTGACAATCCCTTTGGTGAAGACCTATTCCCTGCTAGTGTATACCTTGCTAACTATGTATGGGATGCTATAAGTAATGTTATCGTTGCAGCCAGCAGGGTGATGGACTATATCAAATCAGTAGGAGATGTATATGCTGACGTAAACAAACACATGGAGTGGGTCACACCCACAGGCTGGCTAGTGTTACAGTCATACAATAACACAACAACCAAGCGCATCAAGACACACATCAATGGCGAGATCGTCAAGCTTAACATGCTTGAGGAACAGTCAACAGTATCACGCAGACGTACAGGTTCAGGCAGTAGCCCTAACTTCATCCACTCTCTGGATGCAGCAGCTATGACTAAGACCATCAATGCCTGTGTGAACCGTGGCATCCTAAATTTTCATATGGTACATGACAGCTATGGCACACACAGTAGCCTCATGCCTATGATGTCTGACCTTATACGTCAGGAGTTTGTTAGGATGTACGAGCAGCATGATGTGTTGACTGAGTTAAGAGATCATGCTATACAAACTTTAGGTACAGAGGATGTCCCTCTGCCACCAGCACTAGGTGACTTAGACATACGCAAGGTACTACAGTCTGAATACTTCTTTGCTTAGTCTAAAGTTCCCCTATTGCCATTTAACCGAAAGCTTAAGGAGCTTACATATATGGAAACGAAACACATGAAGATACAAGGTTCAGCAATGTGGGCAAAAGTAATGGAGCCTGATACAAAGTTTGTGCCTGAGGGACAGTACACTATCAAGGTAGTGATGCCTGTCACAGAAGCAGCAGAATTGTGTGAACAACTAGACAGCTATGCAAACCAGAAGTTAGCTGAAGTTGTCAAGGAACAGCCGAAACTTAAAGCTGTCCTGTCCACTGCTCCGGCCTACACCACTGAGTATGATGACGATGGTAACGATACTGGTAACGTCACGTTCAACTGTAAACTCAAGGCAGTACAGGTACTACGTGATGGAACTAAGCGAGTACAGAAACCCTTTGTCTGTGACTCAAAGGTTAAGCCTATCAACCCCGATACTCTAATCGGTAATGGTTCTAAGGTGATTGTTAAAGTACAGCCTAACCCTTACATGATGCCAGCCACTAAGACTGTTGGCGTATCCCTTAAGATGCTGGGTGTACAGGTCATTGACTTGGTAGAGTACGGTATGCCTACCACTAACCTCTTTGATGAAGAGGATGGTTACATTACCCAAGCAGTAGTCAAGGATGATAACCAAGAGATGTTCAATGATGTAGATGATGTCGCTGATGCTAAAGACCAAGGGGACTTTTGAGGCAAGGGTCATTGAAGACCTTAATGAGCGTGGTGTTTCATATCAGTACGAGCCAGACAGGCTGGCCTACTATGTGGAACGTCACTACATCCCTGACTTAGCAGTAGGTAGTATGATCGTAGAGCTTAAGGGTTATCTTAGACAGGATAGCCAGCGCAAGATGAAGTCAATCAAGGCACAGTACCCCGACTTGGATATCCGCTTTGTATTTCAGAAGGCAAGCTCTACCATACAGGGTGCTAAGAAAAGAAAGGATGGGTCTAAGATGACTTGTGGTGAGTGGGCAGACCGACAAGGGTTTGTCTGGGCAGAGGGTACAATACCAGAGGAGTGGTTGTAATGAGTGTCATTGACACAGTAGAAGAGATTGTATCTGAGGTTGATCTACAGGCTGAGTTCACTAAGAATGGCCTGAGCTTCTCAGTATACATGGATGACTTGGAGTTTCACGAAGCAGTAGACTATGATGACATGGCTTATGCGATGTGCCATGATGCTGATAAGTATCCTGATCCTGAACTATCTAGGATTGCAGATGGGTTACGCATGATGTCTACAATCTTAGAGGAAGAGTTGGATGCAAGAGGATAGTGAGTTCATCAGGCATGAAGCCTGTCCTCACTGTGGTAGTAGTGATGCCAATGCTTTATACAGCAACGGTAATCACTACTGCTTCTCTTGTCAGACACTAACCCCTGCTGATGGGCAGGAGATACAGGAGATGGTAATGCCGAAAGCAAATGCTAACTTCCTAGAGGTCACGCCCCAAGCTTTCGGTAAGCGTAGGATCAGCGAGGCTACATCTAAACACTGGAAGTATGGTGTGTCTGAGTATCATGGTAGCAAGGTACAAGTAGCCAACTACTATGACGATCACGGTACACTACAGGCACAGAAGGTACGCTTTCCCAACAAGGACTTCACCGTTATCGGTGACTTAAAGAAGGCTGGCCTGTATGGTCAGAACCTATGCCGTGATGGTGGTAAGATGATTACTATTGTCGAGGGTGAGCTTGATGCCCTGTCACTTAGCCAAGCCTTTGGTAACAAGTGGCCTGTCGTTAGCATACCCTCAGGCATAGACAGTGCTAAGAGAGCTATTGGACGTTCAATCGAATGGCTTAGTAAGTACGACAGTATCATCCTTATGTTTGACAATGATGATGTTGGTCAGGCTGCTGCACTTGATGTAGCTTCTATCCTACCACCCAACAAGGCTAAGATTGCCAAGCTTCCTCTCAAGGATGCTAGTGATATGCTTCAGGCTGGGCGTACAGAGGAACTAATCAATGCAGTGTGGGGTGCTAAGACATTCCGGCCTGATGGTATCGTATCAGGTACTGACCTGTGGGATGTGGTCACATCAGTAGATGAACGTGCCTCTATCCCATACCCATACACCGGACTCAATGAGAAGGTGGGTGGTTGTCGTAAGGGTGAGATCGTTACCCTGACAGCAGGATCGGGAATTGGGAAGTCTCAACTAGCACGTGAGTTAGCACACAGTCTCATTAAGAATGGTGAGACAGTAGGCTACATAGCCCTAGAGGAGAACGTAAAGCGTACTGCCCTAGGTCTTATGTCTATTGAGATGAACAGGTTGCTACACCTACAGAGTAACGAGGATGTATCAACAGAAGAGATGAAGGAAGCCTTTGATGCTACCGTAGGTTCAGGCAGGGTGTACTTGTATGACCACTGGGGTAGCACCGATAGCGACAATCTACTATCTAAGATACGTTATCTTGTACGTGGTTGTGGTTGTAACTTCATTGTCCTAGACCACATCAGTATCGTGGTGTCAGGACTAGAGGGTGGTGATGAAAGGCGTATCATTGACAACACCATGACTAAGCTACGTGGTTTAGTTGAGGAGTTGAACTGTGGTATGATCCTGATCTCACACCTCAAGCGTCCATCAGGTGACAGAGGACATGAGGATGGCGCACAGACATCACTTGCCCAGCTACGTGGTAGTGCTGCTATCGGTCAGCTATCTGATATTGTTATCGGACTTGAACGTAACCAGCAGGACAAGGACAACTCTAACATCAGTGATGTCAGGGTGTTAAAGAACAGATGGTCAGGAGATACAGGCATAGCCTGTCACTTGTCCTACTCAGCAGATACAGGAAGGATGACTGAGACATACTGGGACGATGAGGATGAGGTAGAGATAGACTTTTAACTAGTGCGGAGACACGGTATGAAATACATATGGGATATAGAAGCAGACAACTTACTAGATGAGGTAACTCAGGTATGGTGTCACGTCTTCAGAGATGTTGACACTGATGAGGTACACACCTTTGACCCAACACAGACGCAGGAAGCCTTGGACTTTATGGACAAAGCAAAGACACTCATTGGTCATAATATTACTGACTATGACCTGCGTGTGATAAAGAAACTACATGGCTACACCTACAAGGGTGAGGTCATTGATACGTTGGTATACTCTAGAACAGTATGGCCTGATGTAAAAGAGATTGACTTCAAGTTAAACAAGGGGAGTAACTTCCCTCAGAAACTAATAGGTAGTCACTCACTTAAGGCATGGGGCATTAGACTAGGAGAATTAAAAGGTGATTACAATAGTGGCAGCGAGAGCTTTGCAGCATATACCCCTGAGATGCTCGACTACTGCATCCAAGACACAGCAGTTACAAACAAACTGTATCGTAAAATTATGGAGAAAAATTTCAGCCAATTGGCACTAGACCTAGAAGCTGAAATCCATACCCTACTACTACAACAACAAGAGCATGGCTTTGACTTTAATGTAAAGGAAGCTCAGGCTCTTTACAGTAGACTAGCACAACGTAGGTCTGACATTGAGGATGAGTTAGTCAGTACCTTTGAGCCTACTATCATTGAGCTAAAGACAAAGACCAAGACTATCCCATTCAACCCTGCATCACGGCAGCAGATTGCTGACCGACTAATGAAGCGTGGTTGGAAACCCAAAGCGTTCACTGACAGTGGTGAGCCTAAGGTAGATGAGACTGTCCTGTCTGGTATTGATCTGCCAGAGGCTAGGCTATTACAAGAGTACCTACTACTCAATAAACGCATAGGCCAACTAGCTACAGGTAAGCAAGCATGGCTGAAGATGGAGAGGGGTGGAAAGATTCATGGACGTGTCAATCATATGGGTGCTGTCACCTCTCGTTGTACTCATTCCAATCCTAACACAGCACAGATACCAAGCGTTGGTGCGCCGTATGGCAAGGAGTGTAGAGAATTATTCATCTCTCCTAGCGGGTATAGTTTACTTGGTGCTGATGCTAGTGGTCTTGAGTTACGTTGTCTTGCTCATTATATGGCTGCTTATGACGATGGATCGTATGCTGATGTGGTCTTGAATGGTGACATTCATACCGCTAACCAGAAGGCGGCTGGTCTGGAGTCACGTAACCAAGCCAAGACATTCATCTATGGATTCCTGTACGGCTCAGGTGATGAGAAGACAGGCAAGATCATAGGCAAGGGTGCGAAGGAAGGTAAGGCAATCAAGAAGAAGTTCCTTGCTAAACTACCAGCCCTTAAGTATCTCAAGGATGCTGTAGCCAAGGCCGCTGATGAGCGTGGGTTTGTCAAGGGATTGGATGGGCGTATCATTCCTATCCGACACAGCCATGCTGCACTGAACACTCTACTACAGAGTGCTGGTGCTATAATCTGTAAGACATGGTACGTGTTTATCTCACGTGCTATCAAGCAATCCAAGTTGGACGCACAGATTGTAGCGTTCATCCATGATGAAGTTCAAGTAGTAGTAAAGAAGGGACAGGAAGATGAAGCAGGGCGAGTTATTCTTCAATGTATGCGGGACGTTGAAAGACACTTCAAGTTCAGATGCAGACTTGATAGCGAGTACAAGTACGGAAACAACTGGGCAGACACCCACTAAGACTTGTAACCATTGTGATGTAGAGTTAAATGATAGTAACTGGTATGAAGGTTTTCAGAAGAACAGACGTTATATGTGTAAGCCTTGTACTAGAGCCTACCAGATACCCATTGAACGTGCTAGGAACTTAATCAAGAAGATTAAGAAAGGAACCTTAGCTAAGTTTGATGCTATCAAGGAAGGAAATGTATACATCATAACTAACTCTGCTTGGCCTGACTGGGTTAAGATTGGTAAGGCTATCCTTGCTGAAGATAGGTTGAAAGATTATCAAACCTATTCTCCATTTAGAAACTACAAACTAGAACACAGTATATTTTCCAATGACAGAGCAGAGGCTGAACGTGAAGCTCATGTTCTGGCTGAACTAATTGGAGAGAAGAAGAACGAGTGGTTCAACATCACAGTTAAGGAAGCAAAGGATATTCTTAATGGACTTTGATTTTGTATGGAAACTAATACTAACCTGTTCGTTTATGAGTGTGAGTATTTGTCTCAGTGTTAAGTGGATTGTTGAGGCATACCTAGACTACATTCAGGTACAGACAGGGCTGCGTATACTACGTAAGACTGAGAAAGAAGAGGAGATTAACGATGACCCTACTGCTTATTGATGGTGACATCATTGCTTACAAGGCTGCTGCATCTGCTGAGACACCAATCAATTGGGGTGATGGTCTGTGGTCACTACATGCCTTTGAGCCTGATGTAGAAGCACGACTAGAGGATCAGATACATAAGTTAATGGATGCTCCTGCTCAGGATTGTATCATTACACTAAGTGACAAGGCTAACTTTCGTAAGGATGTAGCACCCTACTACAAGGCTAATCGTAAGGATACACGTAAGCCCATGCTACTTGGCTGGGCTAGGGAATACCTTACATCTAAATATAATACAATAATGTACAGAAACTTGGAGGCTGATGATGTTCTTGGAATACTGGCTACTAAAAATCCAGATACTATTATCTGGTCTGAAGACAAAGACCTACTCACTATACCAGCACAGCATTGGATTAATGGTGAACTGGCTACGATCTCTGAAGCAGAAGCTAACTACAATTTCCTTTTCCAAACTCTGGTTGGGGACAGTACAGATAACTACAGCGGCTGTCCAACTGTTGGCCCCAAGACTGCTAATAAACTTTTATCATCTGGTTGTACGTGGGATACGGTGGTTGCTGCGTTTAAGAGTAAGGGTTTATCTGAAGAAGTAGCATTAGAAAACGCACGACTAGCACGTATCCTACGTGATGGTGAGTACAACACAGAGACAGGAGAAGTAAAACTATGGCAACCACCTTTGGTATCCCTTTAGGGCATGAACAATACATGAAAGCTAAAGCAGAAGAGCTAGATAATAAAGATAGAGACATGGTGAATAGCCCTGCCCATTATGCAGAGGGTGAGATTGAAACCATTGATTACATCGTAGATGTATTAGGTGCATATGAAGCTATCAGCTATTGTCATGGCAATCTTCTCAAGTACACAGGTTCACGCTTATGGAAGAAGGGTAATCCTATTGAAGATGCTGAGAAAGCTGCATGGTATTTAGATAAGATGATTGAACTGATGAAGAAAACCAAAGGAGTGAATTGGTAATGATGAACTTCTACGAGTACCAGATAGGTGCGTTAAAGACAGCCGTGTACCCTAAGAAATATGCTGTATCCTATGCAGCCTTAGGTCTTGCTGAAGAGGCTGGCGAGGTAGCAGGTAAGATTGCTAAGATGATGCGTGATGAGATACCAATGCAGGATCAGAAGCAAGCTATTGCAGCAGAGATGGGTGACGTACTATGGATGTTAGCAGCGTTGGCCCATGATTGTGGTCTATCACTCCAAACTATTGCAGAGATGAATATAGAAAAGTTAAAGAAACGACAAGAAGCAGGAACACTGCATGGAGAGGGGGACAATAGATGATAAGCAACTACCTACCAACAGACTACCAGACCTTCATTGCTACCAGCCGTTACGCACGATGGCTAGAAGATGAGAACAGGCGAGAGACTTGGGTTGAAACAGTACAACGATACATAAACTATATTGCTAAGACAGGTATATCAGGTAAAGACCTAGAAGAAATAGAAGAAGCTATCCTTAACCTTGAAGTCATGCCTAGTATGAGGGCATTGATGACAGCAGGGGTAGCAGCAGATCGTGACAACACCTGCATCTACAACTGTAGCTACCTGCCAGTAGACCACATCCGTGCCTTTGATGAGGCTATGTTTATTCTATTATGTGGTACAGGTGTAGGCTTCTCAGTAGAGCGTCAGTCTATTACTAAGTTACCTGAAGTACCTAATCAACTTGAGTATGGTAATCCACCCATCACAGTTAAAGATAGTAAAGAGGGTTGGGCCACTGCACTACACTCTCTCATCTCTACATTGTACTCAGGTATTATCCCTAAGTGGGACTTGTCTGCTATTCGTCCAGCAGGTGCTAGGCTTAAAACTTTTGGTGGTAGAGCTAGTGGACCAGAACCATTGAACGACTTGTTTAACTTTGTGGTAGACAAGTTTAAAGGTGCAGCAGGACGTAAGCTAACTAGCATTGAGTGTCACGATATCATGTGTAAGATTGGTGAAGTGGTAGTAGTAGGTGGTGTACGCCGTTCAGCTATGATTAGCCTATCTAACCTTAGTGATGGACGCATGGCACATGCTAAGTCAGGTCAGTGGTGGGAGAACGAGGGTCAACGTGCGTTGGCTAATAACTCTGTAGCCTACACAGACAAGCCTGATATGGAAGGGTTCATGCGTGAGTGGTTGTCACTCGTTGAATCTAAGTCTGGTGAACGTGGCATCTTCTCACGTACAGCAGCAGACAAGCATGTAGAAATGAATGGGCGTAGAGAGACAGGACATGAGTGGGGTACTAACCCATGCTCTGAGATTATCCTACGTCCTTACCAATTCTGTAATCTAACAGAGGTTGTTGTTAGGCAGGGTGATGACCTAGATAGTTTAACACGTAAGGTACGCCTAGCTACCATCCTTGGCACAGCACAGTCTACCTTTACTAAGATGCCTTACTTACGTAATATTTGGCAGAAAAACACAGAAGAAGAACGACTGCTTGGTGTATCACTAACAGGAATTATGGATAACTACTTACTGTCTAAGACCTCTGATAGTAAAATATGGTTAAAGAAGATGAAACAAATTGCCATTGATACTAATGCAGATTATGCAGAGCGTCTTGGTATTCCTGCCAGTGCAGCTATCACCTGTGTCAAACCCTCTGGAACAGTGTCACAGCTAGTTGATAGTGCGTCAGGTATCCATGCTAGACATAGTGACTATTACATACGTACTGTACGTGGTGATAATAAAGACCCCCTCACACAGTTTATGAAGGACAGTGGTATCCCTGCTGAACCTTGTGTGATGAAGCCTGACTCTACTACAGTGTTTAGCTTCCCTACCAAGTCACCATCTGGTGCTGTTACTCGTAATGATATGACTGCACTAGAGCAGCTAGAGTTGTGGAAGAACTATGCACTACACTGGTGTGAACACAAACCATCTGTAACTATTACAGTCAAGGATGCAGAGTGGATGGCAGTAGGTGCGTGGGTCTATGAGAACTTTGACATATGTTCAGGTATCTCGTTCCTACCTCATAGTGATCACACATATGCCCAAGCACCATATCAGGATGTGGATAAAGAAACCTATGAAGAACTCAAGAAACAGATGCCTTCTAAGATTGATTGGTCAGCTTTGTCTGCATATGAAAAGGTGGATACTACATCTGGTAGCCAAACACTAGCCTGTACAGCAGGTGCTTGTGAGTTGGTAGATATCTAAAGTACCTCTATTAGCGAAAGTTTGATAAATGAAAGTATTAGGTAATGATTTCAACATCACTGACGGACTATTAAACACGTTGTTAGAACTGTATCCAAACAAACTTCCGCATAATCAAATTACCTCTGAGGAGCTTGCGTTCCTCAGGGGGCAGCAGTCCGTGATACAGAAACTAGTTGAATTACAAAACCAAGATTATGAGGAATTTTAAATATGGGTGGAATGTTCAGACCTAAAATGCCAGCACCCCCACCACAGGTAGCACGTCCAGTTACAGCAGTACAGAAGACACCTGACTTGGAGATGGCTGACGAAGAAACCCCAGCAATGGGCATTAAGAAAAAACAGAAGGGTAAGAAGCAATTAAAAGTTACGACTGATCCATCTTTACAAACAGGTAGTACTGGTTCAGGACTACAAATAGGACAGGGGCAATAGTATGGGTGCGCCAGTAAGACAAGTTAAAAAGGCCGTGAGGAAAGTTTCACGTGCTGTAAAAAAGCAAGTTAAGAAAGCAAGCTATGGAGTTCAAGGTGGTAAAGCAAAAGCACGTGGTGGGACAAAACCACAAGCCGTAACAGCATCACCATCGACAGCCGCAGCTAGACAACAAGATGAAGAAGTGGCAACCACAGTAGAAACAGGTGCAGGTGTACAACGCCGCAGACGTAGGGGCAAGAAGGCTCTTGTCTTAGGTCAGGGTTCAGCACAGGTAGCTGGTGCTACTGGTGGTACTGGTTTAAATATACCTAAGACTTAGGATTACAAGTGTCTATTATGAGGTACAATAAATGGAACAAGATGTAGGTACAGTAGCTAAACGCTACAGCCAACTAAACGGAGAGAGAGATACTTTCCTAGAAAGAGGCCGTGAGGCGGCGAGGCTTACTATTCCTACTCTTTTGCCTGAAGAGGGTCATAGTAGTTCATCTATCTATGCGACACCATATCAGGGCATTGGAGCGAGGGGTGTAAACAACCTTGCATCTAAGCTTCTTCTCGCTTTACTACCACCTAATAGCCCATTCTTCAGGCTGACTATTGATGACTTTGATCTACAACAGATCGCAGGTGACAACCGTGGTCAGGTAGAAGAAGGTCTAGCACGTATTGAACGTGCGGCAATGCAAGAGATTGAGGGTAAGTCAATTCGTGTACCCACCTTTGAGGCACTAAAGCTGCTTATCGTTACTGGTAATGCGCTGGTATATATGCCAAAGGAAGGTGGGATGAAAGTATTTAGACCAGACCGTTACGTTGTTAAGCGTGATGCAATGGGTAAGATACTAGAGATTATCACCAAAGAGTCTATGGCTCCTCAGACTTTGCCTGATGAGGTAAGACAACAAATACCACCATCAGACACACCAGTTAAAAGCCACGATCTATATACCAGAGTGACTCGCACACCTAAAGGCTTTGAGGTAATCCAAGAAGTTTCAGGGATATTGCTTGAGTCTAGTAAGGGTATGTTTAAGGAAGATCAAAACCCCTTTATCCCACTACGGTTCATCCGTATTGATGGTGAGGACTATGGGCGTGGTTTTATTGAGGAGTACATTGGTGATCTACGCAGCCTTGAGGCTTTAACTAAAGCTATCGTGCAGGGCAGCGCAGCATCAGCAAAGGTATTGTTTCTTGTACGTCCTAATGGTACTACTAAAACTAAAGACCTTTCTGCTGCACCTAATGGTGCGTTCCTACAGGGTGACAGTAATGATGTGTCTACCCTACAGGTACAAAAGGGTGGTGACTTCCGTGTAGCCTTAGAAACTATGCAGATGATTAACGATAGACTAGGTGCTGCCTTCCTGCTCAACTCTTCCGTACAACGTGCAGCAGAGCGTGTAACAGCAGAAGAAGTACGCTTCATGGCACAGGAACTAGAGACTGCCCTTGGTGGTGTATACTCTATTCTGTCTCAGGAGTTCCAGCTACCTCTCATCAACCTACTGCTTAACTCTCTTCAGAAGCAGGGGAAGATGCCTAAGATGCCTAAGGATAGTGTCAAGCCTACAGTGGTTACAGGCATTGAGGCACTAGGACGTGGGCAAGACTTGAACAAACTAGCTTCATTCTTACAGTATCTTCAGCCACTAGGCCCAGAAGTTATTGCTAATGAAATGAACTTAGGTGACTACATTGATAGACTAGCTGCATCACTTGGTATTGATACCTCTGGACTTATTAAGTCAGAAGAACAGAAGGCTCAGGAACAGATGATGCAACAGCAAATGATGCAACAACAGATGCTGGAACAGGCGGGGGTAGGTGCATTGCAGAAAGCAGCACCAGCAATTGCGGGAGCAGTTGACCCAGAACAAGTACAACAAGCTATGGAGCAAATGAGTTAAATGGCTGAAACCGTAAACACTTATCAAGAACCTGCTGCTGAATCTCAGGAGCATGTAAACGAAATGTTAGCTAAGGTAGAGGGAACTCAACAAGACCCTGAACGTCCTGAGTGGCTACCTGAGAAATTTAAATCAGTTGAGGAAATGGCTAAGGCATACTCTGCATTAGAGGGTAAGCTAGGCCAGCCTCAGGAGGAAGAACAAGAAGAAGTTGATGAAGACGTTATAAACCAAAGTGCCTCTGAAGTCTCAGAGGTTCTTGGTGCTAATGGCATTGACTTTGATGTACTACAGCAAGAGTACGCAGAACTAGGTGGACTATCTGAGGATGCTTATGCAGCCCTAGAAGAAGCTGGGTTCCCTGAGTCTGTAGTAGATCAGTGGATTGCTGGGCAAGAGGCTATGTCCCAACAAGTACAAGCTGAAATGCACTCCCTAGTAGGGGGTTCAGAACAGTATCAAGAACTAGTAGGCTGGGCAGCAGATGCTCTACCTGACAATGAGATTGATGCTTTTAATGCAACAATGGAAACGCAAGACCCTAATATGATTAGGCTTGCTATTCAAGGTCTTAATGCACGGTATCGTTCTGAGGCTGCACCTAACCTTATTGAAGGTAGCACAGGTGCAGTATCCACAGGCGGGAAGTTCTCTAGCAATGCAGAATTAACTGCTGCTATGGGTGACCCTAGATACGCTAAAGACCCCGCCTACAGACAGCAGATTGCTGATAAGTTGGCACGGTCTAGTCTGTTCTAACATTGTTGCATGGGGTTGGGGGATATATTACTTCCCCCTTCCTTCTAGTTACATTACGGTGTGCCTAGAAGGGATCACATCCCAAAACCTTACAGGAATGTGCAATCCGCACTGTAGGGTGTACAAAGGATTGTTAACTCTAACTAACACGAAGCTAAACATAACAAACGATTACCCCTGACCCCTTGCGAGGGACAATCTTGGAGAAAGGATGTAGTGTAATGCAGAGTGTATTTCAACTCAACATTATACTCACTAAGGAGTAATTTAAAATGGCATCAGCCGCTTCAAATCCGGCCTATAGCGTAAGCTTCCAAGGCCAAAATAATAATACAGGTGATGTACGTGACCTGTTTCTCAAGCTGTATGCAGGAGAAGTCCTAACAGCCTATGAGGAAAAGAAAGTCCTTATGGACAAGGTACGTACTCGCACAATCTCTAAAGGTAAGTCTGCTTCATTCCCAATGACAGGCCGTGCAACTGCTGAGTACTTGACCCCCGGAAACGAAATTACAGGTGGGGCTATTCGTGCAGGTGAGCGTATCGTAACAATTGACGATTTGCTTATCTCAAGCCAGTTCATTGCTAACATTGATGAGGCAATCAACCACTACGATGTACGTTCAATCTACTCAAAGGAAGCTGGTATTGCACTAGCTAACGAGGCAGATCGTAACGTAGCACGTATGCTTGTTAAGGCTGCACTGTCAACTAATGCGACAGCCGCTGCTGGTCTTATCCAAGACTACAAGGCTTTCACTGAAGAAGACTTCACCGCTAACGTCACTGTTGGTACAGCTACTGCTGACCTGCTTGACCCTGCAAAGTTGGCTAAGGCTATCTTTGATGCCAAGAAGACTATGGACATTGCTAATGTTCCTTCAGAGAACGCAGTTGTTGTTCTTCCACCAGCACAGTACTATGCACTGATGGATGTGACTGATGGCTCAAAGCTGACCTACATGAACTCAGACTTTGGTGGCAATGGCTCTATTGCTTCAGGTATGGTTCCAGCCATTGCAGGTATTCCTGTAATCATGTCTAACCATGCTGACGTATCTGCTTTGTACAAGAACTTCACAACAGGTAATGCTGATGAAGGTAAGACAGCAGACAACGCACCACTGGCAAACACTGCTGGTTCAGGCCGCACAACACACTATGACCTTCCAACTGCTGCTGTAGATGGACGCGACATGGTTGCAGAAGCTGCTCTGATTAAAGGCTTTGTCTTTACACCAGAAGCTGTAGCTACTGTTAAGTTGCTTGACCTTGGTATGGAGTCTGAGTATCAGATTAACCGTCAGGGTACACTCATGGTTGCTAAGTACGCAATGGGACATAACGTCCTGCGTCCTGCTTCATGTATTGCATTGATTGATGCAAACGCTTAAATAAACTTGGGGGTAGCTTAAGGGCTACTCCCTTTTTTCTTTGGAGAATGATATGCCAAACGTAGCAGGTAAAGAGTACAAGTATACTAAAAAGGGTATGGCACAGGCTAAGGCTGCGGCTAAGAAGACTGGTGCTACCATGAAGTATAAGAAGAAAAAGCCATGAGTACAGGTGTAGCTTTATCAATAAAGAAGGGTGAAAAACTTTCTACCAAACAAGGCGCAGGACTCACTGCAAAAGGTAGAGCTAAGTACAACAAGGCAACAGGTTCTAAGCTAAAAGCCCCCGCACCTAACCCAAAATCAGATAAAGAACAGGGACGTAAAAATTCCTTCTGTGGGCGTATGAACGGTGTACGTAAAAAAGCTAAAAATAATGACAGGGCAATAGCATCAATGAAACGATGGAACTGTCCAGAGGTATCATAGGTAAACGACATGGCAGGAACAACTAAACTAGATGCAGTCAACACGATGCTTTCTGCCATTGGCGAAGCACCAGTTAATAGTCTCTCCTCTGGCTTGATTGAAGCAGAGATTGCAGAGACTATACTTAACACAGTTGACAGAGAAGTGCAGTCTATGGGCTGGCACTTTAACATAGAATTAAACAAGAGTTTTGCTCAAGATACAAATGGTGAGATTATTCTCCCTGCTGACATTCTTAGAGCAGACTCAACACTAAAAGCCAACGCGCCTAATCTAGTGCAGCGTGGCCTTAAAATGTATGATAGGGTAAATCACACTTTTAATGTAGGTACTGATGCAGCCCTTGATGTTGTGGTACAGTTACTATTTGAGGATGTACCAGAAGTAGCAAAGCGTTACATTGTACTACGTGCTACTCGCATCTTCCAAGACCGTGTAGTAGGATCAGATAGCCTACACTCATACCATGAGAAAGATGAAAACCGTGCGTTTGTTGAGTTACGTGACTTTGATAAAGCCGCTGATGACCACAACATCTTTGACAACTATGACACCTTTAGCATTATTGATAGGCAGGGACGGAGAACAATCTAATGGCACTCATCAGTCAATCAATCCCAAACCTTATTAACGGTGTATCACAGCAGCCACCATCACTACGCCTAAATACTCAGGCTGAGTTACAAGAGAATGGTCTGTCCAGTGTTGTATCAGGTTTGTCTAAACGCCCAAGCTCACAACACGTTGCTGACTTAGGAGTTATTTCAAACCTAGACAAAGCGTTTATCCACACTATCCGTAGGGATGAGAATGAGTTCTACTCTATGGTTGTGGATACTGCTGGTACTATTAGGGTGTTTGACAAAGATGGTGTAGCTAAGACTGTTACCAATAATGCTGCTTCCTACCTATCAGGATTAACAAACCCTAATGAAGAACTAGCTGCTGTCTCTATTGCTGACGCAACTTTTATTATCAATAAGAATACTGTAGTAGCTAAAGCAGCTACGGTATCCCCAACACGTAATCCAGAAGCTTTAGTATATGTCAAACAGGCTGACTATGCTTCTACTTATCGTTTAAAATTAACTAAGGGTAGTAGTACAAGCACAGTACAATTTGCTACTAAGTCTAGTACACAAGCTTCTACAGCACTAACACAAAACGCAGAACGTGGCGCATCTACTGACCTTATTTCTACAAACTTAAATACATTTTCTGGGACTGTTGTTAATACTGGTTACTATGATGCTATTACCAACGCATCAGCAGTATCAGGTTTAACATTGACAAGGTACGGCTCTGTTATACACATCCAGTCTACCGATGCTACAGACTTTGTAGTAGAGGTGGGTGACTCTCATGGTGGAGATCATCTTAAAGTATTTAAGGATGAGACACCCGACTTTAAACAGCTTCCTGTTGAGGGGCCAAACAATTTTGTTATTGGTGTTTCAGGTGACAACCAGAAGGCACAGGATGATTACTATGTTAAGTTTAGTAATGGTGTCTGGAAAGAAACTGTAGAGCCTAATATAGAAATTGCACTAGACCCTGCTACTCTACCTCATAAACTTTCTAAGCTTGTCAACGGAAACTTTGAATTTAATCCGGCTGCTTTTGCAAATAGAAAAGTAGGAGATGATGACACTAACCCATTCCCTTCATTTGTAGGGTTTAAGTTAGCAGATATTTTCTTCCATAAGAATAGACTTGGAGTACTAGCTGATGAAAATGTCATATTTAGTAGTGCTGGCGAGTTTCTTAACTTTGACTTCTTTAGAAAGTCAACGCTAACCATTATTGATAGTGATCCCATTGATGTGGCAGTGTCCTCTAATAAGGTTAGTATTCTTAAACATGCAGTACCCTTCAACGAAGCACTACTACTATTCTCTGACCTTACACAATTTAAGGTAACAGGTGATCCTGTACTAACCCCTGAGACTGTTGACGTAGCTAATACTACAGAGTTTGAAACAAGTCTACGAGCTAGACCAGCAGCAGCGGGTAAGTATGTTTACTTTGCCTCTAAGCGTGGTGCGTGGTCAGGTATGTGGGAGTACTTTGTAGATAGTGACACTGATACGAATGATGCTACAGAGATTAGCTCACATATTCCTGAATATCTTAATGGTGAAATTATCAAGATTGAAGCATCATCAAATGAGGATATGATACTAGCACAAACCAACAATGATCCTACAGCCTTATACTTGTATAGGTACTACTGGTCTGGCAGAGAGAAGCTACAGGCTTCTTGGTCACGCTGGGTATTTAGTGGTGATGTAGTAGGTATGTCATTTAATCGTGCTGACATTTATATCTTAATTAAGCGTGGTACAAACTTGTTCCTAGAACGTATAAATCTATCAGTAGATGAAGCTACTACGTACACTACAGGTAATTTCTCTATACACTTAGATAGACGTGTTATGTTAGAAACAGGTGGCCTTACTGCTATACCTTATGTAGATGCTAATACAATCTACATTGACCAAACAGGTAAAATTATTACTCTTGGACAAGTAGCAGCTAAATTAGCTAACTCTGAAAAGGTATTTGCGGGTATCCCCTTTACTTTTAAGTATGAGTTTTCTGAGCCAGTTATTAAGCAGGATAATAAAGCAATAACTACAGGACACTTACAGCTTAGAAATTATGCTGTGGTATTCAATAACACAGGTTTCTTTAATGTAGTACTAAGACCCCTAAAACGCACACCTTACACACGTACTTTTACAGGCCGTGTGGTTGGTAGCTCTGCTAACATTCTTAATGTAGCTGCTATCGAATCGGGTACATACCGATTTGGAGTTATTGGTAATTCAAGAGAAACCTCAGTAACATTAGAAAGTGATAGTCACTTACCCTGCGTATTCCAATCAGCAGAATGGGAAGGTTTCTTCAACCTACGTTCTAGGAGAATGTAATGAAAGTTTATGTGAGAGCAAGTACTCAGTCTGATGTAGACCATCTGGCAGGTAACTTAAGACCAGAAGACACTGAAGAAGTACTTGCTTCACATGGCGATGTTAAGGAAGCCTTACAGCAGGGGCTAAATGAGTCAGAGGAGTGCTGGACTATTATTGTAAAAGAAACAGGTGAGATCGCTGGTATCTATGGTGTCGTAGGATTAGATAATTTAACAGGTATACCGTGGCTACTCACAGCACCACCCATAACTAAAGTCTGGCTACCCTTTCTTAGAGGCTCTCTCAAATGGGTAAAAGAAACAAATAAGAAATATCCCATCCTAACTAATGCCTGTGACGCTAACTACGATGTAGCTATTAACTGGTTAAAGTTTGTAGGATTTACGTTTATTAAAAGGCATGAAACTTGGGGTGTAGGAAACAAACCCTTTTTAGAATTTGTGAGGATACAAGATGTGTGACCCAGTTATTATGGCTACATTAATGGTGGCGCAGGGTGTTGCTCAATATGAAGAAGGTGTAGCTCAGGCACAACAGAAGCAATCTAGATTTGATGCTAACCGTCTGGCTGCTAACGAAGCAAGAGATTTAAAAGTACAAACCCTAAACCAGAGAGCTATTCAAGAAGCAGAAGCTGCCTCTGAAGAAAAGATGAGACTAGGTATTGCAGCCCTAGAAGGCGAGGGTGCTGCTCTGGTTGCTCAGGGTGAGTCAGGTCTTAGCGGTAATAGTATGGACTTACTACTACAGGACTATGAAGCACAGAAACTACGTGGTGTTACAACTATCAATAGAAACCTTGAGAATGTAGAGAAACAGATTGAGCTTGAAAAGCGTGGTGCATCTGCGGAAGCACAAAATAGAACTAACTCTCTACAACAGGGTGTCATGCCTAATTTCCTAGCTGCGGCTGTGGGAACTGCGGCTAATGCTACGTCTGCGTATCAATCAGCTAAAGTAAATCAATCTGATAAATATAAATCTACATTCAATTCTAAGAATGATGATTATTTTAGCGGTGCGTCACAAAATAAGGGACATGGCCTTAGTCATTAAAGGAGATAGCTTATGGCTAGAAAACAAGTAGAACGGTTGCGGCCTTCTGCAAGGCTACAAGCTGTGGCTCGTCCAGTGGAGACATATGTACGCCCTGCTGAACAACCTGCGGCTAAAAGTGGTTTGGGTGAATTTGTTCGTGCAATTGCACCAGCAGCTAAAGACTTGGCTCAGATTGAAAAGCAGAAACAACTTAAGCTTCAGCGAGAAGCAGAGCAGGGTATTGCCTCTGCACGTACTATGGATGCTAAACTTGGCGTGTCTAGTGCTTTAAGGGCTGCTCAAAAGGACTTTATAAATAACGAACCTGACTATCTAGAAATGTCTGATGAACAGGTAGCTGCAAGACGTGCTGAGATTATGCAGCCGTTTATCCAGCAAGCCCAAGACTCAGGTGATGACTTACTATTTCAGGCTGTCAAGGGCAACATTGAAATGGGAAACCTTGCGTGGTTTGACAGAGACTATGACCCTGCAAAGTTTAAACATAACTTTACTATCAATATGGGTAAAGTAGGTAATGAAGTTCTTGGGATTACTTCAGATGCTGGTTACGGATTTGTACCGGAGTCTGATGAAGATGGTGAACTACTTGATCCTGCAAACCTTGCCTTTGGCGCAGGTTTAAAATTAGAACAGCAGAAAAAGAACATTGATGAGGTTGTAAGACAAGCTTCACAAGCCTATGGCTACAATCAAACTATGGTTAATGACTATATTATGGAGAAGGTAATTGCTCCTAATGTAAGAACAGGTGGTAGAAACGCAGCCTATGAGTGGGCAGAGGAGCGTAAGTTCCGTGGTATCCCCCGCTACCAAGCGATGTATAAGACTATTGATAGTGACCTTAGGGCTTATGATAAAGAGTTTAATAAACAGAATGATAATATTCTTTTTACTCAGCAGTTAAATCAAGGTTTTGAAAACTTTGTCTTTGGTGGTTCTAATAATCAACAGGATTATTTTAGGGGTGAAACATTAACTGGTGCTGGCGGTACTAAACTTGTCATGGATGATGATGAGACAATAGCACGTTTTGAAGCTTATGCAGCCAGCCGTGGCTTAAATCAGGATCAATTTGAAGACTTCTTTAGAAAGAATAATCTTCTTCCTTCTAATATGAAGAACAATATTCAGAATGGTATTTATGCTTTAAACAGCGGTGATATTATTTCTAATCCTACGGATGCAGCTACTGCTGAGTTAGCCTTTAATAGTATATTCAAAGCACAGGCAATGGGTATAGATATTCCTACGTCAGTGGTAGATGCAGATCAATTGGAACGCTTTGAGATAGCTAAGATACTTGCTATGAGAACTGCTACTGTAGGTAGTAAGGATGACGGTACTGTTAATATTGCTAACGCTATGTTTACGGCTCAATCGGCTGACTTAAGTATTGGTGAAACTTTAAGTGCTGCTAACAAAGAAAAACTAGCTAATAGTATTAGTACTTTCTTAGGCACTGACCATACTGACACAGGTAATTCTAGAGCTAACATCGAAGAACTTTCGCGTATGACAGGACTGCTCATGCAATTAGAGGGTGGCTTATCCTTAGAAAACGCAGCTACTATGGCAGCAGAAGCCTTTAAGAAAGATAGTGTAATCTATCAGGCTGCTAATGGTCTGAAGATGTCCTTCCGGCAGATTAACACTGACCCTAATGTTAGTGCGCCTGTAGCACAAAGATTAACAGACCTTTCTAAAGTAATGAGTGATGATCCAGACATAAAGATTATTATGAATGGTGAGTTAGGGATGATCGAAAACCCTACTGTTGGTTTTTCTAATGATCGTCTTAAACCTAACGCTGTTAGAATTTCTATTATGGATGAAAACGGTTTTCCACATATTCCTCTTGGGGTTGTTAAGAAGGATGATTTGCTTAATGACCCACAAATTGTTGCTAAAATTATAGCAAGTAATAAGAACAAGGTTATCCTAGCTAAAAAGAAAGCATTTTCTGGTGGCTCTCTAGCTCCAGAGGATGATCCTGTTAATAAGCCTATTAATGTTAGTGCTGGCTGGGCTAAAAATAACTTAGGTAACTCTGTTATGGTTACTAGCCTTCCTGATACGTTTAAACCACTAACAGCCCAGCCTATTGTTGTTAATGGTGAGCCTACAGGACATTACTACTACACAGGTATTACAGCGGATGGTTCTAAACCTACTTATGTATCTACTCAGAGTCCAGAGTACCTTAAGCCCGAACCTGTAGAGCCACCTGACGTAGTTGAGGATGAGCCTACGGTAGAAGAGCAACAGACTAGTTCGTTAGCTGATGATGCTTTAGACGTGGTAACTAATCTTATTGATAATACCGTTGGCATATCTACAGCTAACGCTACTACTGCTATCATAGATGATGAGGGTTTCTCTTACACTCCTTATGATGACATGGGTAAAGACTCCGTAGGTCATGGGCTTCAAATTGAATCCCTTGAGCCTGATGAAAAAGCTTTAATCAGTGATGTAAACAACGTACAGCCAGAGGAATCTGCTGCTGTTGTTGCACTCAAAGTAGCTAAGATTGACAATTACTTTACTGACGTAGTAGAAGGTTTTCAGAACCTACCAGACACAGCAAAGTCTGGTATGATCCAGATGGGTTATCAGCTAGGTAGATTTAACGTCACCAAAGAGTGGCCTAAGTTTATGGGTTCAATTAAGGAAGCTGCACAGTATGCTGAAGGTTCTGTAGAACAGGCAACTGCTCTTGCTAAAGCTAAGTTCAACATGCTTTACAATATGGCAGAAGATGGTAAAATTACAGCTACCAAGTGGGCTACACAGACTAAGAACAGAGCCATGAAAGTAGCTAATGAACTTGCTAGTAGTGCAGGTGATACTGCTACAGCCGTATCTGAAGCTGGGGCTGGGATAGTAAAAACTGTAACAGAGTCTATTATTCCTAGCGCAGAAGCGTCTGAAATAACACCTGCTAAAGTAGGGGAACAGCCTAAGGGTGAAGATGTAGTAGCTATGGCTACAGCACCTGACCTCGTTACTGCCGCCTTAAAATACCACGGTATTGACGAAGATACTAAGGCTGGTGCCGAAGCTATTGAGAAGTTCTTTAATGATGTTGTAGGTGGTAAAGCTTTTAAGGGTACTCCTGAAGAAGTTGCTAAAGGTAACGCTTGGTGTGCTGTCTTCTTAGCACAGATACTTGCTGACGCAGGTGTGGACGCTAATAAACTTATGGGAGCAACCGATAAGTACGCAGCTACTCGTTCTAAGAACTACTTAAAGATAGGTAAACCTGTCGAACTAGCTGATGTAAAAGCTGGTGACATCATGGTTAAAGTTCATACTAAGGCTGAGAAGGATGCTTACTTTAAAGGAAAAGGTGAGAAGCTAACTGCCTTTGGACACGTGGGCATCGTTGTGAAATCTGAGAATGGTGAACTACATTTCATTGGTGGAAACACTGGTGATAAGGTAGCCATTAAATCTTACGGACACGATAAGGATTTACGTATTCGTAGGTTAGATGGTGTAACACCAGCAGATGTAGACAACCTACCATCCATACGAGAAATGAAGTGGGGTGTTGCTGGCACTGCTGTAGATAAACTAGAAACCGCATGGACTAGTATGCTTGACATATTTGGATAAAAGGAAACTCACATGGCTGAGAAATCTAATACTATCCTCACTGGCCTAGGATTTGAGTCAGGGATTACAGCCCCTGACGTAACTCCTATGGTTAGCGAAGGTACAATATTTAAGGCACAAGAGGAAGTAACAACAAAGGGTGGCTTCTTTTCTTCCTTGCCTACAGCAGTCGTGGAAGAACAAATAGCACCTATTCTCTTTAAAAGTGCCGACAGATTAAGAACACCAGAGGGTGAAGCTGTCGGTACTTTAACTGATGAGATGACTTTTGAACTGACTAACGGTCTAACTGATGAACGTGCTATTAGTGAAGTGTTAGATGAAGCCACCAACGTCAACCTTAATAGTGCAATGAGGCTCAGGGAAGATTACTTAGAGACACAAACTAACCGCCAGAAACTAGCTGAGGCTGGTTGGGGTGGAACAGCCGCTACTTTCTTTGCTGCAATGTTTGATCCAGTAGAATGGGCTACCATTGGAGCTTCTACGGCTGCTATAGCCTCTCTAAGTGGCCCTGCTGCCCCTCTAACCGCTACTACTGCACTAACCGCTGGTGCGGCTATGAGGGCTAAGAAAGCCTATAGTGCAGCTAAAGCTTTTAGTGCGGGTGCAGCAGTTACAGGTATTGAGTTAGCTGCTTTTGAAAGCATCCGTGCTGGTCTTAAGTATGATGTTGATGCTAATGATGTACTTATAGCTATGGGTGCTGGTTCAGTACTAGGCGGCACTTTAAACGCAGGTATATCTACGTTCATTAAACGTGGTAATGTAGCACGATTAGCTAAGAAGGTAGCAGAGGGTGGACAACTCACTCCTGCTGAACGAGCCTTCTATAACGCTAACAATGCAGAGGCTACTGCACAGCGTTTAATTAACGAAACAATGGCTAACGATACCATGTTTAACGTAGCTGACGCTACTACTGCTGCTACTAGGGTTAGTGATACAGGAGTATCTGAGCGTGTGGCTCTTGCTGCAACGCCTGAAGCGACTGCCGAAGCTATCCCTGAGATTGCTGGTTTTGGTCTACTAGGTGTACGTAAGCTAGTATCCTCTGGGTACAAGGCTGGTATGTCTAAGCTCTCACGGATGCGTCAGGGTGCTAGAGCCTTAGGTGCTAATACTGTAGGCTATAAAGGTGGCAACTTACATGCCAACGACTCAGCTTCAGAAATTGCAGAGCGTATCCAAGGTCAGTATAGGCAGAGTTTTGGTTCAGTGTTCTATCCTGCTCAGGAAGCTTTTATTAAAAGAACAGGGCTATCTATCCCTGACTTTAATGATTTAGTTAGTAAGTACGCACGTGGTATTATTACAGAGGCAGACCCTGAAGTTAAGGCTGTAGCTGAACTGGTACAGAAACAAGAACGTGAACTTGCTGAGATGGGTATTAAGTATGATGTTGCTGGTTTCACACCATCAATACTAGATAAGCATAAGAATTACCTAGCTCGTATCTTTAATGATGAAAACATTGTTAATCTAAGAAAACGTCTTGGTGCTGATGCTGACGAGAAGATTGCTCAATTAGTAGAAGAGGCTCTACGTAAGGGTCAGCCTGACATACTTGATAATGTTATTAAGAGTATTATGAAAAAGGCTGAGAAGGCTGCTAAGAAGAAACCTAGCCGAAAGTCCACTAAGGATATAGAAGCAGAAGCTAACGAAATGATTAGACGTATAGCTGCTGGTTATACTAAAGGTATCGTTGATCGCACATTTGGAAAATCAGGCGGCGCACAAGGTCTAAATGAGATGACCCTAGAAGATTTGGGTGATCTTATGAAGCGAGAGTTTAAGGATGAATTATCAGACGATCAGATAGATGATGTTGTAGAACTCTTTGCAAACGGTAGACCTACAAAGGCTGAACACAAGCGTAGCCGCCCTCGTTTACTACTTGACGAAAGTGCCTCTATTAGCGTAACACGTGCTGATGGGGAAATAGAAGAGATACGGTTTGAAGAGTTGTTAGAGACTGATATCGAACAGCTACATAACTCTTATATCTTCCAACTTTCAGGAGCTATTGGACTAGCTAGAAATGGTATCAATACCAACCAAGCAGGTTCTAGCTGGGACGCTTTTAGAGAGACTATTAAAAGTCAAGCTAAAATGCAGAACATTTCTGAGGGAGAATATAGGTCTGAGTTAGATGCTTTGGATTTTATGTACGATGGGATAACTGGTAGACTAGCTCACAAAGAACCATTCAGCAAGGGTGTTAAAGAATTTAACGTAGGTATGAGAGCCTTTAGCTTTGCTGTTAATATGGGTATGTCAGGTATGTCTTCTATGATGGAGATATCCAACGCTGTCTTTGAGTATAGTGTAAGCACTATTCTCAGGACTAACCCAGCTATGAACAGCTTCTATACTAAGGCTTCTCAAGGGCGTATGGAAGACAGTCTACTAAAGGAATTAATTGATGACCTTGGTATGGGTGAGGAAGTACTACTAGGTAAGTATTCTACTATTAATCGTTTTGATGGTGGTAACTTAGAGGGTACTCTAGTTCCTAGGGCTGGTTGGAAAGCCTCTAAAGCTCAATGGTTGCAGCAGAAAGTAGCTTATGGTTCTGGACTGCTGGGTGTAACTCAAGTCTTAAGACGTAGAGCTATGCGTGGTTTTGCTCAGGAATGGGCAACAGCAGCTACAAAAGATAAGATGCCCTTTGCTACAGTTAAACTAAGACAACTAGGCTTAACTGACGATATGACTACTAAGATTAGTAACACAATTAAGGATAAGGCTGACATTGAGAATGGTACTCTGGTTAGAATGAACCTTAAGGAGTGGGACGATGATGTACGAGATGCTTTTCAGGCTGCTGGTTTTAAAGAAGTAAGAAACAGTGTACAAGAAATGAACATTGCTTCTACTAATAAATGGTTAAGAAGTGAAATAGGTAAGACTTACTTTCAGTTCTTAAGCTTTACTATGGCTTCTATTGAACAGCAGACTATGCGTTTAGGTATGCGAATGGTGGGTGGTGATCTTAGAACTGTTTCTAAAGTATTTGCAAGCTCTGCTATGTTAGGTATGATGATGTATACGGCACGTGTTCAGATGAACGCTATTGGGCGAGGTGATGCAGATGAGTACATTAAAGAACGTATGACTCCTAAAAACTTTGCAGTAGGTGCATTAAGTCAAATCGGAGCAGCTTCTATCTTTGGTTATATCTATCAAATAACCACAGGTGCAATGGGTGGTAACACTCATGCTATAACACCCCCCGCTTTATCATATGCGTCAGCAGTACTACAAGCTACTCAAGCTTATAATGATGGTAAGATGTCAGAAGCAGAGTACAGGAGAATATTACGTCTAGCACCTGCTCAATCTCTTTATGGTGTAAGACAAATTCTTAACGCTACTGCTAATCAATTATATAAATCTACATCAGGAAGTTTTTAAGGAAAACACATGGCTTTTTCATATCATAATTACCAACCAACAAACAATACTACGGATACCTTTGGTATCCCTTTTACATTTACTGCTCAGTCTGAGATCAGTGTAACAGTAGATGGTGTGGCTCAGACAGGTCTAACTTTTCCTTCTAGCTCCACAGTACAACTAACATCCCCTGTTGCATCTGGCTCACTGGTACAAGTCAGACGTACTACAAGCTTGGCAGCACGTGCTATTGATTTTGCCTCAGGCTCTGTGTTGACTGAGGAAGACTTGGATAACTCTAACATTCAGGTCTTTCACGCAGCACAGGAAGCTATTGATACTGCTGGTGATTCAATTACACTAACCCCTGCCAATCGGTGGGATGCTGGTGGCAGTATAATCAATAACGTAGGTACACCTACATCCAATACGGATGCAGCTACTAAGTCTTACGCTGACGGTATTTCAACCGCAGCGGCAGCAGCAGCGGTTGTAGCGGCTAATGCAGCCGTGGCAACAGCAACAGGTAACATCATCCCTGATGCTACTAAACTAGCTATCCATCCTGTTGGATCGCAGTACACACTGTCAGATGGTACAACTACTGACTATTCAGCTAAACACTATCAGGACGCAGCAGCTACTTCAGCTACTAATGCTGGGACAAGCGAAACTAATGCAGGAACATCCGAAACTAACTCTCAGAATTGGGCAGTTAAGACAGACGGTGAGGCAGTAACAGGTCAAGGCTACTCAGCCAAGGCTTGGGCTAGTGGTGGCACAGGTATCACTGATACTGCTGGTGCTGGTTCTGCTAAAGATTGGGCATCAGATACAACCAACCAAGTAGACGGTACTGAGTTCTCAGCCAAAGAATATGCAATTGGCTCACAGGCCGCAAACCCTAACGGTTCTGCTAAACAGTGGGCATTAGGTGGTGGTGCTAGTTACGCAACCAATACCACTATAGACGGTGCAAACTACTCAGCTAAGTACTACGCCGAACTCGCTGCCTCTAACTTTGACTCATTTGATGATAAATTCCTTGGAGCAAAGAGCAGCCCACCAGCCCTAGACAATGACAATAATGCGTTAATTGACGGTGCTTTGTATTACGACAACGTGGGTAAATACCTGTCTGTCTATGACTTAGGCACAACATCGTGGAACCCGATACAAGCTGGCGCATCTGCTGGTTTCGCCATTGCAATGGCAATAGCCCTTTAGGAGTAATAAATGGCACAGAATTTTATAAGATACAAATTAACAGGTGTAGGTACAACCGCAGCCGATATTCCGAATGGCTCAGATTTTAATTCCGTAGATGCACTGGTAGGTATTCATATGACGAATACATCAGCAAACGGAATTACGGTTGATGCTTTTCTAACCAGCGCAGCCCTAGATAGAGGCGCTGGCGATTATTTTAATTATGCAGTTACAGTAGCTGGTGGTGTGTTTGTACTAGGTGGTGTAACCAAACCAGCTATTACATTATACAAAGGCTTTACTTATGTGTTTGACCAGTCAGACGCTACAAACGCTGGTCATACCATTGCCTTCAAGACAGCGGCTGGTGGTTCATCGTATACAACTGATGTAACAACTACAGGTACAGCAGGACAAGCTGGTGCTAAGACCACCATTGTCATATCCGACACTACACCAGCATCGTTGTACTATTATTGCACAGCGCATGGTGATGGCATGGGTAACACAGTTGCTATTGATAACGCACATTACCTTATCAAAGGCGCACCTATTGCAGCAGGTGGTGCTTTGCAGTTGCTTGATGGTGGCGCAAAGATTGTTGTTGAGTCTGGCGACAGGTTGTTTGTGAAAAGTTCAAACGTAAGCTCTCTTGATTGTTGGGTAAGTGCGGTTGATGCAATTAGCACGGCAGTAACATAAGGGAGAAAACTATGGGTTACATTGGTAATCAACAAACCGAAGGCTTTAGCAGCATCCCTTCCAAGCAAGATTTGACTGGTGCAACAGGTGGGACACTAACACTGACCCACGCTGTTTCTAGTCCAGAGGCTATTGACCTCTACATCAACCATGTCCGTCAGGAACCTACTTCCTCGTATTCGATTGTAGGAACTACAGTCACACTCAATGGATACACTGTAGCAGCGACAGACGATATCTATGTAGTCTACAACTCACTGGCTCTTCAGACATCTACACATCCATCTAACCAAGCCTTGGAAGCAACTAGCGGTTTATTTTCTGGAACTGTATCTGCTGCATCTGCGACTGTTACTGGTGACTTAACCGTTGACACTAGCACACTCAAAGTTGACAGCACGAACAATCGTGTTGGTATTGGTAGTGCAAGCCCTCTGTCAGATTTATCAGTAGAATCTTCAATCGGCGGCGTATTAACGCTGTCAACTTCAGATACAACTGGTACGTCAGGAGACAGTCTAGGTAAAATTGATTTCTATTCTGGCGATACAAGCACTGGTTCCACAGGTGTTCAAGCAAGAATTTCTGGCGTTTACGATAGCAACGGAGATAGTACCGCACTTACATTTACAACTGGTACTAGCACTGGTTCTGGTTCAC
>Ga0315320_10000598_pt1 | contig 29816 bp, 14 predicted proteins | sample M140m21515metaG_FD_203458 | JGI IMG/M metagenome (GOLD analysis project Ga0315320, IMG submission 203458) | Ammonia-oxidizing marine archaeal communities from Monterey Bay, California, United States - M1 40m 21515 | ecosystem: Environmental > Aquatic > Marine > Coastal | place: USA: California... | reverse complement strand
GGAGTCATTCGGATGTTTTGCTCGCAGGAAACTTAACTGCGTGCATCGACGCCTTTCCGCCGCCCCCCCGAGATCAGGAGGATGCCCGCGACACCCGACGCTACGGCACCAACGAGGATTGGGTACTGTGGTGCAAGACCTGCCAGTATTCCACCGCCAAAGCACAGCAGCGCCGAACCAAAGACACGTACAGAATGAGCCACCCCCAACATTCGGCCCTGGGACTCTACCGAAGCTGTATTTGAGAGCAGCGTTGACATGTTGGTTGTACCAATGGCCATGCAAGCTCCAATCAAGGGCAGCAGAAAACACAACCACTGCCAATGTGCTGGAGTGATCATCAATACCAAAAGCAGCCCCAACGAAATTGCACTGGCGGTGGTGATGAGTCGTGGTGTCCAGCGTTTACCAATTGGCTTGATCAGTAGCCACTGCGTACAGACCATGGAAACACTTGTGTAGGACATCAGCCAGCCAACTTGTGATGACGTAAAATCCCACTGTTGAACGAAGTAAACAGGATTGAACTGAAAGACAAAGTCGATGCCGAGATAGAGAAAAAAGTTGACCAATAAGAGCGAGCGAAATGATGCGATTCGAAATGCATCCGCCATCTCTCGCACCCCCTTTCCAAATTCGAGCCTTTGCCCAGTATTGGGTAGTGTCCCTGAATTAGGAAAACGCCAGAGAATCAGCAACACGCACAATACGCAAATTCCGGCGGCTGCATAAAACGGCAGTGAGTAGGAAGCAAAACTGAGGTACTTCTTATCGGCAAGATGACCACCAAGGACTGGGGCAAATACATATGCCAAGCTGCTTGCCATGTAGATAAACCCAAAACGCTGCGTCTTCTCTGCACCAGTTGACCAATGAGCAACCTCGGCTTGCGCCAGTACAAGCAGGACTCCCGCAAAACCAATAAAGAACTGCCCTGCAATGATGATCCAAACGGTATCTGCCTCAATCGACCAAGCAATGGCTCCATTTCCCAATGCAGTCACAGCCATGGCAACGGCAAGAACCGATTTTCGCCCATAACGATCAGAGATTTGTCCCAAAATAGGCGAACCGGCAAACTCACCAAGCCGCATCATGGACATGGCAACACCGAGCAAGAATGCTCGGGCAGCGGCGCTGGTGCCAGCAGCCAACACACCATGCTCTACGGGATGCAAGAACATCGGTGACAGCACCGGGGACACCAAAGCACTGGCGAAGAACCCAAGGAAAACAACGATGTAAATAAGTGGCATCACAACAAGACCTGTTTCAGCAAGAGAAAGCGGCAAGTTACCCATGAGGTTTACCGTTGGTAAATCTCGGAAGCAGACTGCGGTACGCACATCGTTGGCGCAAAGGTGCCCAACATGACCACGCAGCATATCCGTGCAGCAATCATCCGGAGTGTGCCCATTTAGCTCACAAATTTTCTGCGACCTGCAAAAGCCACATTCATCCGTGCCACCGCTGTGGCTGAAGACCACACCTGTCGTGCGGAGCAGACGCTTCATGTTCATCACGCCAGTTGTAGGACGTGTGAGGATTGTAATGATCATTCAGCTCAAGATCAGGCTAGCAAACGTCTAAAATAACTGCGTTCGTGGTGGCTACCTTGGTGCAGAGACGAGCTCACGAGTGCAAAAAGCGAACTGCTCAGGGCAGGCTTCATCGTCATGTGGGCTGAAAAACGCAGGTAAACGCAGGTAAACGCAGGGAAACGCTGAAAAACGCGGTTCAAACAGTCGCCTCTGCTACCCCACCCAATAGCCCGCTTAGGAACTAGCCCGCTGAGGGTATGCCGATCATCGCAACTAGCAAAAGCTCTTTAGCTGCTTCAACTTCCGCAACAATTCACTCTTACTCACTAGTTAAACTTTGACTTTGCATGACCGTGAGCTAAGGAACTGTGGGCAAGGTAGCCCAATTCCGTTCCCGTCACGATTTGCCTCGGCGATGCCCCTCCCCTCATTTAAAACGATCCGACGTTCGATCATTGTTGCAGGAGTGATTTCGACTGGACTTGTTATCAGTCACTTTGTCATGAGTCTGCGGGCAAATGAGTTCCAGTCCACCTTGGCAGCGGTGGTGGAATCAAAGCGTGAAGCCGTCGCTCAACGCCCCTATTTGGAGCGTCTCGAGGAGATCGCCGAGCGTGATCGGGAGGTACTGGCTGAAACAGAACGCTGGTCCAGTCTGATCGATGAGACGACACAAAAGATGCTGAAAAGCGATAGGCTCGTCGCTTCACGTCCATCATTTCACGCGGACATTCCCCAGCGTCTTGATGGCCACTGGGCCTACCAATCTCTTCAGCGGATGAACGTCCCACCTTGCGATAACCCCAATGCACGCAACCCAATCGATCATTTCATCGAGGCAAAGCTGCAGACGGTAAACAAATCGCTTGGGCCGATCGCTGGTAACCAGCCTTTGACCCGGCGTCTGTATCTCTCAGTGACAGGCATGCTACCGGAAGAACCAGACTTGAGTAGTCGCCAAGTGATCACTGCTGAGGAGGCAGATGAAATGGTCGATCACCTGTTGGCAAGCACGCGATTCGGTGAGCACTGGGCGCAATACTGGCTTGATCTCGCTAGATATGCTGACAGCAACGGTTACGAAGAAGACGAAATACGTCCCCAAGCTTATGTCTATCGCGACTTTGTGATTTGGGCATTGAACCACAATCTACCTTGGGATGAATTCGTGCGTTGGCAGATTGCTGGTGATGAACTGCAATACGACAACCCAATGGCCGTTGCCGCGACTGGATTCTTGACAGCCGCACCCTACAACACGTTCATGCCGCAGGAATCAGAACGGTTTGATGAGCTAGATGACATCGTCTCGACTGTAGGCAGCGCGATGATTGGAGTCAGCGTCGGCTGCGCCCGTTGTCACGACCACCCCTACGATGACATTGCCATCGACGAGTACTATTCACTGGTCTCAATATTCCGCAACACAAAGCGGAAGAATCACTACCTCGACAAAATTGCTGGTGAGCCATTCCGGGATGTTGATATTTGGAAGGAGGAAGTTCATGAAATTCTTTTGGATGGCGCTCGGGATGAAAACATCGAGGATCTGGAGCTGACGGATGAGGAAAAGGCGATCCTGCGATTGCCGCTTGATCCTGAGAACAAGGAGCAAATCCGGCTGCTTTCCATGTGTGATCGTTGCCTGATGGTTGATGACTCCTACATCGACGAAGATTCCGAACCGGCCGAACGTGATCGCGAGCGATACGAACGACTGACCGAAAAAATCGAAACTGCGTCGGAACAACTTCCCCCCGCTCCCCTACGCGGTCTTGTCATCACTGGCAGTGACGCCGAGACGATTCCTGTGCTGTGGGGAGGCTCCCTATTTCAGCCGGGAGATCAAGTCGGGCCACGATTCCCTGCCGCCTTTGCGATTGCCTCAAATGCCGAACTTCACGAGGCTTGGCAAAGTTGGGACCCAAACAACAGTAACCCGAAACCACGGTCCGCGCTTGCTCATTGGATCACCGACCTGCAAGCAGGCGCAGGGCCGTTGACAGCTCGGGTCGCTGTCAATCGGGTCTGGATGCACTACTTCGGCCTAGGCCTTGTCGACACTCCCAGCAACTTCGGCCGGGAAGGATCGACACCAAGCCATCCTGCACTGTTGGAATGGTTGGCATGTGAACTGGTCGATAGTGGATGGAATATTCGGCACATACATCGCTTGATTCTGTGCAGCACCACCTTCCGGCAAAAGTCGCAAGGTGAACAAAATGTTGCACGCGATTTATTTCATCGATGGTGGCCACAACGCATGACTGCTGAGATGTTTCGCGACACATTGCTGCAATTGAGCGGCCTCTATAACGACCGTATGTACGGTCCTGCTTTCCATCCTCCCATACCACGAGCCGCCATTCTGAATCGGCACGAGGATGATCCAGACGAAACATGGCCAACTTTAGTGGTTGACCGCCCTGAAATTTATCGCCGGAGTGTGTATATCTTGAAGAAACGGACCAACCCACTTCCGTTTCTTCAGCTATTTGATTCCCCAGGCGGTCTCATTTCGTGCCCGCAGCGACAGGACACAACCGTGCCCACGCAATCACTCGCACTTTGGAACGATAGCGTCTCGCGAATGCAGGCACAACACGTTGCTGAACGTGCTTTTGCTGACAGCAAATATGACCTTGAGAACGCAATCGATCAATTGTTCCTACGTCTCTTGGGGCGTAACGCTGATCCACAGGAAGCTGAACGAGTCCAACAATTCCTCGAGCAGGGCAACGAACTCGGTGACTTCGCTCAAGTCCTGCTGATGAGTAACGAATTCTGGTACTTCAATTGATCCGCCTCTCCTCCATTTCCCCACTTTGAATAATCCGACCACCATGTTCACACGCCGAGAATTATTGTCACGCGCCGGGGGTGGGATGGGGATGCTTGCCCTGTCTTCCCTGCTCCGTGACAACAACGCGGTTAGCTCGCCTGTGGTTCACCAACCGACCCAGAAAGCGAAATCCGTCATCTGGCTGTTCATGAATGGTGGCCCCTCAGGCATCGACCTGTTTGACCCGAAACCACTTCTCACAAAGTTGGACGGTAAACCGTTCCCGGGGAAGCTTCAAACGCTGTTTCCATACCCAGGAAACATCATGAAATCGCCATTCGAATTCAAGCAGCATGGCGAAACCGGCCACCATGTCTCAAGCGTTTTCCCACACGTGGCCAAGCATGTTGATGACCTCACTTTCTTAAATGCCTGTGTCTCGAATGAGCAAAACCATGTGCCGGCCTGCTACGTCGTGAACACAGGTCGACAGCAAGTTGGATCACCTAACCTTGGTTCGTGGGCCACTTACGGGCTGGCTAATGAAAGCCGTGAACTTCCTGAATACGTTGTGATGTACGACCGCCGTGCGGCACCCGAAGGCGGCGCTAATTTATGGAGTTCAGGCTTCCTGCCCGGAGAATTCCAGGGAACATTATTTCGCTCTGGAAAGCATCCCATCCTGCACTTGGATCGCCCTCAAGGGTTGAGCACTTCGACCCAGGAGTCACAACTCCAACTGCTAAACTGGCTCAATCGACGTTCGGCCAACCACTATCCAGACAAGACACAGTGGGACGCCCGCACCAAATCATTTGAGATGGCTTACAAAATGCAGTCGTCTGTCCCAGAACTGGCCGATTTGTCCAATGAAACAGCAGCCACTCATGACTTGTATGGTTTGAATGATCCTGACTGCAAATACTTCGGGGCACAATGTCTGCTGGCACGAAGAATGGTGGAAAGAGAAGTTCCATTTATCCAAATCTATCATGGTGGATACGAAAACAATTGGGATCAACACGGAGACCTTGCCGGCGGCCACAAAAACAACTGCTATGAAACCGATCAACCAATCGCAGGGCTTTTGACAGACCTCAAGCAACGAGGCCTACTCGACTCAACTTTGGTGATTTGGGGAGGAGAGTTTGGAAGAGCCCCAGTTTCACAGGACAAAGATGGGCGTGATCACAATCCTTACGGATTCACGATGTGGATGGCAGGCGGCGGCGTGAAGCGTGGCTACCGACACGGTGAAACGGATGAATTTGGTTACCTGCCAATCAACGGCGCGGTCAGCATGCCTGACTTGCACGCCACCGTTCTGCATCTGATGGGGATCAACGAGGAAAACCTCACTTACCAGTTTGGCGGTCGCAAACAGACTGCAACCAATGGTTTGGGCCACACGGTGCACGACATCATCGCATGAGCACTGACCGGCTGCTCTACCAGTAATATCATCACGATCATTGCAACCCCTACAATCCAATTTGCTTTCGGGAAACCGACAGATTAAGTCTGATTAATGTCCGAGGCAGGCAATAACTGACATAGCTTTCTCATAGGTGCATAGTTCGGGGAATAACTAACCAAAATAACGCTCAGCTAACTCGGAATCGCTAAATGATTGTTTCTTTACGCAAACGCCTTCAACGCCGTGGCGGCGCCATGGTCGAGATGGCAGTCATCATTCCCGTTCTGCTCGTTTTTCTGCTTGGCAGCGTGGAGATTGGGCGAGCCGTGATGGTGAAACACGTTTTGGAAGAGGCAGCTCGAGCCGGTTGCCGTGTTGCAGTCGCCGAATACAGCGACAAGGCCGATGTCACCGACATCGTCAAGTCTGCAATGGATATGGCTGACCTCACCGGCTACACAGTGACAGTCTCGCCCGATCCTCCTACCGAACTCGGCCCGTTTGAAACCGTTTCTGTGAACGTTAGTGTTCCTTACACCGACGTCTCTTGGTTCGCCCCCAGCTTCATGACAGACAAGACACTGACGGGTGTGTGCGTGATGCCAGCGGAATCCGAAGGCGACGAGCCACCTGGGCCTGGTGGCAAGAAGAACAAGAAGAACAAATCAAACGACAAGGATGGGAAAGACGGCAAGGGCGGGAAAGATGGAAAGGGCGGAAAAGACGGCAAGGGCGGCAAGGACGGAAAAGACGGCAAGGGCAAGGGCAAGAGCAAGAGCAAGGGCAAGAGCAAGAAGGGCAAGGGTAAGAAGTGATGCCCCCTGTATTTCAGGGCACTCAAGGAACCATGACCATGCAAGAGAATCCAGAATCAACGGAGCGACAACGACGAAGGTCGGCGAAGCGTCGGCGGTCTGGCGCGATCATCGCCTTGATCCCTGTGCTGATTCTGGCCCTTGTTGGCATCTGCGTCCTGATGATCGACTTGGGCCACATCACTGCCGTCAAGAGCGATGCACAGAACGCTGCCGATGCAGCGACCCTTGCGGGGGCACTGCAACTGCGGATGCAGCGCAAACCGGGTGGCACTTGGAAATGGTCTGAGATTGCCAACCGCATGCGTGAGTTCTCCCAAGCAAATGATGTTGGCACGAATGCATTGAAGTATTCGGACCTGAGCATCGGGCGGTGGAACCCAAACAACAGCAAGTACAAGTCTGGTGGCAACTTCTCGAAAAAAAATGCTGTGCAGGCTACTGTGAAGTGCGAGTGCAACCTCTTCTTCGCTCATGTATTTGGCACGGCGATTTCGACTGTCGAGGTACAGTCAATCAGCGCCTTCGATGTCAGTCAGGGCTCCGACGGGGAGACAGTCTTCTCCATCCCTTACGTGGTGCGATAGACAGTTCTTACAGTTTCACTGATCGGCGATTTCCTCGTGGAATACCACGGCCCGTCATCGTCTCGCAAGCCACACACACTCAAACTGTCGCACGGAATCCAGGGTACGGGAAACAGTTGAGACGATGAAGAAAGTATCAGGCCCCCTGCAATTCACAACCACGGATGCAATACGATTCCGCAGCCTGCTGACTGAGTTCAATTACAGTCCTTCAGGAATCGCAGACATTCTGGTTCAGGGCAGCGGCGAAAGCCAGTTGGGTGCGAATCACCTCACCACTGCTTTGAGCCATTCACCACTTGAAACGATTTTGAGACTGTTTCTGCTTCACCAACCGATCGATGTTGATCAGATCCGGGGAATTGTAAAAGAAACAGACTTGTACTACTGGGTTAGGATGGGCCTGATACGCATTGAGCAGGGTACGGTATTGCCACTTGTTCACATTTTCCCCTATGCGCAGATGCTGTTGGTGTGCGATCACCAACCATATGTCCGAGGCGAAAAATCGCTGCCACACTTGCTGCAAAGCGAAGCCGAATCATCTGAAGCCGCCGACTTCGTGATGGGTTTAAATGAAACCTCCCTGCAACTAGCCAAAGCAACAATCCGAAAGCCGAGCAAGTCCTGTCTCGACCTGGGATCAGGTTGCGGACTCCAGAGTTTTCTGGCAGCCCAGCACTGTCAATCGGTACTCGGCATTGATTGCAACCCAAGGGCCATCAGCATTGCCAGATTCAATGCGATCTTGAATCAGATCGATCAGGTTGATTTCCAACAAGCTGACATGCAGCGTGTTAGCACTTCGCAAAGATTTGACTTCGTGGTATCGAACCCACCTTCAGTGATCCAACCTGGTTTTCGCTCTTTTTACCGTGACAATGGCTGTACCGCAGACCATTTCTGCAGAAATCTGGTTCAAAACACGCCATTACTACTGCAGGAAAACGGCTGTTTCCAAATGGTGTTTGACTGGGCGCAGATCAAGGGGCAACCATGGCAACAACGTCTTTCCTCATGGTGTGAAGCATCAGGTTGTGACGCATGGGTCATGCGATGGAAAACAACAGACGTTTCCGAATACGCCCAACACTGGAATCGTGAGTGGAAGCATGATGCTGCGTTTGCGGGCATCTATCAGCGTTGGATGAACTGGTACGCCGAGCAGGGGATTGAAGCCATCAGTAGTGGGATGATCACCATGCGGAAAGTAAGCACGCGTGCCAATTGGTTCAGAGCCGACGACGCACCCCAAGACTTCACGTCCGAAGTTGGTGATGACGTTCAACAACTTTTCGATTCCTCGGAGTGGTTGCAAGCCAGTGACCAGAAGCTACTGAAAACCTGCTTCAAGCTTCATCCATCTGTCTGCCTTGATCAAAATCTAAAACAGGCGTCGGGCGCGTGGGTCATTGAATCCGCAAGCCTTCGTCGAAGAGAAGGGATTCCCTATCACGGTGAGGTCGATTCATTGACTGCCCATCTGCTTCCTCAGTGTGATGGGAAAACCAGTTACGGTGACCTACTTGCCAGACTCGCGTCAACTAACCAACGCTCGGTTGCCGAAATCACACCGGTCTATCTCGATGTCTTGCGGCGTTTATTGAGACGCGGATTCCTGCTGGCAGACGAGACGCGACCGGCCCTACAAGCTCACGAAATTCATGCAGTCGTGGAGAGCCAATTCGATCCCGTTCATTCACTACCAGTTGCGGCAAGTCAGGTGTGAGAACTCAGAATGCAATACTCGGACCAACTGGCCTCGGGACATCTCACCGCACAACACACAGGTGCTGGTGCGATTGCGCCAAGCAATCCGGTTTTGCGGCGTAGTCATTGGCAGCCTTTCGCAATCGATTGCGAATCACCGCACGACCGCCCATAGCTGGTTCCACGCAACAGACAATTCCCAGGTAACAACGATTGAAACCACCTTGGAAACAAGCGTGACTCACGGGTTTGGCGAAGAAAAACCTGAATTCATTTCAGGTTCGTGTCGTGCATGACCTACCCTTCAGGTGGTGTACAGTGCTATTTCAATTAGTTGGGGCTAAGCTCAAGACCAAACCTACCATGGTGAACTCTGCGAAACGACGAACGTTCGATTTCTATCCGCTGGAGAGCCGCATTCTGCTCAGCGGCGATCACATCGAAACTGCAGAGGCTCCGGATGCTGACGCGATTGCAACTGCTCTGCTCGCAGACATCGAGCCTGAAACCCAACCAACGCCCACCTCTCAAGTAGCGAACTCAGACGAGGCTCGGGAGATCGCTTCCGCCGATGAAGTGGATTCACAATCGAGTTTGCCCCTGGAGGTCATATTCGTTGATTCAGGCGTCGCAGACGCAGATCAACTGATTTCTGATTTAAGAGATGCTACCACCTCTGAATCGCAGCGTCTGGTATTTGAACTCAGCAATGAAGAAAACGGATTCGACCAGATCTCCGCCGCACTGGAACCGTTGTCAGGCATAAGTGCCATCCACATCCTCAGCCACGGGAACAGTGGCGGCATTCAGCTTGGCGACACACAACTGACTGCTGAGACGAGCGAAGCCTACGCTGGGCAGATTGCTAACTGGGGGAATGCTCTCGATTCAGATGCCGACATGTTGATCTATGGCTGTGACCTCGCCGCCAGCGATGATGGGCGGGAACTGCTGGAATCAATCGCGACACTATGTGCATGCGACGTCGCCGCCAGCGATGACCCAACCGGACATCACAAGCTTGGAGGCGATTGGGATCTTGAATTTGAGGTAGGTCAAGTTGAAACCGAAGTCGCGGTCAGTGACCCCACACAGGCCAGCTGGATGTCGCTGCTTGATAGCCCCGCGGGTTCCGAAACTACCGTCGCGGACAGCGCCGGCACTGAAAGTAAACCTGACATTGCAATCTCCAGTTCCGGCGACTTCGTTGTCGTTTGGGAGTCCGACGATAATGGTGGAAATGGAAACGATATCTATTTCCAGACTTACAACGCTGACGGCACTGAACAGGGAAGCACCACTCGAGTCAACACGACACTCGCTGGCGACCAAAACGCACCATCAGTTGCCATCAAACCCGATGGGGGGTTCGTGGTCATCTGGGATGGCAACGGAAGTCAATCCGGACAGTCGGACAGCGATGGAATTTTCCTGCAGCATTATGATTCACAGGGACTACCCCAAGGCGGCGAGACCAAGGTCAACTCGAACGACCAGGTTGAATCGGACGCAGACATTGCCATGAATACAGCAGGTGACTTTGTCATCACGTGGGCAAGTGACAACACAGGATCAAACACGGACGTAGAAATCTATTTACAGCGTTTTAATGCAAGTGGAACAGCCCAAGGGAGTGAAACCCGAGCCAATACCACCACCGACCAAAACCAATTCGCGCCCGCAGTCGCCATGCAATCCGATGGTAGTTTTGTAATCACCTGGGAAGGTAATGGAAACCAGCCGGGGCAGAGTGATTCCCACGGAATTTACCTACAACGATTTGATGCGTTTGCAGTCCTGCAGGAAGACGAGATCCGAGTCAACGCGACAACAACTGGCGTCCAATCCAATGCCGACATCGCAATCAGTACTGACGGTACGTTTGTGGTGACTTGGGATGGATCAGGAACCATTTACCACCAAATGTTCGACGCCGAGGCCAACAGTGTCGGCTCAGAGACAGCCGACACGAATCCCCTGCTGGGGCCCTATACTTCACCAACCATCGCAACCAACACCGGTGGATTCGTGATTGCGTATGACGGCGATGAAAACGGCGCATCGGATGACATCTACAAATCAGTTTTTGATTCAAATGGAACCCAACTGAGCACCACTCAAGTCAACACATCAAACGCGGACCACGTCCAAGCCGCGATAGCAACGGGCACCAGCGGTGACAGCGTAGTGGTCTGGCAATCACTGGAAACGTCCACGGGTGATGACAGCATCCTACTGCAGCGTTACAGCGAAACCTCAGGCCCCGTGATCACTGATGGAATACTGCTCACCGCAAACCCGAGCTACGAACTCCCTACGCTCCCCTCAGGAACAACGCCCTTTGACAACCAACTGCTCGCCAAATGGGACGGCGAATCCTCAACGAACTTTCCAAGTCCAACATTCAACAACAACGCTTTGATCGATGCCGTTTCACAAAAACCCGACGGCAATCTCTTGATCTCTGTCGGCTCTGACACCGTTGTCGGCGGCACACTGGCTTTAGGTAACGGCGACATTTTCGAGTACAACCCGACCACAGGTGATGTGAGTTTGTTCCTGAAAGGAGGCTTGACTGCGAACGGCACAGATGCATTCGGCAACACGACAAGCATTTTCTTGTCCAACAATGCATCCCCCGTTCCCGCCGCAGAGAACATTGACGCTTTCCACCTTCTCAGCGACGGCAAGATTCTTCTGAGCGTTGAAGGAACTGCCGGCATGGATGATGGTTCAGGAAATAGACTTGCAATCGATGATGCCGACATCGTGCTGTACGACCCGGTCGCCAACTCCGCAAGCATCCTATTTGACTTTGCTGGCATATACACGGGTGATGTCAATGCGATCACCACACATGCCTCGGGACTACTTGCGTTATCCGTTGGTTCAAACATCACCTTGCCAAACGGTGACGGATTCACGAGAAGTGATCTATTCCACTTCAACCACACTTCCGAAACATTGAATGGGCTTGCACCGCTTGAAGGCAGGATTAGCACAAACAATCCAGGTGAAGCCTTCATGAATCCCGGGGGCGGATCAAGCAACCCGAATTTGAATGGTGCGACATGGGCTGCTGCAGGCCCGACCGCCACCTTTCAAATCACTGAGGGAACGACAGCGATCACACAAATCAATGCTCGCACAGATAGCGAACAGCCCCTCACTTTCAGCATCAATGGTGGCACTGACGCTGCAAGTTTCACGATTGACTCATCCACAGGTGAACTCGCATTCATTTCGCAACCCGACTTTGACTCTCCGGGCGATGCGGACACAGACAATCACTACGAAGTCACCATTGTTGTCGAAGACGTCAATTCTGCGTCAGACAGCCTAGCCGTCACAGTGCAAGTGACAGACATTCCGCCAGGCAATGTCACTGACATCAACACCACCCCAAATGAAATCAACGAAAACGAACCCCCAGGGCGAACGGTTGGACTGACGGCTGCCGCGACGGGTGACTTGGTCACATACTCACTTGCCGATGACGATGGAGGGCGATTCGCAATCGACTCCGCTACTGGAATTGTAACGACGGCGATGACGTTGGATCGTGAAGTCGATGGAGCAACACGTGCAATCGAAATAGCAGCAACTGACGGGACCACAACAAACTCCGCAACATTCAACATTTCGATCTTGCCCGTCAATGAACATGATCCTGTGATTATTTCAGGGGGTGGTGGCAACACAACTTCAATATCGGTCGCTGAGACAAACACCACGGTAAGCAGCGTGGTTGCAACTGACGCTGATTTGCCAACCGAGGCCATCACCTATTCAATCACGGGTGGAGCAGACGCCGCCAGCTTCACTATCAACCCACTGTCAGGGCTGCTTGAATTCAACACGGCTCCCGACTTTGAAGCTCCCACCGACATTGGCTTGGACAACGTTTATACAGTCGAGGTCACGGCCAGTGATGCAGGAGGACGCACTGACACGCAAGTTTTGAATGTTACTGTTGATGACGCGGCTGTTTCGATTGCAGGGCAACAGACAATGGAGTTCAGCGGATCCAGCGTCACACTGAGCCATGAAACCACTGGCGAAGATCGCCTGATGCTAGTCACCGTTGCATTGGCAAATCAGGGCGATGCCGTCGTGAACAACCTGTCCTACGATAACACGGCACTTTCTTTCCTCGGAGCGAGTGTGTACTCAGTTAATTCGACAAATGAGGTGAGACTTGAAATGTGGTCGCTTCTTGCACCTGCATTGGGAACACACGATCTTGTCGTGAATCTCACCAACCCTGCGACCGACGGCGCAATCGCTGGCGTTCTGAGCCTTTCTTCTGTTGATCAATTGGACCCACTTGGCAATCTGGTCACAGCGGGCAATTCAAGCAACTCGGCTAGTTTGACGACAAACTCGTCCAATGACGACATGGTTTTCAGCACCATTGGCATCGAATACCACGGCAACTATGAGCTGGTACCGGGGGCCAACCAACTCGAGTTGTGGGATCTCAACAGTGACGGACTGAACTTTGGAGCCGCACGGCAGAACGGAGGTGTTTCAGCCACAAGCACATGGACATTTAGCAGTGCCGACACATGGAGTGCCGCTGCCCTACCGATTCATGCAACAGTTCTGACAAACGCCAGTCCAGTCATCACCTCAGATGGTGGTGGCAACTTGGCATCGATCAACGTCGACGAATGGGATACCAACGCTGGCCCCCCTCCGTCTGGATCAGCGGTAACAACAATTACTGCCACTGACTCTGACGCTGGCCAGTCACTGGTCTACACAATCGTAGGCGGCAATGATGCCATACGTTTCGATCTTAACCCGACGAGCGGTCAGCTCACCTTAACGACGGCCCCCAACAGTGAAACACCAAACGACGCCAACAACGATTCGATCTACGAAGTCATCGTTCAAGTTGCCGATGGCGTTGGTGGCTCAGATGTTCAATTGCTAAACATTACCGTCGACGACGTCAATGAATACACAATCACACCTATCTCTGATAACAACACAGCCAGCGAACAGGTCACAGAGAACTCCATTACCGGCACCCCCGTGGGAATCACGGCATTCGCAAACGATGCTGACAGTACGGCAACAGTCAGTTATTCCCTGCAGGACAATGCGGGGGGACGATTCCAGATCGATCCGAATACGGGCGTAGTCTCTGTGAGTAATGGCAGCCTGCTGGATCGCGAAACAGCGTCAAGCCACGACTTGACCGTCGCAGCAGAGAGTTCAGACGGCAGTCAATCGCTACAGACTTTCACAGTGGTCCTGACGGACGTCAACGACAACGATATCGGCAACATCACGGATATTGCCCCAGAGGATAATCTGGTTCAGGAAAACGCCAGCTCAGGTACAGGCACAGGCCTCACTGCCCAAGCGATCGACCCTGACCCCTCTGCCACAGTCACCTACGAAATACTGGACAATGCAGGTGGGAGATTCCAGATTGATTCAATATCAGGAATCGTCACTGTTGCTGACGGCACTTTGCTAGACCGGGAAACTGCCGCAAGCCACGACGTAACGCTGCGGGGCACCAGCTCCGACGGCAGTCAATCTTCGGCAACCTTCACCATTCAACTGACTGACGAAAATGAATTTGCCTTAGGATCATTGACCGATACTGACCCAGGCAACAATGAGGTGTCAGAAAGTGCTACCACTGGCACTCTGACAGGAATCACCGCACTGGCAAATGATGCCGATGCAACTGCAACGGTAAGCTACGCACTACAAGACAATGCTGGTGGAAGATTCCAGATCGACTCAACCACCGGCTTAGTGACCGTCGCTGACGGCAACTTATTGGACCGCGAGACAGCAGCCAGCCACAATCTCGCAGTGATCGCTACAAGCTCTGATGGAACTCAGTCAACTCAAACCTACGAGGTCCTGGTCGCGGATGTTGATGAGTTTGATGTAGGAGCAGTGACAGATATCAATCTGAGCACTAACACCATCGCAGAGAATTCACTGTTCGGAACTTTGGTTGGCATCACTGCTGATGCAAATGACCCTGATGCAACGGCCAACATTATCAGTTACTCACTGATCGATGATGACGGTGGTCGATTCAGCATCGATCAAAGCAGTGGCAGTGTCTTTGCCGCGAGCAGCATTGACCGCGAGGCTGACGGCGTCCTTAGGCAAATAACCGTGCGAGCAACCTCACTGGATGGATCATTCACAGACCAGACATTCGCCATTGCAATTACAGACATTGATGAGTTCGACCTCGGCCCCATCAATGATTCACAGCCCACAACCAATGCAGTCGATGAAAACTCGACAACGGGGACTTCCATTGGAATCATCGCCTCCGCGGTCGATGCCGATGCTGAAAACAACACCGTTACCTATTCTTTGAATGACACTGCGGATGGACGTTTCAGCATTGACCCAAGCACAGGATCCGTCACGGTAGACAACGGGTCACTGCTTGATCGAGAAAACGCAGCCGCTCATTCTATCGTGGTGCGTGCCATCTCGAGCGATGGCAGTCAACAAACCCAACTGTTTGAAATTGCCATCAACGATGTGAACGAATTCAACACGACCAACACGGTTGATGTCAATTCCGACTCCAATCTGATAGATGAAAACGTGCCAGTTGGAACCCTTGTGGGCATCACCGCGAGTGCGTCTGACGCTGATGTCACACAAAACACGATTGCCTATTCGCTTGACAATGATTTGGGCGGCAGATTTTCGATTGACACATCGACCGGTGCTGTATCGGTTGCAGACACCATCGACCGTGAGTCACTGGGAGCGTCATCGACGATAGTGATTCGCAGCACCAGCGAGGATGGTTCTTTCACAACAGCCAGTTTCGAGATCAACATCAATGACATTGATGAGTTTGATGTAGAGCTTGGCATTGATACAGATCCACTTCCCAATGCCGTCGATGAAAATTCAGGTAATGGCGTCCCGGTGGGCCTGAGCGTCAGTGCTGAAGATGCCGACTCTACTGCCCTCGTGACTTATGCACTGGACGACAATGCTGGCGGAAGATTCACAATCGACAGTAACACCGGACAGGTGACAGCAATCGGAGACCTTGATTTCGAAACGGAATCATCCCACACCATTACCGTCCGATCGACCAGCAACGACGGTTCGGAGAGCACACAATCATTCGTGATTCAAGTGCAAGATATCAACGAACCCCCCACCGCGACGTCCGACTTCTTTGGCAAGTTCAAAAGTACTGACGGTGGATCCCCAGGCGTACTTGCAAATGACACCGATGTTGATGGCGATCAGTTGTCGGCTGTGCTTGTCGAGGGCCCATCTAACGGACAACTTTTGCTGAACAGCGATGGGTCATTCAACTACAACGCAGACATTGGTTTTGTGGGGATCGACACATTCCGCTACCAAGCCACAGACGGCAGTCTACTGAGCGATCCTGTGCTGGTACAAATTGAGGTGCTAGTCCCAGCGCCACCCGAACCAGGCAGCGACAATAGAAATCAAAAGGTGTCGACGGAGCCACTGCTTTCAGGTGATGGTAACCCGTTAATTGGTGTCGAATTAGCGGTAGATTCAAATCGAGATGAGCCACAAGCGTTTTCGAAAAAGGCTGCCGTCCACCACCTACCCCAAGCAGAACGCACCGACCATTTTGACCCAATGCTCGAAGATCACCCCCGCATGGAACTGTCGACGGATTACCCAGTCAGCATGAACACCAAGGCTGCAGACGAATCACCGGCAAGAAACTCACGCTGGGAAGCCACGATGTACCGCGAACTGCTCGAAGTCGATCTCCAGCAGGCAGTGCTTTGGCAGGACTGGGATACGCTACGCGAAACAACCGAAACTCCTCCCATCCTTTATGTAGTCGGCTCTGCCGGATCTGCAGCAGGCATTATCTCGGTGGGGTACCTGCTTTGGATTCTTCGAGGCAGCACAGTGATCACGGTACTGACCTCCAGTGCTCCTCGATGGCGGATGGTTGATCCCACCGCCATCCTTAACGCTTATCGCGGCTCCATCGATTATGACGAGGACCAGATGGAAGAGATGTTGGGTTGAGCGAGCAGCCCAATCACAGCAATCGGAAATACTGAGGTTGGAATATTCGGTACAGCCGGCGCAGGCACCACGATGTACCAACTCGTGAAACCTGGCATTCAGAATTGTTCTGCACAGGACTTTGCCGTGAGCAACTCTTGCTGTGAAGCCACCCTATCGTGGGGTTGCCAGTGCATTCGCCAAAATGGCAGGATTGTCCACCGTGGGCAAGATGTTATTCGTCTCATTGAAGCTCGCCTTCGCGATGGTCTGCGTGGGTGCCAGTCTCATTCTTGGAGCTCAGTGGCTTGGGGTAATCCCTGACCATACCCAAGAAGTGATGCGTTCGCGCAATGCGCTGAGCGAGGCGGTAGCGATCAATGCTTCCTCACATGTCCGCAAGCAGCAGTGGATTGACCTACAGACCACTCTGCAAACGCTGGTCAATCGCGACCCGGACTTACTTTCGATAGGCGTACGCACCGATCTTGGCGGATTACGTGCGGAAACGAAGATTCATGACCAACTCTGGGCATCACAAGACATGAAGGATGCGGACATCGATGTCATCGAAGTCCCCATTTCATTGAATCGCCAGCCTTGGGGAACGGTTGAATTGACCTTTCGTCAACAGACGATGAACCTTTGGTCACAAGCACGCAACCTGCCCGTATTTCGTCTGCTGGTATTTTTCAGCCTTGCGGGACTGGTGGCCTACACCGCATTCATGATGCGAGTATTGAAAATATTCAATAACACCCAAGTGGTGCCTGATCGCGTACGGCAAGCTCTCGACACACTCACTGAGGGACTACTGGTGCTGGACGATGCTGGTCGAATCGTCCTGGCGAACAGCGCCTTCGCAAAGATCGTGGGTAAGCAGCAAGACGATCTAGAGGGAGTTGAAGCTTCCGACTTGTCATGGGTTGAAGCTGACATCGTCGATGGTAACTTCCCTTGGAGTATGGCCATCAATGAATCAGTCGTGCAAACGGAGAGAATCCTCCGCTACCAACTGGGCAATGGCCCCCAGCGCATTTTTTCTGCCAACGCCGCTCCACTGGGCAAGAAACGTGGCCAAAGAGGTGCACTGGCAACATTTCGTGATGTAACTCATCTCGAAGAGCACCGAGCCGAGCTCGAACGCATGCTTGGCCTGTTGCGAAACAATCGAGACGAAGTTCGCCGCAAGAATCGTGAACTGGAAATTCTAGCGACGCAAGATGCACTCACAGGTTGCCTGAATCGACGTTCCTTCTTCGAAGCGTTTGAAAGTCTTTGGAGTGAATCACAGGCGTTGGGAACAAAACTCTCATGTGCCATGATTGACATCGATCATTTCAAGTTGGTCAACGATACTTATGGACACAACAGTGGTGACGAAGTTCTAAGACGTGTCGCGCAGAAAATCCGTGAAATTTTCAAAGGTAGAGGCCGAGTGTGTCGCTACGGTGGAGAGGAGTTTTGCGCAGTCCTGCCACAATTTGGACTCGAAGAAGCTATCGCACTTGCTGAAAAAACTCGCACTGCAATCTCCGAAATCCGATTACTGGACCCAGCAGAACTCCGACTGACCGTCAGCATCGGTGTCTCTGAATTGCGATTCACCCCGGTGGACACACAGGATTTAATCCATCAGGCAGACAAGGCCCTGTACGTTGCCAAACGCGAAGGGCGCAATCGAATCGTTTGCTATAACTTTGGATTCGCTGAAGAAACGGACGAAGTAGAAGTTGAGGCCGAACCTGAAGAACGGATTGATATTCCATATCCAGCTGTGACCGCTCTCGTAAGTGCACTTTCATACCGAGATGCAAACACTGCTGAACACAGCCGTCGCGTCGCAGACATCTGCACAAGAATCGGTTGTGAAATTTTGGAACCAGCCGAAGTTTACGTGCTTGAAATCGCAGCCTTGCTACATGACATTGGAAAAATTGGAGTTCCTGACGAAATCCTGCTTAAGCCAAGCTCTTTGACAGGAGACGAATGGGAACTGATGGGTCGCCACGATCGCATTGGTGTAGAAATCATCACAAGTGCTTTTGATTGCCCAGCTTTGTCCCAAATCATCTTTAACCACCATGCCTTTTACGATGGCTCCAAAGGCGGTAGTCACCTGCCAAAGGGACAAGACATCCCGCTCGGTGCACGTCTACTATCGATCGCTGATAGCTACGATGCGATGGTCTCGGATCGGATCTATAGAAAGGGTCGCTCTCACGAAGATGCAATCAAAGAGTTGAAACGGTGTGCCGGTACGCAGTTCGATCCTGAACTAGTTGTACTGTTTGAAAAGACCATCAATTCCAGCGTGCCGGTCTTTGCCGGTGGCGCGCTTTCGATTCGAAAGCAGACAGCAATCCAGATTGGGTACCAGGTCGAACGCCTTGCCAAGGCCGTTACCGAGCAGGACATTGCAGAACTGAAATCGTTGGCCTCTGACCTCGGAGCAATTGCACGCAGCAGCAATATCGAGGGGATCGCAGAAGCAGCAGAAAAAATCGAAAGTGAAGCCGGAGCAGAGGATTTGCAATGGTTGGCCCTGTTCCGAGACACCCATGAATTAATGGACCTATGTCGAGCTACCCAGAGTGACTTCCTCAGAAAGACACTTGAGAGCGAAGCCGATCAAGTGAACCAGTGAGCAGAAGCCAGCTCGCACACCTCAGAAACTGACCGCGCTTTCGAAACGGTTCTGAGCAGGTAACTGTGCCACTCAGAATCTTGCTCGCCTCGGCAACTGGCACAACTGGCACGCAAGCTCTCAAGCAACTGGCTATCTTCCAGTACCTTTGAAAACCACTTGGATTGTGCGAACAATCAGCGACATGTCACCCTTCGCTGAGCGTCGTTGAATGTAGTCGAGGTCCAGACGCATCCATTCAGAGAAAGAGACCATGGATCGCCCTGAAACCTGCCAGGTGCACGTCAGGCCGGGTGTGACATCCAACCTGCGACGCTGCCAATTAGTGCAGGAATCAATCTCCTGGCAGGGCAAAGGACGTGGACCAACCAGCGTCATGTCACCGCGAAGGACGTTCCAAAGTTGTGGTAATTCATCAAGACTACTTCGCCGCAAAAATCCTCCGATGCTAGTGATTCGTGGATCACGCGTCATCTTAAAAGCTGGCCCATCTTGTTCGCTTTGACTCAGCAGAGCAGCTTTCTCTTCCTCAGCGCCCAATCGCATGGTTCGAAACTTCAGGATTGTGAAAGGTACCCCACCCAATCCTGTACGTTGCTGTCGAAACAAGACTGGCCCCTTGGAGGTCATCTTGACAGCCAAACCCACCAATAATAGCACCGGCGATAACAGCATCAATCCTAGAACTGACGCCAGTATGTCGCGAGCTCTCTGTAACGAGGACGCAGGTTGCGCGAAAAACTGTTGCAGTGACGTGCTGTCATGTCTCGGCACAGCAGTACCGCTATCCTTGCCGTTGGTGATTTCGCCGCCTTCATCATCACCTTCATCATCAGCGTCCGTGTCGCGCACAGTGGATGCATACTGCTGCCCACCCTTTGAACCATCATCCACCGCAGATTCACTCGGATAACAATACACCGAGGCTCGTGGCGGATTGCGGTCGGAGGGAAGCTTCTCCACAACCTTATTTGCAACTGTCCACGCTCCCTCAACCGAGGTGTCTGTCAACACAGCACCGACCACTCCATTTTCAAGCCTTCCAAGCTCATCCGTGATCCTCAAGTGCTTCGACAGAATGGCCCCTATTTCCACGATCTGCTGCTCTGCATCCGACGAATCAGTGCTTTCAAAGATGAGCAAACAAAACCTGGGCCCACCACGGTCACACCGAACCCGCTCCTTCAATAGACATTCAGAAAAGATGGTCTGATCCAGCATTCGCCGCGGCCCGCGTAAATCCATCATCAACAGATCATCGAGATTTCGGGACGCCCGAAACTCTGATGTTGCTACTTTCGAATTGCCTGATTTACGCAAAGACATGTTTACTAGGGTGCAAGCAGAATAAAGTAAAGCTGAGCACGTATCTCGTCCATCAACATGCGTGAATTGCGGTCGTGCTGAACAACGACCGCATCGTTTCCAGTCTAGTCCGACCAGTGTTTCATCAATAGAAACAGTCCGCGAAAGAAGAACGCAGACCGCAGGAAGCCTCATGCTAACCTTGCATCTTGCTTATCCGCCAAAACCCGCCCTGAAAATCAAAGCATTGACAGCTCGCTGATTCGAACAATGCAGAAAACCGGCACAACCCGCACAATCCGCAGTCATTGAAGAACACCTCTGCAGCAGAGGCTCTACATTGCCTTTTTGCTGCCGTTAGCTGAAATCATTCGCCTAGGCTCCCCAACAAGACAAGGTGAGGCATATTGCCGGTGTTACGACAGCCTGTTTAATCACCACCTGCTTTGCCGCTAACGGCAACTTTCTGCCCTTAGTCAATCCTGATAAAGATGAGAGAGTGGTATCAAGAAAACCGCTCAACACCAGTTACTTACGAACCGCTGTTTGGGAAACGTGTATCCGAACCACAAACATTTCTCTCAATCGTGCGTGGTCAATCAGCCTCGCCCATTGCCTCGGCCCGGGTGAGCAGCATTAATCCAGGACATGAAGCAGATTGCTGTACTGGTCGGTCCACTGAACTGCGGCTCGATCGTTGTAATAGGCATCCGACTTTAACGCCAGCATCTTCGGTCGCTTAAGCAAGCTGGCATCAGTACTCAACAGACACCACGAGGAGCCAGCTTCATCTTGCCCAGCATCATCATCATGCTCCGTATCAATGCAGATCAAACTGTAACCATTGCCTTTTGCTAGCCCGGACACAACCGGATAAAGATTGAGGTAACGATTGCTGATATGGATTGCAATCACACCGTCTTTTCGAAGATGCTTTTCGTAGATTTTGAAAGCTTCCATCGTCAAAAGATGCGCAGGAATCGCGTCACCACTGAACGCGTCCAACACGAGCAGGTCGTAGTTCTGGTCCGGTTGCCTTTCCAGTGCTACGCGAGCATCAGCAAGGGTAATTTCAATCTCAGCAGGGCAATCCTTGATATACGTGAACGGTGATTTGGCCAGTTTGATAACATCCGGATTAATTTCATAGAAGTGGAAGTAATCCCCTTCTCTTCCATACACAGCCGACGTGCCTGTGCCCAGTCCAACAACGCCGACCCGCAGCGGTTGTTCATTTTCACCTAGGGCTGCCAGTGCTAACGCGAGTCCACTGTCTGGCGAGTAGTAGGTGGTTGGCTTCCGAGACAATGCCTTATTGATGAATTGGAAACCGTGCAATGTATGCCCGTAGTACAGAGCCCTGCCCAGCTGATCATTATCCCCTGCTGCTTCCACATCAATCCGCAAGACGCCGTAGAAATTTCGACGCTGTATGACTGTCTCATCATTTCCACCATCCCAATTTCCAGACACAATGAGCCACAGAGCCGAAAGACCAATGGCCAAAGCGGCAAAATAAGCCAGACCTTTCGTGAACGCATTCTGGCTCAGCGACTCATCACCCTTCTGCTTTCCTAACAGAACAGCGACACAACAACCCAAGGTCAATCCCAGCACCAGTGTGATTTGCGTCTCCATAAAGGAGCTGAAAACAACCGGGCATACCAAAGCCACCGTCGTTCCACCCAGTGCACCCCCGGTAGCCATGGCCATGTAGAACGAAGTCAGATACTTACTGTGAGGCTTTCGTCTAACCAATTCACCGTGGCACAACATGCAGATAAAAAATAGTGTCAGGAGTGACATTGCCGTATGCAAGACGAGATGATCGCCATAATCCGACCAAAAGAAGTCCGGATTCGAGCTCGGAAAATAAACATCCAACAACTCCAGTGCCTCATGGTTCAGGAATGCAAAACCAACGATCACCAAGGCGCACCCGATAGCCCAGAATCGCGGCGCGTACAACTTTGAAAATTCAAAATTAAGAATGAACGTCAGCAAATAGACGCTCAAGGGAAGAACCCACATCAAGGGTGAAACGGTCATTTCAAGGCATATGTGATTCGATATCGACAACAGCGCAAACGAACCAAGTCCGGACAATCCAAGCCAGAACAACCAGTCTTTCCCTGTTACCGGCAGCACGACATCCTCAATCGCCTCGCCCTGTTTCGCATTCGGATCGAGCAGCAATGGAGCATCTTGGGAACGAATCAGGATTACAGCCATACCCGCACAGCACATGGCAAAGGCTACAAAACCGGCTGCCCATGCATATGCCTGCATCGAACTTCCCATCAATGGTTCGATTAGAAATGGGAAACTCAGTAAAGCAAACAATGACCCAGCGTTTGATAAAGCATACAGACGGTAGGGGATCCTCCCAGGTAACTTTGCTGCATACCAAGCCTGTAACAACGGAGCGGTTGCCGACAACAGAAGATAAGGGAGCCCGACGTGAGCCAGCAGGACAGCAAGAATGCGCAAGGTGGGCTGACTGCCGTCTTCCGGCTTCCAATCCTCGCCCGGAATGATCGGCAAAAAAACCAAACATGCAGCCACAAGAAGCATGTGGACAATCACCTGCACTCTCAGCGAGAATACGCGATTGATCGAATAGGCGTACGCGTAACCAGCCAGCAACATTATCTGGAAGAACATCATGCAAGATGTCCAAACAGCAGGTCCACCACCAAACCATGGCAAAATCATCTTGCTAATCACCGGCTGAATCTGGAACACCAGAAAAGCAGACAACAACGTCGCGATCACACAACACAATGTGAATTGCAAAACTGCAGGAGATTTAGTCGTTGTCGGCTCGCGTTCCATTTTTTTCACTGTTCCATCCCAATCCACCAGCAGTGAATAGTAATATGCTCTGAGTCGGGTCAGATATCCAAATAAAACGGCTACCAGCGTTCAGGTCCCGCAATGGCTCCAAGGCAGACGCTGCAACGTTTGTTCTCAGCATAAGCCACTAAAAGACTCTTACACTTGGTTTCACTGACTCCCTAAATCAATCTGCACAAACGTTCACGAATCACCTGTCGATCCGCATATGTGCCGTGGACGACGGTTGTACGGAACAGCAGCGGTATTTAATGAACCCTGAAGAGGGGGGGCAGTGGGAAACCAAACAGATTTCAGATCGCTGTTACATCAAATCAGGTCATAAACCGGTCAGTTCGAGCCAACATACGACTTCAAACAAAATCATTTTTTTAGCGAAGGAACCGACCCTTTTAAGCACAACAGCAGAAAGTACAATTCATTCATGTTCGAACTCCGCTGTACCGTCCGAAACTGCCATGCCACACTACACCGTCAGGAGAATGGCCTCGGTTGTTCTGCTGGACACCATTTTGACCGTGCAAAAGAGGGTTACTGGAGTCTCGTCCAACCGCAAGATCGCAAATCATCCAAAGCTGGCGATGCTGACCCGGCGGTCCTCGCGCGTCACCGGTGGCTTCAGCGTGGCAATGCGAATGAGCTCATCAACTTCCTGAAGCCTTGGGTGACCAAAGGGGTCGATTGCTCGCCACCGAATTCATCAACAATCTCAAACGCACCAAGAATTCTTGACTTGGGATGTGGTGAGGGTTCATTTGGCCCCGCTCTATTTGGCGAATATGCAGCTAGCTATTGCGGAATTGACCTATCTAAAAGAGCCGTTCGGCTGGCCGCTCGGGGCTGGCCGGAAGCAACGTGGGTCTTGGCCAACGCCGATCGCACCTTGCCCATCCATGACCAAACCGTCGACTGTGCGATTTCATTGTTCGGACGCAGACCAGTCAGTGAACTCGCACGCATTTCAAAGCCTAACGGCAAGTGCATCATCGCCGTTCCCGCCGAAGATGACTTGATTGAACTGCGTGAAAGAACGCAAAACGCGGGGCATCGCCGAAGTAGATGGGAAACAATCGTCGATGAATTTAGTTCATCTGGTTATCAGTTTCGGGAGCACCAACTCTGGAAACAACAACTGAATCTGGACCGTGATGCAATTACCGATGCCCTTGCGATGACCTACCGAGCAGTCAGATACTCACAACAGGCAAGGCTCGAATCCGTCTCTGAAATGCAAGTCACTCTGGCAGCAGACGTGCTTTTGTTCGATCGCACTTCGTAATCCCAATCACGTAGCGATAACTCATTGTTCGACTTGTGTTTTTTTGGTCGGCTGTTTTTCGGCTTGCTGTCGATTGAATTCAAACAGCAACTTGGGTATTTCACCGCATTCGTAAAAATCGACAGCAACAAAATTCGGGAAACGCTTCATTGCCCTCTCGCACCCCTCGAGCCGGGGTTCAAGCACGCTCGAGGCATTGGCTCGTTTTGCCAAACCGAGACCGGCGATGGGACGTGTCAAAAAGTGATTCAGAATTAACAGCGAATTGGATTCTTCGCCGCGATTCCGTTTGAAACTGAAGTCATTGACCTGCTTCACCGAATAATGGGTTTCCTGACAAAACTTCCACACGTCGTGATACCCTTGCCACTCACCACCACCACCTGAATCAGTAAACAGAACCAACCGCTTGTTTCGAGTGATCATCTCACTGATCGTTGGCCATGAGCTGCCACTGTCCTGTTGATGCAACATGCCCGACAAACCGGACGCCTGGAACGCTTTCTGCACTGTCGTCGCTGGAGCATAGCATTCCAGGATCACGGTAACGACAGCATCGGTTCGCTTTTGCATGAACGCCCTGATTTCAGCAAGGGTGGTTTGCAGCGGGACCGCGCCCAACATCGAAGAACCATGCAATAAAAATGGTTGCCCCTCGATCATGTGCACATCAAGCATCAGCCCACGCACACCATCATTCAGCTGACGAGTAATTCCATACGACTGATTTGGGAACCACCATCCTTCAGCTCGATTAGACATTGCATTGTGCGTGACCAGCCATGATATGTCGCTGTACTTGCTTTGCCGGTAACCGGGAAGCGTTTCGGGCGAAAATTCAATTGGAAAAGACTGCGAAGGCGTGCCTTTCGCGGTTTTCCCGGCTGACTTTGTCCCGACCTGGTTCCCAGCACCAGCGGTTACGACGTCACCCACCTCCTGAGCCTGCGTGTAAGCAAACTCACTTTCCATGGCAATAAAGACAGACGCAATGACGAACAACAGACCTATAGCCCACCGGAAAAACCAGCTCGGATTCGCCTTCAGCCGAAGTAACTTGGTCAGATGTCGCATGAACCATCAGGGATGGATGTCAGAGAAAACACAAAGAGACTTTCACGATCGTTACATTGTAGCTTGTTCAACCAATTTTTTCGATTACCGAAAACTCACTGCGTCCCGCGGAAACACATACTTCACGCGTTGCACTCAAATTTTCACAAGCGAGCCTTGGTGAAATGATGCATGGCTAAGGCATGTCAACCGCTTCGAACACAAGGCCGAAAATGCAACTGAACTTACCAGCTCGTCTCCTGCCTGGAACTGCTTCCGTCATGATTGCCACTATGGCATTTGCACTTTTCCTTTCGGGTTCCGTCGTTCGTGCAACCCAGCCAAACATCGTTTTTTTGATCGCTGATGACTTAGGTTGGGCGGATGTCCAATTCCACGGTGGCAGTGTCCCAACTCCACACTTGAATGCTCTGTTGAAATCAGGCCTCGAATTACAACAGCATTACGTCGCACCAGTATGCAGTCCGACTCGAGCCGGTTTTTTAACAGGGCGTTACTGGAGCCGATTCGGCGTGACGACACCTACCAATCAGCTGGCTTTACCGATAGAGACAGCCACCTTGGCCAGCGTCTTGCGAAAATCAGGTTACACAACCTGCATTTCGGGAAAGTGGCACTTGGGTTCAGAAACACGCTGGGGACCGAACCACTTTGGATTTGACCACAGCTACGGCTCTCTCGCTGGTGGTGTAACCCCTTGGTCGCACTTCTATAAAAAGGGAATCCATTCAGTGACTTGGCACCGTAATGAGCAACTGATCAATGAACCCGGGCACGTCACAGACTTGGTGACGAATGAAGCCGTCCAGTGGATTCAGCAACAAAAAAAAGATCAACCATTTTTTCTGTACGTGCCCTTCACCGCTGTTCATCTACCCATTCGAGAGTCAACGACATGGCTTGACCGGGTTCCCCAGCGTATTGCTGGCGTCGTCCCACGGCAATATGCAGCCTGCCTCCTTCACTTGGATGACGCAGTTGGAAGAATTGTTAAGGCGATAGAGCTCACTGGGCAACGAGAAAACACGCTCATCATTTTCACCAGTGACAATGGAGGATCCACGGCAGAAAACAATGACACAAAATACCCCAACGACGATTGTCCCAATGGTAGATTACCAGGCAACAACCTGCCGCTACGTGGTAAGAAAGGTGACTTGTATGATGGGGGGGTTCGTGTACCAACCATTGCTTCATGGCAAAGTAAAATTGCGGCTGGCTCAAAATCTTCGACTCCGGTGCACATCGTTGACTGGATGCCAACCTTCTGCAAACTGGCCGGCGCTCAGGTTGAATCAAAAAAACTCAAATGGGATGGGCAGGATATCTGGACTGTCCTCTCTGGTGAGGAAGAACTAGCCCCGAGAGCGTTGTATTCCGCAGGCACCCACTTCCGTTCGCAATCTTTGCGTGACGGGGATTGGAAGCTGATTCTTTTTCAAAACAAAGGCTCCGAGCAGGAGCGAGCGGAACTCTACAACATCACCAAAGATCCGTCTGAAAAAACCAACTTGGCCTCAAAGGAACCGGAGCGGTTGCAAATGATGCGACGAACACTTGAAGCTGCTGCCAAGAACGACCGGGACTCAGTCGCCCTGCCCAAAAAGTAAGACACGAGGAAAAGATTCATACCCATACAAATGGCACCCGCGATGCTACGCATGTACCTCCAAACGCTTGAGACTATTTTCTTGGTAAAATTGGGCGAGAGCAAGCAGGGTGTCCATCTGGCAAAACCACAAACCCGTACCAAAACGCACCTGCTATTTTTTTCTTTTGCTGACAAAATGAGGCAGATCGCGATGAACCAATCACTTTGCGTTGCAATCATTCTCATCTGCGGAACCCTGACCACTACAGCGGAAACACGTGACTGCCTGAAACAAGCCGATAAGTGGCTGAATTCACCGATCGGCCGAATGCACGTGGACAACGTATTAACCCATCAGGATGCCAATGGCTGCTGGCCCAAGAATATCGACACGACCTCTCATGCATTTAAAGGCAGCCTCAATGAACTTAAAGGAACTTTTGATAACGGCGCCACGGTCAATGAGCTGCGTTTACTGGCTCGCGCCTACGCCGCAACTAAGCAAAAACGCTATGAAGTAGCTTTTCAAAGAGGCCTGCACTGCATTCTTGCCACCCAATATTCTAACGGCGGCTGGCCACAGGCTCCCCAACCCAGCGGTTACCAGAAGCACATTACCTTCAACGACGGGACGATGATTGGCCTGATGCAAATATTGCGTGAAGTGTTCAGCCAAGAACAATATGCCTTTGTCAACAAAGGGTTGCGGAACCGTTGTAAAAAAGCATTTGAACTTGCCATCAAGTGCATCCTTGCCTGCCAAATCGAAGTCAACGGAAAACTAACCGCATGGTGTGCTCAACACGATCACAAAACATTTGCTCCCCGCGGCGCAAGATCTTACGAACACGCTTCCATCAGTGGTAGCGAGAGTGCAGGAATCACAATGCTACTGATGAGCATTGAACAACCGTCCAAGGCAATCCAGGACTCAGTGAGATCCGCGGTTCAATGGTTCGAGGACTCACAACTCACCGGTATTCGCGTTCAAAAAACCAGCGATGGAGACAAGCAGGTCATTGCAACCACCGAGGGCGAGCCACTGTGGGCACGCTTCTATGAAATCAACACCAACCGCCCCATATTCAGCGGTCGAGACGGCATCATTCAATACGAACTGGCGATGATTGAACCCGAACGCCGCAATGGTTATTCATGGTATGGAAACGCGGGAAAACGAGTCCTTGATCAATGGCAGGAATGGGCGTGGCGATAGATAAAACAACACAATTTTTCATCGACAGAACCGTACGACGGAGTACTGAAGCCATGTCCTACCAACGGCTCATGCTGAAAACACGCAAGCAAATATCCAACATTGCCCGAGCACATCTCTTTATCACACCGCCCCAATGTCGGGTGTCTGTTTACCTTGCAATGGCAACCGTTATTGCAGTTGCTGGAACAGAACTCAGTTGTGCCACGGATACTTCAGGTGAATTCATCAAAACGGAGACTGTCTCCGGAGAAGGGGTTTGGATTGATCCCCGTATCAGCCGCTCTACCGCCGCGGGAAACAACAAAAATGGGGCAAGAAACGCTGAGCAAAAAATCACAGTCAAAGTCTGGTTTGACCGACAATTACTCGGCACAGGGGATGCTTATCAGCGTCGAGCGACGGAGTTCTCGACTGCAAACCGACGTAAATTACGCGAACACATCATCAGAACGCTGCAGCAACTCAGCAAAGATTCACTTAAAAGAGCTGAGGATGCGTTACGGAAACTACAAATCGAAGGAGTCATTTCAAATCTCCAACCACACTGGATCATCAATGGTTTCACATGCACCACCACACTCACCGGTATCACCAAACTCAAGTCCGTCACCGGAGTAAAAAAGATATTCCACTCGCCCAACCTCCGACGGCAACACACCAATTCACAACCAGCAATTCCGCCCCCAAGCAAATCCAGCCTTATCCAGAGTGGCGGATGCAAACACCCTTGGTACATCAGGTCACTGCAAGCAGATCGTGTCTGGACCGAGTTCGAGGTTCAAGGCAAAGGCACGCTGAACATCATTGCTGACGGCAACTTCGCAATTTCACCGAATCTCGCCGTTAGCATCTATCGCAACCCCACCGAAATCCCTGACAACCAAATCGATGATGATGGAAATGGCTACGTCGATGACTACCATGGGTACAATTTCACTGCTCTTTCAAACCGAATCACCGTGACTCCCTCACCA
>Ga0315320_10000597_pt1 | contig 29891 bp, 30 predicted proteins | sample M140m21515metaG_FD_203458 | JGI IMG/M metagenome (GOLD analysis project Ga0315320, IMG submission 203458) | Ammonia-oxidizing marine archaeal communities from Monterey Bay, California, United States - M1 40m 21515 | ecosystem: Environmental > Aquatic > Marine > Coastal | place: USA: California... | reverse complement strand
AAGAGGCGATGCGGACTCGAGCTGGGTTTCGAGGGTCTGGTCTGTGGCCTGACCGCCGATTCGAATACCGGAAAGCTTTCCGGTCTCATGGTCCGCGAAAGCCAGCTGAACCGGATGCTGGCTCCTCGCGAGATCCCCCTCGATCGCATTCTCGGTCTACGAGATCCCGTCTTCGGTCGTTTGATGATCGGATCTCATCGTTCCATCGATGATTCGATCATTCGAAGTCTGGGTCGCTCGGCGTTGTCACACTCCGAACAAGGTCGGATCACCTGCCTCTGCGCCCTTGGTCGGTTCGCGGAGCGCCGTCACCTCTCACTCAACACCATCAAGCGCGTGCTCGAGGAGATGGACGCGCTCGCATTGGTCAAGGATCCGCTCTTCAATTCTCGAGTGTCCGCGGCCTGACCGCGTGGTTCGTCAATCCCAGCGGAAGACGCCTTTTTTCCAGGCGTAGATGTAGGCGACGATGCTGGTGGCCATGAAGAAGATGATTCGTCCCAGGAACAGGGCGGCTTCCTGACTTCCCGGTTCCAGCTGGGCGTAGGTGACCGCCCACGGGTACAGGAAGATGATCTCCACATCGAAGACAAGGAACGTCATCGCCATGACGTAGAACCTCACGTTGAATCGCTTTCGAGTCGACCCGAAGGGGTTCATGCCTGATTCGTACGCGATGCCCTTGGTCGCACCTTCGGCCTTGGGGCCGATCAGGTGACTCAGCACCAGGTTCGCCACCACGAAGACGAGTGCCATCACCAGCACGACCAGAACCGGCAGATACAAGATGAGTTCTGTCTGAGCGAGTAGGGCGTTCACGGCGTGCCTTCTGTGGAGGGTTTCGAATCCGGTGCGTCAACGGCGGAAGGAGTCTCCGCGCCGGGAGATGGTACACCTTCGCCCCCGGCGAGGTCCAGTGTCGCAAGGGCGGTCAATCGAGCGACATCTCGAGCGAGATCGGCCATGATTCGATCGGCATGATCGGTCACCTGATGATAATCCTCGTGATCCTCGACTGAAAAGAGGACTCCCGGGACGCCCTTTTCGATGAACGGCCATTGATCGCTTCGACTCAGCCAGTCGGGATGTTCATCCACCCGAAGCGTCAATCCGATGTGTTCATTGGCTTTTCGAAGCGCTTTGATCAAGGTTGGCGCACCCCTGGCGCCGTCGATGAAGATCGTGTTGCGCTCCCCCCGGCTGATCATGTCCAGGTTGAAGAGCCCCTTGACCTTCTTCAAGTCGATCGGACTGTCGCCGACGAAGTGCCTCGAACCCTTCAGCCCGGCCTCTTCTCCCGTGAATGCGATCAGCACGACACTCGCCTCGAGTCGCTCCTTCAAGGCCACCATCGATTTTCCGATGGCCAGGATGGCAGCCGTCCCGGAGGCGTTGTCATCAGCCCCGTTGTAGATGGTGTCTTCGCCCCGTCTTCTGGGTGGAAGGTGGTCGTAGTGTGCGCCCAGGATGACATATCCGGCCTTCGGATCGGTCCCCGGAATGATCCCCACCACATTCGGTGAGGCATTCTTCACCGAGAGTTCCTGAAACCATTCTCCATCCGGAAGGCCCGGCTGGATTCCCGCCTCGATCATTTTGTCACGAATCCAGACGGCAGCCTTTCGGCCGAATGGGCTCAACCAATATCTGCCGTAGTAGGCATCGTCAGCGAGATGATTCACATCAGCCTGCACCACCGCCTCTGTGATTTCAAGGATCGACGGTGGAATGGACGCTCGCTGCGAACCTGCCTGAAGCAACAGTGTCGTGAGAAGGATGTGGATCATGTGACTTGTTCCGATTCCAAAAAAGGCGACACCAAGGCCTCGCTTGGTGATGACACCATCGAATCGAGAGGCACCTCAAGTGTTTCATCGATCGGTGTCGTCTGGAGGGTGTCGTGGGATTCCCGAGACGGCCCCCTGGGGGGGCTCCGACCTCTTCATGGGCCGATCGGTCCGTTTGAATCATCGACAATCAGGGCGACAGGATTCGAACCTGCGACTTGCGGCTCCCAAAGCCGCCGCTCTACCAAGCTGAGCTACACCCTGTACGGAGTGCAGATGGTACCGAGTTGCCGGCGCAATCCAGTTCTTGGGCGGGTTTTCCCTCACGATTCCCTGAGATAGTGCCCCAGAAGCCTCTTTTCGGGCTCAGACGGGGATTTGATTTTCCCAACTTGGGCTACGCTGACCCCATGCCACTCGATGTTCCCGCCCATCTCGCCTCTCTGGTCTGCATCGGATTCGATGGTTCCGAGCCCACGCCATTCATCGAGGAGGCTTTGTCGGCTGGTGTGTCGACCGTCATCCTCTTCGCACGCAACGTCGGTGATCCTGCGCATACTGCGGAGACCTGTCGAAGGCTCCGCGAGGCCGCCGGTCGGCCGATCGTGATCGCCATCGACCAGGAAGGTGGTACCAGCCGACGATTGGTCGATGGTTTCACGCCCGTACCCCCGATGCGTGAACTCGCCCGGCTCGGTCCTCAGGCCGTGGCCGAAGCGGCCACCACCACCGCTCGTGAACTCAGATCGGTGGGCATCGACTTCAACTTCGCTCCAGTAGTCGACGTTGATTCGAATCCGAACAATCCGGTGATCGGAAATCGTGCCTTTTCCGACGACCCCATACTCGTCGCTGAATTCGGCTCGATCTGGATCAAGGCGATGCAGGAGGAGGCGGTCGCCGCCTGTGCGAAACACTTCCCCGGTCACGGCGACACCAGCGAGGACAGTCATCTTGAGCTTCCCAGGCTTTCCCATGACCTCGAACGGCTGCGTCGTGTCGAGCTTCGTCCCTTCGTCGCTGCAGTGGAGGCCGGGGTCGCTTCGATCATGAGTGCTCATGTGCTTTTCGAGGCGATCGATCCCGATCGGCCCGCGACGCTCAGCGCCCGTGTTCTTCACGAGGTTCTCCGGCAGGAAATCGGTTTCAAAGGTGTCATCGTCTCCGATGACATGGAGATGGATGCGATCGTCGGCCGCATGCCGATCGAATCGGCTGCAGTCGAAGCGATCAATGCCGGAGTGGACTTGCTTCTCTGTTGTCATCGCGAGGATCGCCAGAGAATCGTCCTCGAATCCCTTGCCGACGGCCTCGACTCCTCCGCGGCTGAGCGTGCGATCGCTCGAATGTCCCAGTTCCATGCCGCATGGGCCCGTTGACCGGCGGGTGCTTCATCCGCCCGTGGTATCATCGGTGCATGAACCCCTTCTCGACCAACACACGGCGTTCACTTCTTCTTGGACTGTCCGCTTTCTGCCTGTTGCATCTCACTGCGTGTCAGACGACTTCGATCGATGCGACCCGCGATGGACGATCCACCTGGCGAGCCGATGGTCTGGAACTCACACCCGGCGGGGGATGCATCCACGTCAACGTGAACTGCGCCTCGAATGATCCGATCACCGTCGTCCTGCTTTCCGAGGATCTTCTGGAGAAAGCGGAGGTTGCCGAGACGGCTCACGCCGGCACCAGCTTCGCGGCGGCTTCCGGGTACACGAGAAACGGGATGTTTCTTGTTCGTTTCCTCGAGCTTCCCATCTCCGAATACATGGTGGTCGCCTTCGTCGATGTCGATGGAGACGGTCGTCTCGTCGAGGAGGCATCCTTCATCGATTCACCGACGAAGTTCACCGAGCCTCACTCGAGACTCATGAGATTCGAGATCGAAAACGGAGCAACCGTCAATGTCACACTTGATCTCGAGATCACCGGTGACCATGAAAGTCACGACTCATGAACCCGATTCTCCCGATCGTCTTGTTTCTCGTCGCACCGCCGACCTCCGCAGCCGTCGTCCAGGACGACGGTCCCAGGGTCCGTCCCATGGCTGATGTCTCGATCATCGAGGTTGTGTCGAGCGAGGCTCCCGAGCGTGATCGAACCGAACCGCAATCCGCGATCGACAGACGGGTTCGAGACATACTCAACGATGCGAACGCCCGTTACTGGAAGAATCGTGCGCGGACGAAGACGCTCCCTCTGGATCGATGGACGCCTCAGCAGGCCGGTTGGATGGATGCTTCAGGGCGGCCCCTGGTCATCAACTGGCCCTGGTGGGCCTGGTGATTCGGCCTAGAATTCAGCTGAATTCGCGGTTCGTGGATAGGGGATCACGTCTCTGACGTTGGCCATGCCCGTCGCATAGAGGATCGTTCTTTCGAAGCCGAGTCCGAACCCCGCATGTGGGACGCTTCCGTAGCGTCGGAGATCCCGGTACCACCAGTAGTCGTCCTTGTCGAGATTCATCTCCTCGAGCCGGGCATCGAGAACGTCGAGTCGTTCCTCTCGTTGCGATCCACCGATGATCTCCCCGATTCCGGGTGCCAGGACGTCCATCGCCGCAACGGTTCGCCCATCGTCGTTCATCCTCATGTAGAACGCCTTGATGTCCTTCGGGTAGTTCATGACCACGACCGGTCTGCCTGCGAGTTCCTCCGTGAGATATCGCTCGTGCTCCGATTGGAGGTCGATCCCCCAGGACACCGGGAATTCGAACTTCTTGCCTTTGGCGATCGCCTTTTCAAGATGTGCGATCGCTTCGGTGTAGTCCATTCTCTCGAACGAGGAGTCGACGAATTTCTCCAGTCGATCGATGCATTCCTTGTCGATCCTCTGTTGAAAGAAGGCCATGTCGTCGGGACGTTCTTCGAGCAGTGCCCTGAAGATGTACTTGAGCATGTCCTCGGCAAGATCGGCGTCGTCTGAAAGATCCGCGAAGGCGATCTCGGGTTCGATCATCCAAAATTCCGCGAGATGCCGGCTGGTGTTCGAGTTTTCGGCACGAAACGTAGGGCCGAAAGTGTAGACCTTGCTCAGGGCGCAGGCCCAGGTTTCGACGTTCAACTGTCCCGAGACCGTCAGGTGTGATTCCCTGCCGAAGAAGTCCTGGCTGAAATCGACCGCGCCCTCTTCGGTGCGTGGAAGGTTCATGAGGTCCAGCGTCGACACTCGGAACATCTCACCCGCACCTTCGCAGTCGTTCGCGGTGACGATCGGCGTGTGAATCCAGAGGAAACCGTTTTCATGCATGTATCGATGCGCCGCCATGGCAAGGCAGTGCCTGACTCGACCGACCGCTCCGAAGGTGTTCGACCTGGGGCGAAGATGGGCGACCTCTCGCAGATACTCAAAGGAATGTCGCTTTGGTTGGAGTGGATAGGTGTCAGGGTCCTCGATCCACCCGACCACTTCGATGGCGCTCGCTTTCATTTCAAGCGACTGCCCTTTGCCCTTGCTCTCCACGATCTCACCACGGCACCTCACGGCGCAGCCCGTGGTCAGTTTCTGGATTTCGGATTCGTAGTTCTCCAGCTCAGCTGGAGCAACGACCTGAAAGGCATCGAAACAGGAGCCATCGGAAATCTGAACGAAGGAGATTCCCGCCTTGGAGTCGCGTCGGGTTCTCACCCACCCCGTGACCTCGAGCTCCTTTCCAAGATGATCCGAAGGCGTCGAAAAAAGCTTGGAAATGGGGATGCCGGCGGACATTTGAGGGGCTCCGAAGGAAGAGGATCGATGGCTGATCCGGGGCTGAGTTGCCCCGGTTCTGAGTCAGGTCTGAAAGTATCGCAGTTTCGCCTGCTCTCGGGCAACCTCCCGGGTCAACGTTCGTCCCATCTTTGAATGCCAGAATGGCAGCGTTTCAGTCCCCCGGGAGGATCCCTGACACCTCATTCGGGCATGATCCCCGTTTTTCAGGCTTCAGGGGCCTCCAAGGGGTGGTTTCTCCTGTTCCAGTTGGGCACGGTGCTTGCCTTCACATAGGTAGATGACAGACGAAACTGTGACATCTTCGAAGCCCAATCGACTCTCCCTTTTGCTGAGCTACGGCGGCTGGGAGCGTGAGAATTTCGCTGAACAGCTTCCGAGGCTGCTCCAGCCGATCGGCATCGATTGTCTCAGAGCGGATACCGCAGACGAAGCGACCACTCTGATCCAGATTCAGCAGGTTCACATCGCAGTCATCGACCTTCGAATTCCGCTGGACCGCTCTGCGGACGGCCCCTCCGGAGAGCGTGTGCTCAAGCTCCTCCGAAGAATGGATTCTCCTCCTCCGACCGTGGTCGTGAGGCCTCGGCCCGCGACAGTTCGCGGTGCCACCAGGGGATTGAGCAGCGCTCTTCGAGAAGGCGCCTACACGGTCATGGACGGACCCATCAAGATCGAGCCGATGCTCGAAGTTCTCCGGCGAATCGTTCGTCGTCACTATTCGGACCATTGGTCCGCGGCATGAGAGCCCTCTCTCCATCCATTTGCATCAAACCGGGGCCGATGCCCCCCAGTTCCACTCAGGAGTTAGCAGACATATGAAGGTTCGACCACTTGGCGACAAGATCATCGTGAAGCGACAGGCTGCGGAGTCCCAGACCGAATCGGGAATCTTTCTTCCCGAAAGCGCGAAGGACAAGCCCAAGCAGGGCAAGATCGTCGCTGTCGGTGACGGCAATCTCAACAAGGACACCGGCGCACGTGTTCCTTTCACCGTCAAGAAGGGTGACGAGGTGATCTTCAGCTCGTACTCCGGCACTGAAATCAAGATCGACGGCGAAGACGTCCTGATCATGACCGAGGACGACATCCTCGGCATCATCGACTGAGTCATCGAGTCAGGAGTTACCGATGGAACGTGGGCCACTGATTCGTATTCTCGAGGACATGAGAGGCACCGGGCTCGAGCTCGACCTGATCATCAACTCCAGAAACGAGCCCCTCGAAATTCGCAATGTCACCAAGGTCATCGAGCTGCACAGCGCGAACGGCATCCAGATCACGACTCGTCAGAATCAGATCTGGGTCGACGCCTCGCATGTTGCAGCCGCGTATCAGGCGCGGGACGACGGAAGCTGATTTCGTTCTTCGAAAGACGCATCGTCCCCAATCAAATGAAATCATCGCGGGAGCGTGACTCCCGCTCAGGAACCTAAGGAAACACAACAATGCCTGCCAAGCAGATCGCATTCGACAACGACGCCCGTGAGAAGATCCTCGCCGGCATCAAGAAGCTCGCTCGAGCCGTCAAAGTCACCCTCGGCCCCTCCGGACGCGTCGTCGTCCTCGAGAAGAGCTTCGGAGCACCCACCGTCACCAAGGACGGCGTCACCGTCGCCAAGGAGATCGAACTCGAGGATCCCTATGAGAACATGGGCGCCCAGATGGTGAAGGAAGTCGCCAGCAAGTCCAGCAAGGACGCCGGAGACGGCACCACCACCGCGACCATCTACGCCGAGGCGATCTTCCAGGAAGGCCTGAAGAACATCACTGCCGGTGCGAACGCGAACGCAGTCAAGCGTGGCATCGATCGTGCCGTCGCGTCCGTGATCGACTCGCTCGGTTCGATGAGCAAGCCCGTGAAGGACTCGAACGAGATCTCCCAGGTCGGTTCATGCTCCGCCAACCAGGACAAGGAGATCGGCAAGATCATCGCCGAAGCCATGGACAAGGTCGGCAAGGATGGCGTCATCACGGTCGAAGAGGGCAGAAGTCTCAGCACCGAAGTCGAGCTTCTTGAAGGCATGCAGTTCGACAAGGGCTATCTCAGCCCTCATTTCGTGACCGACAACGCCGAAATGGAATGCATCCTCGAAGATTGCTATGTCCTCATCCACGAGAAGAAGATCTCCTCCGCCAAGGATCTGATCCCCATTCTCGGCAAGGTCGCCGAAAGCGGAAAGTCCGTCCTTCTCATCTGCGAGGACATCGACGGTGAAGCACTCGCCACCTTGGTCGTGAACCGACTTCGCGGCGTTCTCAAGGTCGCTGCGGTCAAGGCTCCCGGATTCGGTGATCGTCGCAAGGCGATGCTCGAGGACATCGCGGTTCTCACCGGTGGCACCGCCATCATGGAAGAGCTCGGCATCGACGTCGAGAAGATCGGTCTGTCCGATCTGGGACGTGCCAAGAAGGTCACCATCACCAAGGACGACACCACGATCGTCGAAGGTGGCGGCAAGACGTCCGACATCAAGGGCCGAATCGAACAGCTCAAGGCTCAGATCGATGCCTCCTCCAGCGACTATGACGCCGAGAAGCTTCAGGAGCGACTGGCGAAACTCGCCGGTGGCGTCGCTCAGATCAACGTCGGTGCTGCCACCGAAGTCGAGATGAAGGAAAAGAAGGCTCGCGTCGAAGATGCTCTTCACGCCTGCCGTGCTGCAGTCGAAGAAGGAGTTCTTCCCGGTGGCGGCGTGGCGGTGCTTCGTGCCCGTGCGGCCATCGAAAAGGCTCGCAAAGCCTGCACCGGTGACGAAAAGATCGGTTGCGACATCCTCTTCCGCGCTCTGGCGGCACCGATTCGCCAGATCGCAGACAACTGCGGACTCGACGGTTCGATCGTCTGCCAGAAGGTCACCGAATCCGACGACGTCAACTTCGGATTCAACGCCCTGGCCGGCGAGTACGGCGACATGATCGCAGCTGGTGTCATCGTTCCCACCAAGGTGGAGCGGGTCGCCATTCAGAATGCAGCCTCGATCAGCGGCCTTCTGCTGACGACCGACTGCGCGATCACCGACATCAAGGAAAAGACCACCAAGGCCGGTGCCGGCGCAGGCATGGATGACATGGACTATTGAGTCCCAATCCCTGAGTCATGACATCAACGCCGGGCACCGCAGCACGCGGTGCCCGGTTTTTTCTTTTCAGATGATCAACGATGCCGGAGGCATCGAGCCGACGGAGTTCACATGTCCATTCTCGGTCAATTCGGAGGCGGCGGTGGTGCGGGGATGGCCCTCGGGCTTCTGATCATGCCCATGTCCATTGCGGCGTTGCTTCTCCGGCGACCATCAGGCCCGATTCGAAAGCTGGTCGCTGCCGGTGCGATCTCCGAGCAGACTTCTCGAAGACCTCGAAGCGTCGACATTCCACGTGAGATCGCACTCAGGCCCTACGAGCGCTTTGGCGTGGTGCGTCGTCTTCCGGACGGACGTTGCTGGGTGGATCGTCGGCGAGAGCGGATGATCCGTGTCTTCATCTGGGGTTCCGTGAGTGTCGTTGCCGCCATGCTGGCTCTGATCGCCTACCTCGTGCTCACCACGCCCCGTGAAGCGATCGGATGATCCGTTGACAACCTTGCAGCTGGCATCTCAAGTCGCCGATCCCAACGTTCTCTACGTGGTCGGAGCCTGGTACCTCGTCATGGGGCTTTACACATTCATGAGCTTCGCCCGTGACAAGCATGCGGCTCGAAGACATCGACGTCGCACTTCCGAACGGCATCTCCACATCCTCGAACTTCTCGGCGGGTTCCTCGGTGCCTGGATTGCCATCCTTGTGCTGCGCCATAAATCACGCAAGCTCTCGTTTCTCGTGATCTCGGTTCTGACTTCCGGAGCGAACTTCGTCGGCGTGAGTCTTCTTCTCTATCTCCTGGTGTTCAAATCAGTCTGATGATCAATCACATGCGACATCGTTCCGGAAGACCGTGTTCATGAGAAAACCGCCGTGCCCGAAGGCACGGCGGTTTGTACACATGGTCGTTTCGGGCAATGAAGCCTGAGCTTCAGGCCCGAGTCTTCGGGATCATTCAGCGCCGGTGGTGTCGCGGCCTCTGATGCCGAAGCGAGTCAGGATGCCGGCAGAGGTTTCCTCTTCAGGGAAGCCGTAGCTCTGCCCTTCGTAGTAGTCCTGACCGTTCCAGTCATTGATCCAAAGCTGGCAGGTGCCCTGTCGGATGACACGCTCGTTGGACTTGACGGCTTCTCGCATACTGAAGACACGAACCGAACCATCGAAGAACAGTGAGCATGGTGCCGACTGGATTCCGTGGTTGTAGTAGTACTCTTCAGCGGGGTCGAAGAGCGGGTTCACGTCACCAGGCGAGTTCTGAAGCCATGAGTGCTCGAAGTGGCGAAGCTTCAGGTCGGGGAAGGTCGCAGCGCCGACGGGAGGACTCTTGAAGCCACCGGGGTAGCTGCAGGGTGCTTCCATGTTGGCCTGCCCGTTACCGGTGCAGTTGGCTGGATTGTCGCCACCACCCATGGGGTCGGTTGCCATCATCGCCGAGGCTGCGTAGCAGTAGCTCGACCATTCGATGATCTGATCTTCTGAGTTGAACTCGTCAGGACTGTCGAAGAAGACTTCGACCTTTTCGATCTTTCTTCTGTCCTTGGGAGCGTAGAAGACCTTGTCGTAGAACCGATCGTTCATGTACTGAGCGAAGATCTTCATGTTGGTGAGGCGGAAGAATCCGACCTGGCCACCCGCCGTGTAGGGCTGAGCGATGACCATGTTGCCGCAATCACCGACGCCCGAGCAGGCACCGCCACTGTCGACCCAGTAACCCCAGAGGGCACGTCCGCCGTCGAAGTTGGCCCAGCCGAGAATTGGCTGTGTCGGGCAACCGATGTTGGCGATGTACTGGGCGCAGTTGCCTTCACCGCCGCCGCTCTGGCAGTAGTCATCGGGAACCAGAGTGGGCTGACGGTCGTTCCAGTCACCCGCATAGGCTGCGAAGCCTGCAGAGATCTGCCTCAGGTTCGAAAGGCTTGTGGACTGCAGTGCGGAGTCTCGAGCACGGCCCAGAGCTGGCAGCAAGATGCCGATCAGCAGGGCGATGATCGAAACCACCACGAGCAGTTCAATGATCGTGAATCCGTTTCGTTTGGTCTTTGTCATATGTATTCCTTTAGTACTCTCGTAAAGATCCGACGTCGTTCGTGGCCGAGGTCATTCAGAAGACCTGCAGGGGTCCTGATGATTCGTGGGGAAGTGTGTTCTGGTTGTCTTCAATTCGGAATCGAAGCACTTTGAACACTGCGTGACACAAACATCCGTATCACCGAGAACATCATAGGGATCCTCATCCTGAGATGAGATCTGCAAACCATTGAAGGCTCTGAATTGTTCGGTCAACCACGGGCAAGATATGATTTGGTGGCCCGTGTTGTACGACCATGTGTGAACCGCCACAATGACGGCTCATAAGTAGTGTAGCCCCAATTCAGTCGTCTCAAACTTTGCTTTTCCAAAAATAAAACCCGCTTTTGGGGTTTCAGGTCATGTTCCAGAAGTATAAGTCCGGTAATAAAAGTCATTTATGAGTCATGAGTGTCGTCTTTGGTGCTCACCTCCGCGATTCTCTCATCCGAGGTCTCCTTTTGAATTCACCTCTTCTTCTCGGTACCTGGTCATTTGCACAGTCAGGCGTTGATCAGGCTCTTCCCGGACTTCTTTCGGGCGGAGATCCGCTTGATGCCTGCATGAGTGTCTGTGAAGTGGCCGAACGTGATGAACACGTCGATTCCGTCGGATTCGGTGGCCTTCCCGATGCCTCGGGAACGGTTTCGCTTGATGCCTGTGTGATGAGATCCCCCTCCGAGTGTGGAAGCGTCTGCTGTGTCACCAGGCATCTGGAGGTGACCAGACTCGCCCGCCACGTCATGGATGACACGCCTCACGTGATGTTGGCCGGTGACCCTGCGGATCAATTTGCCCATCAGATCGGGCTCATTCAGTCGGAATTGCTTTCTCCGGCAGCACGAGAGGCCTGGTTCAGGTGGTCTCGGACGGGAATCGGAGGGCATGCACCCGACGCACCCCTGCGCCCCATCGATCCCGGCGCAGGAGGAGGGGGCGGGCTCTTTCATGGCCAGACGGGCGGGTCCGGCTCGACGGCTTCAACCGACGATGAGAGACGATGGCCGAGCCATGACACCATCGGCGTTCTGGCGATCGGCCTGGATGGGGGTCTCGCCGGGGCCTGCTCCACCAGTGGAACCGCATTCAAGCTCCCGGGTCGCGTGGGTGATTCACCGATCATCGGTCACGGACTCTACGTTGAACCGGGGGTTGGCATGGCTGTCTGCACCGGGGAGGGTGAGTTGGTCATGGGTTCATGCGGGGCATTCGCGGTGGTCGAAGCACTCCGTCAGGGCGCGAGTCCCGCGGAAGCCGCAGGTCTGGTTCTTGAGAGAATCGACCGACTTTTTTCGCTTGAAAAGCATCATCAGCTCGGGATCATCGTGACCGATGCCGGCGGAAGGCATACTGTTGTGGCATTACGTGACGGTTTCCGGGCCGTCGTCGGCGATCGGGACGGCAGTCGGGTGATGGAACCCGACAACGTCCTCCATGTGGGCACATGAACCGTGCATCGTGCACAGGGATGAGATGAATGAAGCTTTACACTCGTACAGGTGATGATGGCACCACCGGACTCTTTGGTGGGGATCGTGTGGGCAAGGATGATCTGCGCATCGAAGCGTACGGGGCGGTTGATGAACTCAACGCTCAGCTCGGCATGATCCTCGTGATCTGTGAAGTCGATCTTCTCAAGGAACATCTTTCACCACTCCAGTCACGCCTCTTCGACCTGGGTGCGGATCTCGCCACTCCCTGCGGGTCGGAACATGAGGACAAGATCGGTCGCGTGACGGAAGGCAATGTGACGGCTCTCGAATCCTCGATCGATGCCATTGAAAGTCGTAATGAACCGATCACCACGTTCGTGATGCCCGGTGGAACCGAACTCGCCTCACGAATTCATGTGGCCCGATGCACCTGTCGGCGCGCTGAACGCGCGATCGTCCGGCTCGCACACCGGGACACGGTGAACGTCCACACGATCGAATTCGTCAACCGCCTGAGCGACCTGCTCTTCGCGGCATCCCGACTCGCCAATCGCGAAGCCGGTGTTCCCGACGTCCCGTGGATCCCCCACAAGCCCTGATCCGGTTTCCGTGGATCACTGAGTTCCGAATATCCGGTCGCCTGCATCTCCGAGCCCCGGAACGATGTAGCCCTGCTCGTTCAACCGTTCATCGAGAACCGCTGAATAGACCTGGAGGTTCGGGTGATCCTCTTCCAGGCGTCGAACGCCCTCAGGTGCTGCGACCAGGCATATGAAACGGATTCTCTCGCACCCTCGCTTCTTGAGAAGATCCACCGCAGCAGAAGCGCTGCCTCCCGTGGCCAGCATCGGGTCGATCAGCATCACCATCCCCTCCGCCATGTCGGGCGGGAACTTCGCGTAGTACTCGACCGGTTCGAGCGTCTCTTCATCCCGGTACAGACCCACGTGACCGACTCTGGCTTCGGGCAGAAGGCCCAGCATGCCGTCGGTCATGCCGATGCCGGCCCGAAGGATGGGTACCAACGTGAGCGGCTCGTCAAGGTATCTCCCGTTGGTGACCCCGATGGGCGTCCTGACCTCGGCGTCCCTGGTCTTCAGTTCGCGACAGACTTCGTAGGTCATCAGGCCCGCGATCTCGTTGAGCAGTCTTCTGAACTGGGAGTGGGGGGTGTCCACGTTTCTCGCCCGTGCGATCTTGTCCTGGACGAGCGGGTGCTCGAACACGTGCAGGTTCTTGAAGTCCTGATGAGCGATCGGCATGATTCATCTCCTACATGCGGCTTGGAGATTCGATTCCAAGCAATGCGAGTCCGTCGGCGAGGATATGTCTGGTCATCGAGCAGATTCTGAGTCGTGAGGCACGCACGTCTTCATCATCGTTTCTGAGCACGGGGCAGCTCTGATAGAAGGTGCTGTAGGTGTTCGCGAGGTCGTAGAGATACGTGCACAGTCGGTGTGGTTCCAGTTGATCAGCGGTCTCCAGAACCACTTGTGGATATCGCATGATCGCAAGTCCCAGCTGCTTCTCCTCCGGAGTGTCGAGAAGAATCTTCGCATCCCGCCACTGGATGTCCTGTTTCTCGGCCTTCATGAGTATGGAACTGATTCTTGCGTGGGCGTACTGGATGTACGGTCCCGTGTTTCCTTCGAAGGCGATCATCCGATCAAGGTCGAAGATGTAGTCGCGGGTGACACCGCTTGAAAGGTCTGCGTACTTGACGGCGGAGATTCCCACCGCCCGTCCGATCGACGCGAGTTCCTCCGGAGGGATTCCGTGGGTCGGTGCGTTTGGATCCTCCGCTCGCGCGACCACCTCGCGCGTCCCGCGTTCGATGGCCTCCTCGAGGAGTGCCCGCAAGGTGAAATTCTCACCCGATCTGGTCTTCAGCGGCTTCTTGTCCCGACCCAGCACCGAACCAAAGGGCAGATGGTGAAGATCCGACTCGATGCCTTCGGGAGTCCGGTCCCAGCCCATCCTTCTCGAACCGTCGAAGACGTCCTTGAAGTGATCCTTCTGTCTGGCGTCCACGACGTAGACCACACGTTCCGATTTCAGATCGTGGACCCGGTGGCGGATCGCGGCGAGATCCGTGGTCGCGTAGAGAAACCCACCGTCGGATTTCCTGATCAGAAGCGGTCTTTCCCGGTCCTCGAAACGGACAACGATCGCACCGTTGTCCTCGACGGCCGTTCCTGATTCGATGAATTGTTCGACCACCCCCGCAAGCTTGTCCTTGTAGAAGGACTCGCCCCGATTGTGCTCGGGTCCGATGCCGACGTTCAGAAGCCCCAGCGTGTCGAAGACCTCCCGCATGGTGCAGTCGATCAGCGCGTTCCAGTTCGCGACCAGTGCGGAGTCGCCTGATTGAAGAGCGATCAACGTCTCCTTCGCTCGGGCGATGTTCTCGATCGCACCTTCGTTCTGGGTTTCAAGCTCCGCGATTCGATGCGGCCCGCAACCGTGTGCGATGGCGCCTTCGAGTCCTCTGACATCCGACCTTCCCGAGAGTTGTGCATCCCGGTAGGCGACATTCAGTGCGTCGAGCGTCAGTTGCTCGAGGTCCGCGCCGCTGTTCCCGAGGGCGGTCATGGTCATCGCGATCGGGAGGCCCCAGTCACCCAGATGGTTTTCTCGGTGGACCGTCCAGCCAAGGCGTTCGTGAAGATTCGCGATCGAGTCTCCGATGATGGTGGCCCTGAGGTGTCCGACATGCATCTGTTTGGCGACGTTCACTCCACAGAGGTCGACCGTGATGACGTGACCATCTCCCTGCCGGGGAATTCCCAGCCGATCATCGTCCATCTCCGCGACGGCTTCGCCGAGCACCTTGCGCCCGAGCGTGATGTTGATGAAACCCGGGCCCGCGATCTCCATCGCTTCAACCACCTCACCAAGTTCGACCTGCGCCAGAATGCGCTCCGCGAGTTCGCGGGGCTTGATCCCTCGGGACTTGCCCAGAGCCATCGCGGCGTTGCACTGGTAGTCACCGAATTTCGGATTCTGAGCCGCCCGGATCACCGGGTCGAAGTCACCCTTCTCATCGAGAGCGCGAGCGATGGCTTCGCGAAAGGCCTGGTCGAGAACTGAGAGCGGGTCCTGTTTGATCTGTTTCGTCGGCATGCATAGGAGTATACGAAGCGTCAGCCTCCGAGCACGAAACTTCGATCCTTGTGGAGTCCGTCCAGAAGTGTTCTGATCTTGCCCTGATCATCATCCAGCCTGCTGGCGACCAGTTCGAGCATTCTGACCATGCCGTGGAAATCCGCCATGGCGATCTCCTCGCGGGCCACACGGGCCGGCCTGTCACCGGCAGCCACTCCGTCGATGTCCGCCATGTTGTGGTAGTTCCCCAGAGGCAGGCACAGACATGTCGATTGGAACCCATAGGTCGCGAATGCGGTCGCCTCACAGGCACCCCCGGGCATCAGTCTTCGCTGCCATTTGAAGTCAGGATCCTTCTTCGCGGCGTCCTGACAGATCTGGGAGATCGTGTTCGTCAGTTCCGGACTGAAGACGCTGATTCGATCACCCACTCTGACGATCGGTCCGCCACCGATCGGGCTTTCCGGGAAACTGCGGGAGTTTTCCAGGCAGATCAGTCGTGCGGATTTCGTGATCAGTCCGCCTCGGGAGGACAAGGCGTTTTTCGCCACTTCTATCGCACCCACGAAACCGACCTCCTCGGCCACCGTGAAGAGCAGCCCCACGTGTTCACATCCCTTGCGCTTTCTGATCCTGTCGAAGGCGACCAGAGCGGCCGCCGCGGCGGCGAGGTCGTCACAGGCATTCGTCTTCAGTCTTCCACCCTTGATCTCGGGCGGGGCGAACGCCCAGCGACCGATGTCTCCGGGTGCCACGTCTCCGGGTTTCCGTGACAACCTGGCGGTCACGGTCTTGAATGGTTTCGCGTCCCTGTCGAGCGAGGTGATGCGAGCCCGATGAGCCACGTCGTTTCGATCGAATATCTCGATCTTCGCATTCTCGAAATAAGGATCCTGCACACCACCACGGAATTCGAGTGTGATGTCCCGATCTTCGACCGATGTGACCAGAAAAGCGGGGTGGTCGAGGTGTGCCGTGATCAGTATCGGCGCCTTGCGGGAGGAATTTCGCCTTCTGATCAGCAGATTGCCGGCTCGATCTCTCTTCCACTGGAGAGATTTCGAGCGTCGGGCGAGCCAGCCGTCGAGAAAAGCCTGGACCCGTCCCTCATGGCCGGCCGCAGTGGGCAGCGAGGTCAATTCCAGAAGAAGCTTTTCCGTTTTCTCTTGATTCGTGGTCATGGCGCAATCGTAGCGTTTTCAGAGCGGATCTTCCGTCATCAATCCTGCCGTTCTCCGCGACCGCCCGCCGACACCCGCTACCATTCGCCTATGAGCTTCTCAACGATCCCCGAAATCATCGAAGACATCCGAAACGGTCGCATCATCATTCTCGTCGATGACGAGAATCGTGAAAACGAGGGCGACTTCGTGGTCGCGGCCGAGTTCGCCACCCCCGAGGTGGTCAATTTCCTGACGCGTGTCGGTGCCGGATACCTCTGCGTCGCTCTGGACATGGAGACCTGCGAACGGCTCGAACTCGAGCCTCAGGGCAACAACAACACCAGTCTTCGGCAGACACCCTTCACGATCAGCGTCGATGGGCACCCCAGACATGGAGTGGGTACGGGAATCAGCTCGCGAGATCGGGCGAAGACGATTCAAATGCTCGCAGATCCCGACGCAAGACCCGACGACTTCGTCCGACCCGGCCACATCAATCCTCTTCGCGCCCGCGATGGTGGTGCGCTGGTTCGTACCGGGCAGACTGAGGGTTCCGTCGATCTCTGTCGTCTGGCCGGAATCCGACCGGCCGCTGCCATCATCGAAATCGTCAACCCCGACGGCGAGATGGCGCGCATGCCAGATCTCGAGCAGTTCTGCATCGAACACGATCTGAAGATGTGCTCGGTGGAACAGGTCATCGAGTACCGACTCGCACAGGAGGCTCTGGTCGAGAGGATCGAACCGCTCGACGGGCGAGAGGTCGTGACGTCGGTCGGCACGTTCAGACTGTTCGCCTGGCGAAGCACCATCGACGCACTTCCCCATGTGGCATTCTGTGTCGGTGGCGTGGGCGATCGCCTTCCCGATGGTGGCGTCGAGACCTCGGACGAGCCGACACTCGTCCGTGTCCATCGTCGCGACCTTCTGGGTGACATCTTCGGTGTCGCTTCGGCCCAGAATGGAAATTCGAGTCGTGACGAGCTGCTCGCCTCACTCGAGATGATTCAGAAGGCGGGCCGTGGAACCGTCGTCTACATGCGTCCGGAATCCGGAAATCTCGAACTTACGCGCGGTCTGCACGAGCTCTCACGTGGTATTCAGGACGTCAACGCACCGGATCTCGCCCATCCCGAGGGAGTCGGTGGAAGAGCCATGCCCATGGATCAACGCGAGTTCGGCATCGGAAGCCAGATTCTCAGGGATCTCGGATTGTCGAAGCTTCGACTGATCACGAACCACCCTCGGCCATGGCCCACGCTCAGTGGTTTCGGATTGGAAGTCGTCGAATCGGTGCCCATCGAGAAGGGATGATGGGCGAAGTTCCCACCACTTCACGATCGCATCCTTTTTCCGAGCGCATCGTATGAGGACATGGTGACGTGTCGTTCAGGACCCCGGAGAGACGCTTGTGATGAATCTGCTCATTTCCCTGCTCATGATGGTGATCACCCTGCCCGTGCTTCAGGACGCACCGGACACACCGGATGTGTCTCCCGGCGACGTCGACCGACTCCTTGAAAGGCTCGAGAAATCGCATGGTGCGATCCGGTTGTTCTCATCTCCGCTCACGTATCGAAAGGACTATGACCTGGAAGGGGATTTCGAGACTCGGCTGGGTGAGATCGCGATCACGATCACACCCACCGACCGAGACGTGGTGCTCGTCTTCGACAGAATCATCGACGCTTCGGGTCACGGCACCTCCAGGTCGGAGTACCACGCATTCGAAGGCGGTTGGTGGATCGAGATGACTCCCGATCGAAAACGCATTGTCCGACGTCAGATCTCGAGACCCGATGAGGACCTTGATCCTTTCAAGCTCGGTGAAGGTCCTTTTCCTCTGCCGCTCGCACAGAAGGCGGACTCGGTTCGTCGGCGCTTCGTGGCATCCATCGGCTCGGTCCCAGATGAGCCGCTCTTTCGTGGTCTCAAGGGCGTCGAAGTCCTTCACCTGATCCCTCGCATCGGAACAACTGCGCACGAGGATCATGATTCCATCGATCTCCTCTTCGAAGGCAAGGGACTCCTTCCCGTCGGTGTGCTCGTTCGACATCGAAACGGAGACAGGACTTCGGTGTGGCTTCGCACCCCTTCGATCCACGATGATGCCGAGCAGTTCAGGAAGGGCCGTATCCAGAGGGAGATCTCGGAGCTGCAAGAGAAGGCCGTGGTGGAGGGCTGGTCGATCGAGGTCAAGTCGCTTCCCGAGAAGGTTTCCGAAATGGAAGCCGACCCCTCCTGAAGAACGTCACTCTCATGACCGCTCCTTCTTCAACGATACTCAACGCCGCCAACGTCCTGTGGGCTCTCGCCGACGAGGTCCTCGAACGGATCATTTCCAAGAGGAATTCGAAACCGGATGCTGGGATCACCACTGACTGATCTACCATGAGATGAATCACTCAGAGGGTTGCGATGTCGCTTTCAGAAATTCAATCGAAGATGCATGGACTGATCGCGTCGGCGTTTCTCGCCTCGAGCGCATTCGCGCAGCTCTCGGACTTCTCCTTCTCGCGAGAGGACATTCCTCTTCCGAAGGGCTTCGGACCGACCTGCCTCGATCTTCATGACATCGATGGCGATGGACATGTCGATGCGATCGTCTCGGGCAGGAATTCGGAGGGGCGGGTCGTGGTGTTGTCCGGAACACCTGATGGATCATTCGCCTTCGATCGTGAACTTCTGGGATTCGATCAGACCGACTGGGTGAAGCTCGCTGATCTCGATGGCGATGGACACGTCGAGATCGTCATGGCCATCCGGACATCCGAGGGCGGCGTCCAGATCTTCGACGGACTTCCCGGCGGCGAATTCGTGAAGACACCTCGTCGTCTCGACGCGGGTCGTGAATGTCGCTGTCTCGAAGTGGCCGACATCGATCTGGATGGTGATCTCGACATCGTGGCCGTCGGTCATACCAGTGAAGACGTACGGATTCTCTCCGGAGACGGTACCGGTCAGTTCGAGGCTTCCTCCCGACTTCGAATCGCACCATGGCGAAATGGATATCCCTTTCCTCAGAGCATCACGCTGAAGGATCTCGATGGAAACGGAGCCCTCGATCTCGCGACGGTGTCTCTGGGGGCGAGCCGTCTGCATCTCAACAGAAACGTCGATGGAGAGTTCGCTTCTCCCACGAGATCATGGAAACCGCCCACGATCAACAGTGGCTACCAGGGTGGTTGCGCCTATGGTGCCTGGGCGGATTTCGACGGTGACGGCAGGTCGTCCTGCGTCCTGCCCCAGACATCATTCGGACCTCAGTGGTTCGCCCTCTTCGAAGTCGATGAATCAGGCACCGCCGTCGAGAAGACGGTCCTCCCCGGATCATCCCAGGGGTTGTCCTGGTATCCCGCCGTCGGTGACTTCGATGGTGATGGTGATCCCGACATCGCGATCGGCCATGCATTGCCCGGCCTGATCGTGCTTCTGGAGAACGACACTGCGAGCGACGGCCCCGAGGCGTTTCTCTATCCCCAGAGCTTCTTCGACTTCGGTTTCGTGCGACACCTCACGGTGACGGACCTCGAGGACGATGGTGATCAGGATCTCATCGTGGTCGACTTCACCCTCGACAAGATCGTTCTCATGCGCAATGCACTGGTTGGTGGTCTTTCCGACAGCCGCTCGGTTCCTGTGAATTCCAGAATTCGAACCCTTGACGAGTCCCTCGTTCCAGGAGAAACGTCTCTGGTGAAATGGCTGAGCGATCTGATGCCCGCCGAGGTCCGCGCTTTGATGACCGAAGAAAGGGCCACGATTCCGCGCGCCTCGAACGGGAAAGCGCGCTGATGAAGACCAGATGTCACATGATCGCACTGCTGCTGCTCGGCCTGCTCTCGTCATCCGTCGACGCGCAATGTCTCGACGGGCCATGTGATGAAGCACACGGTGGTATGGGTTGCATCGTCGATGAATGCTGCGAAGCGGTCTGTGATGTGGATCCCAATTGCTGTGCGATCGGTTGGGACGAATTCTGCGTCGTCGTCGCCGAGGAGATCTGTGATGGCCTTGCATGTCCCGGATCGCAACCCTGCGATGCGTTTTCGACCGTCCCCGGATGTGACGACCGGGATTGTTGTCGGTTGACCTGCGACCATGACTGGTATTGCTGCTGGGTTCAATGGGATGATTTCTGCATCGAACTCGCGCGGGACGTCTGCACCGCACCCGTGTGCGAGCTTCAGGTTCCTCCCGACGCCATGGATGAATCGGAGCCATGTGATGAACGCCTCAACGACGGCTGCAACATCCTTTCGGAGAAGACCATGCCGGTCGTGCCAGGTGATGTCGTGCTCGGCACGACCACCACATCCTCGCCACGGGACACGGACTGGTTCCGCCTGCAACTCGAGGAACCGACTTCGATCAGGGTCGTTCTCGACTCGGAGTTTCCAGCACAACTGGTCCTGCAGTCGGGAGTCTGCGATGGCCCGCTCGAATTCCATTCGGTGCACGAAGCACTTCCCTGCGGAGATGCCCTCGAGATCGATCTTCAACTCGAATCCGGGCAGTGGTCGTTGATCGTATCTCCCGGATTCGAACGAATCGGCCTTCGTGACTTTCTTCCGTGTGCTCTCGACGAACTCGAAAAGGGCGAGGAACCTCCGCCGGTTCATTTCGGAGTCCGATATCTCCTCTCGGTTCTACCCGGTGAAGTCGGCTGTCCCGGTGATCCCGATCTCGACGGGGATGGCGAAGTCGGGGGAGCCGATCTGACCCTGCTTCTCGTGAACTGGGGTGGAGAGAGTCCTGCGGCGGATCTTGATTGCGATGGAGTCGTCGGTGGGGGTGACCTGAGCCTCATGTTGTCCTTCTGGGGCCTCTGAGTTCGCGTGGCATCCAGGCTTCGTTTTTCGGTTGTCCGGAGACGACTCTGTTCTTCAAGATCTCACGATGTATGGTTGATTCGTCCGCCTCACTCGATCATTGGAGAATGAGATGTTCTTTTCAGCATATTTTTCAGGTGTCCTTGTCGCGACCGGTGTCCTGTCTCTGTCGCTTCAGGCTCATGCAGAGAGCTTTGAATTCACGATCGATCAGAACGACAGCTCGATTCAGCAGACCCTGAATATCTCTATCCCGCTCGCAGGGACCCTGATCGGAAATTACGATCCCGAAACCATGCCGGAAGGCACTTCGACGTTGCCGGGATTCTTTGGAGGAAGTGGAAACAATCCGATCGGATTCAGTGCCACTCTTTCACTTTCCGGATCCAACTCCTTCTCGCCGCAGGGTTCCTTCGGTTTCACGGTCGATTCCACCAGAACGTCCGGGATCGTCGACGGTTTTCAGATGAATGTCCTCGGCGGTGATGTCGCCACGGTTGCGGCCACGGTGAACCTGGTCTACGAGACGTTCCGAACGGTGTCACCCACCGGACTGTTCATCGGTGGCATCGAACTTCCGATCCCTCTCGGTGACATCGAACTTCTGTCCTGGACTCTCGAACAGTCTGAACCCGCGATCCTCCTGATCACAGATGCGCCCGCAGGGTCCGATCTCACCGGAATCGTCACTTTCGATTCGGTTTTCTCCTTCATCTTTTCGGGACAGGAAATAGTCACCGATCCACTGCCATTCGCACTTCCTCTGGTCGGAACTCTCACGGAGTCAGGCGAGGTCATCGAGCTTGGCTTCATCTCCGATTTCGAATTCGATCAACCCATTCCTGCAATTGAGGCACCAATTGAAGGCGTGCCACTTCCGTTTCCAACCATTCTTCCACCGGGAGGCACTGCGAATCTCCTTCTCTCGGCCACCTCGGCCGAAGGTGCGGCGACGGGTGACTGGAGCTCTGTGATCATCGCAGCGGGGGAGGCTTCCGGTTGCACCGCCAGTCCCGACATCGATGGAAATGGTTCCGTCAACGGCGCGGATCTGACCTCACTTCTCTCAGAGTGGAATCTCAGCGGAAGCTCCGCGGATCTGAATTGTGACGGCATCGTCAATGGTGCGGATCTGACCGAGATGCTCTCGGCCTGGACCGGCTGAATCACCAGGGAAGTTGACTGAGATCCAGGTTGCCTCCGGACAGGACGACTGCGGTTCTTTTCATGCCCGAACGCGCCTTGAAGTCATCTTGAAGCACGGCTGCCACCCCGACGACCGCGCTCGGTTCGACGACCAGTTTGGCCCGTTCCCAGATCAGATGCATCGCGCAGATGATCGCCTCATCGGATACCGAGACGACTTCGTCGACATGTCGTTGGATGATCGGAAACGTCAACGTTCCAAGCGATGTCCGCAGACCGTCCGCGATGGTGCGCGGTGGTCGTTGCGGGACGATGCGGCCGGTACGGAGCGATTCAGCTGCATCATCCGCCAGTGCCGGTTCGACCCCGATGATTCGGATTTCCGGGTTCAACGCGCGCGCCGCGATAGACATGCCCGAAAGCAAGCCGCCGCCACCGAGCGGGACGATCAATGCGTCGAGCTCCGCGACCTGTTCATGGAGTTCGAGGTACGTCGTTCCCTGGCCGGCGATGATTCGATTGTCGTCGTATGGGGAGATGAAGGTCGCTCCGTCTCGCTCGACGATCGCGCGCGCGTTTCGTTCTCGTGCTTCCTGGGTCGGCTCGCACTCGACCACGGTCGCCCCATATCCCTCGACCCCTGCACGCTTGACGCGTGGTGCGTCACGAGGCATCACGATCGTGGCCTTGATGCCTCGTGTCTTCGCGGCGAGGGCGAGTGCCTGAGCGTGGTTCCCACTTGAATGCGTGACGACTCCACGAGACGCCTCATCATCATCGAGACCCATCACCGCATTGCAGGCGCCTCTGAACTTGAACGCTCCGACCTTCTGGAGATTCTCACATTTCAGAAAGACCGATCGACCGGCAAGCTCGTCCAGCATGCCGCACGTTTCCACGGGTGTTCTGCGTGCGAACGGCTTGATCCGCTTCGCAGCATCCCTGATGTCCTGGAGATCGACCATGAGCTTGGCCCGCTTTCAGCGGAATCACTCCTTGTCGGGTGTCGCCTCTGTTGGTGAATCAACCGTGGTGTCACTCTCTGTGCTCTCTTCGAAGGTGGCGCTGTTGCCAGTGGGTTCGTCGAGATCTTCGGGGGGCGTGCCGAGAACCACATGGGTCTCACCGTCTATTTCAAGGACAGCCCAGTCGAGCTTGTTGAGACCTTCCGCGCCCTGGTTGATGATCAGCAGGCCGGTGCCCTTGGGCCCACTGACCTCGAAGCTCATTCTCTGATTACGGCCTTTTTCCCAGTCGCTCATCGAATCGTCCCAGCTGAGCGTCCCGGAATCGATGGTTCCGATGTACTCCTCGATGGTCGGGGTGCCTTCGATCTGGACTTTCACCGGTTCGAAGCTTCCGTAGACCAGCATGTAATAGCCGGTGTAGAAGCAGCCACCGCAGCAACCAAGCAGAAGAACGATGACGATAGAAATGATGGCGAAGATCTTCATTCTGGACTCCTTGGACCCTGTGGTCCTGGAATGATTGGGAAATTCAGGACCAACATTTCGTCCGTCCGAAGTCGCTAAGATAGTATCAATCGCTCGGGGCGTCCCGCATACTTTGGGACTGAGAAGAACCCGTCGAACCTGATCCGGTTGAAACCGGCGTAGGGAAGCGTCAGACCGTGCATTTAAACGCCGCGTCCGGACTTTCCATCACCCAAGGAGGTCTCCGTACCAATGATCGAACAAGCCCCTCACAATTCCTCGAGCGATGATGATCGTGGTTGGCCACTGCCTCTTCATGGAGCCGCGAATCCCTCGACCGAGGCACAGGGGACTTCGCCCGGATCATTTGCCCAGGCCCCTCAGGTCGGTCGGCCGCTGACCTATGCCTCGCCCGACACCCCCGGCATGCCACCTGCGAGTGACAAGACGGCCTGGGATTTTCTTCCTCAGGGTTGGACCATCCGCGCGACCGAGTCATGGGAGACGGGATGCGCCGGTCATGGCCGGACGGACGCCACCTGGATCCGCTGTGAGGCACCCGAGGGATTCGAACCGATCACCCAGCTCGAACACGCGCGCCTTGGAATCATCACGCCTGAAATGACGCGTGTCTCCGAGCGAGAAGAACACCTGACCGCTCAAGAGGTTCGTGACGAAGTCGCGTCCGGGCGTCTCGTCATTCCCGCCAACCGCGTGCACCTCGAGCACGAACTCGACCCCATGGCGATCGGTCGAGCCACCAAGACCAAGATCAATGCGAACATGGGAGCCTCTCCGGTCTCCAGTTCCACCGACGAGGAAGTCGAAAAACTCAAGTGGGCGGAACGCTGGGGCGCAGACACCGTCATGGATCTCTCCACCGGTGGCGACCTCGACGCGACCCGCCTCGCGATCATCAAGAACAGCAGCGTCCCGATTGGAACCGTACCCATCTATTCGATGATCATCGGTCGGAAGATCGAGGACCTTGAAGAGTCGATGATTCTCGACACACTGGAACACCAGGCCGCCCAGGGCGTCGACTACTTCACGATTCATGCCGGCACGCTGCGCGAACACCTTCCGTTGGTCCGTGACCGTCTGATCGGAATCGTCTCTCGTGGTGGTTCGCTTCTCGCGAAGTGGATGATCCACCACGGCAAGCAGAACCCGATGAACACGGCCTGGGAGAAGATCTGCGAGGTCATGCGCCGGTATGACGTCACATTCTCGATCGGAGACGGTCTTCGTCCCGGTGGACTCGCCGATGCCACCGATGCCGCACAGATCGGTGAGCTCACCGCACTGGGCGAACTCACCGAGCGCGCCTGGCGTTGTGGTGTCCAGGTGATGGTCGAAGGTCCCGGACACGTTCCGTTCGATCAGATCGAATACAACATGAAGCTTCAGAGACGTCTCTGTCATGGCGCACCCTTCTACGTGCTCGGACCTCTGGTCACCGACATCTTCCCCGGGTACGACCACATCACCTCCTGCATCGGTGCCACTTCGGCCGGCTATCACGGAGCTTCCATGCTCTGTTACGTCACCCCGAAGGAGCATCTCGGTCTGCCCAAGCGTGATGACGTGAAGCAGGGGTGCATCGCGTACAAGATCGCGGCGCACGCCGCCGACGTCGCCCTCGGCATTCCCGGCGCACGTGATCAGGATGATGAACTGACCAAGGCCCGTGCAGCACTGAACTGGGAGAAGCACTTCGAACTGTCCTTCGATCCCGATACCGCCCGTGCGTACCACGACGAAGACCTCGACGTGGATACCGATTTCTGCGCCATGTGCGGTCATGACTGGTGCAGCGTGCGCATTTCCAAGGAGATTCAGGAGTTCACCAGCGGCAAGGATCCCGAGTATTTCCGTGACAAGGCCGTTCGCTCGGATGCCTTGACTCCGGAGCAGCAGGAGATCCTCGAAAAGCGAGGCGTGCTCAGCCCCGAGGAGATTCACAAGCTCGCGTCGAAGACCAGCAAGAACGCCAAGGCCGTCGCCGGAGAAGAAGGCAAGGCTTCGTGTCACTCGGACTACGTGGATCCTGAATCCGCTAAGAAGATCCAATCCGACAATCTGGTCCAGCTGAACACGGCACCGGCCCACAATCTTCCTTCGCATGACCCGTTGATCTGATCCGCCATGTCGCACCCGACTCCAGACAACTCCGATGATCGACCGGAACTCACGGACGTTCCGGAAATGAGATATCAGAATGCCTACATCTGGTTCATCTTCGTCTCGAGTCTCGACATCATGCTGACCTGGGTGATCCTCAGAAAGGGCGGCGTTGAAGTGAATCCCGTCGCCGAGCAGGTGATCTCAGCCTGGGGACTGCCGGGTGCCATCGGCTTCAAGTTCGCTCTGATGCTCTTCGTGATCATTTCATGCGAGATCGTCGGTCGCTCGCGTGATGCTCTTGCACGAAAACTGATCCTTCTCGGGATCCTGATCTCGAGCTTCCCGGTGGTCTGGTCCACAACCTTGCTTCTGCTGCACTGGCTGGGTTCCTGAGAGAGGTCTCGTTCGACCCGGGTGCGGTTTCGACTCAGCGGGCCATCGCTTTTTCGATCTGGGCGATCGTCCTGGGGATCGATTTCGTGAGATTCCTCGAACCATCACGCGTCACGACGATGTCGTCCTCGATGCGTATGCCCAGATTTTCCTCTGGAAGGTAGATTCCCGGTTCCACGGTGATGACCGAACCGCTCTTGAGCGGACCATCCGGTGTGATGTCGTGCACTTCGAGTCCGAGGTGGTGCCCTATGCCGTGGATGAAGTAGTCGCCGTAACCGGCCTTGGTGATGATGTCACGTGAGGCCTTGTCGACCTGAGCCATCGTCGCTCCCGCCTTGACCTTCGCGATCGAGGCATCGAGCGCCTTGAGCACGATCGTGTAGATCTCGCGTTGACGCTTGGTGAAGGTGCCGTTCACGGGGTAGGTTCTCGTCACGTCCGCCGCGTAGCCCTGGTATTCGCATCCGGAGTCGATCACGATGAGATCGCCATCGGCCATCTCCTGGTCGTTCGCGCCGTAGTGCAGCACCGTTCCGTTGAATCCCGATCCTGCGATGGTGTTGTAGGCAGGTCCACGAGAACCATTCGATCGGTACGCGTGTTCAAGGGTCTCCTGAATCTCGAACTCGTTCATGCCCGGCTTCATGATCTCGAGAACGCGATCGAAACCAATCGCCGTGATCCTTCCCGCTTCCTTGATGCATGCCTGCTCCGCCGGTGACTTGATCGCTCTCATCCTGGCAGGAAGTTCGGTCCGGTCGACGATGCTCACGCCCGGGATCCTCTGAGTCACCTTCTGGAAGACGTCGAGATCCGCGGACACTGGTTGCGTGTGTTGTGCGAAGCCATGGAGGCACGCCAGTTTCTTCGATTTCTTCGCCGCAGCGGCGAGCATCATCGGGAGGCGGTTGGTTCTTGCGAGACTCCTGATGCCGAGCTTCTTCACGAGCTTGGAATCGATGAAATCACGCGCTCCGTCCCATTTCTCGATCTCAGGATCGAGAGGTCTGAGAAAGACGGTCGCTCTCTTGCTTGCGATCGGGTTGAGCGGATCGAGAAGAATCGCCGCACCAGGTTCGTTCGTGATTCCCGTCAGGTATTCGAATGTTGGGTCCGGCTTCCAACCTCCTCTGAGATCGTGTCCTCCGTCCCCGGCGAAGATCAGTCCGACGGTGTCTTTGAGAGACTTGAGCAGAGCGTCCCGTCGTTTTTCGAATTCCACGGTGGTGATGGTCGGTGCTGGCATCGTTCGATCTCCTTGAAAGCGCACAGTCTACTTGTAAAGAACGACGTCGATCCCATCTGGAATCGACGTCGTCTCAAATCGAGTGAAATGTCTCTTCGCGATCACCAGGCGAGGCTTCGCTCGGCAAGGGGTCGAACCCAGATGTTGGCGAACTTGATCGGATCTCCGTGATCCTGAAGTCGGATCTGGCCCGTCGGGTCGTGCTTCTGATATTTCGCCTTCGAACCGTGTGCGGTGATTCCCATGAAAGCGGAATGGTTCTGAACCACCACGCCGTTGAAGATGACGGTGACCGTTCCGGCCGTGTCCAGCGAGCCGTCGGATTTGAATCTGGGAGCGGTGAAGATGATGTCGTATGTGTTCCATTCACCGTTCGGACGACATGGGTTCACCAATGGTGGGTACTGGCCGTACATCGAACCGGCCTGCCCGTCGGGGTAGGTCTGATTCGGGTTCGATCCGAGGATCTGGACCTCGTACTTGTCGAGAAAGAACACACCACTGTTCGAGCCACCCTGACCATCGCATTCGCGATCGGCTGGAACCAGCCATTCAATGTGGAATTGACAGTCTCCAAAGGCTTCCCTGGTCTTGATGTCTCCGGTGCCCGGTGTGACCTGGGCGATTCCGTCGGCGTCGACCTTCCAGCCTTCATGGTTCCAGTGCTTCATTCCAGTTCCGGGGCCAAGGAGCACGGTGGCATCGCTTGGTGCGGTACCCGGCGTCATCGGCGTGCCTGAAGCTCCAGGATTCACCATCGTGGGCTGAGGGCGTTCCATGTCGTGGACCGGCCACTCTTCGGAACCTGACATGTCCGTCGGATCGCTGGCGTCCGTCGAGGTGATCGAGAATGCGATCGTGAATGCGACCGTGAATGCGACGAGTGGACAGATGATCATTTTCGTGGGACAGAATGGCATGAAGTTGCTCCTGTGATTCCGTGACTTTTTAGCAGTCGACAGGCTCCCAAGATAAGATCACCTCGTCAAGAGGTCGCAGGCACCTGCAACAACTTTGAATACCGCGGGAATCACCTTGACTCATCACTCGGAAGCCATCCCTCGTGTTCCAGGAGATTCTCCGCGTTCGTGGCGAATCACAGCGAATGCCGCATGCCAGCTCGGTTCCGCGAGCATGACACCTCGATCCCGGAAGTCATGCAGGCGATTTCGCCGCGTGCTCTTCGAGGATTCGATTCGCGTACTCGTTCATTCCGTCGCGAAGCTGTTCGAAGGACTCAAGCACATAGAGAATGGGCTGGTAGTGATCGATCTCGAACGTGGTCTCACAGACGCGATCAAGATCGAATTCCCGTCGTTCCACATCGGCGCTCTCCAGCGCGTGGACGCTTTCACCCGGAGATGAGATCAACCCCGAGCCGTAAAGCCTCAGCTTGCCTTCCTCGCGAATGAGGCCGAATTCCACGGTGAACCAGAAAAGCCTTGCGAGTCGTTCGACATGATTGGGATCGTCGGTGACCGCGGCAGCTTTTCCGTAGGTCTGCAGGAAGTCTGCGAACACCGGATCCGCATGAAGGGGCACATGTCCGAAGATGTCGTGAAAGATGTCCGGTTCGGGAAGATAGTCGATCGATTTCTTGGGTCGGATCACGATGGTCGTGGGGAATTCACGGCGTCCGAGGCACGCGAAAAAGGCTTTTGCGGGCAGGTAACCCGGCACCGCACAGCTCTGCCATCCCGTCAGTTGCTTGAGATAGGTGTTGACACTCTTCTCGCCAGACAGGTGGGGGATGTGCGATGAAACGAGGTTGATCGCCTTCGCACCGGTGAGATAGACGTCCGAGGCCACGGATTGGAGATACTCCATCTGCTGTCCGTAGAGAATCGACCAGGTCTCCTGATTCTCCTCGGTATAGCCCTCATACCTCTGATCGATGTACATCTTCGTTGGATCGTCGAAGCCCGGCTGACCGAACTGGTTGGCGTATTCCTGTGCCACCGACGCGGTCGCGTCGTCGATCATGCTGTGATTGATACTTCCACCCATCATTGGACTGACTCCTGTTTTTAGATCGACCGATTCTAACATGCGCCAACTTTGATTCGATCGCTCATTCTCCGCACAGACGGGCAAGTACCGACTTCGCAGCCTCTTCATCCGTGAGATATTCGGTAGATGTCAGTCTCTGAACCTCAAAACGTCCCCTGACATCGAATCCGAGCGGATCGACTCCGACGAGTCTCGGGTCGTTCAGTTCCACGCCATTTTGTTCGAAGCAGACTTTTTTCATCCCTTCGACCAGGTTTTCGTTGGCCCAGCGGCACATCGAGGCCTCGCAGCCTGCGAGAGCATTGGGAATCAACAGAGCGTCTCCGTCGTAGAACAGACCGTTGAGTCGTGCGGCAT
>Ga0315320_10000596_pt1 | contig 29902 bp, 30 predicted proteins | sample M140m21515metaG_FD_203458 | JGI IMG/M metagenome (GOLD analysis project Ga0315320, IMG submission 203458) | Ammonia-oxidizing marine archaeal communities from Monterey Bay, California, United States - M1 40m 21515 | ecosystem: Environmental > Aquatic > Marine > Coastal | place: USA: California... | reverse complement strand
CTGTAAGAGGCATTAATGACAAAATAGCTAATCTAATAAAACAAAATATTAAATAATGGTTACTTTTATAAATCTTCTAACATTTTCAAGAATTGTATTAGCAGCAATTATTTTTCTTTTATTGATGTCTTCAGATGGTTACCTGCTAGCACTTATCTTGTTCTATATTGCTGGTTTCACAGACTGGTTAGATGGGTACTTAGCAAGAAAATATAATGCAGTTTCTCAACTTGGAGAGATTCTTGATCCGATAGCTGACAAAATTCTCATAGTATTCGTTTTTTTTGGTTTAGCGGTGAATCTTTCAAGTTATTTAATTGGTTTTTTTGCAGCTTTAATCATTACAAGAGAAATTTGGGTTGGAGCATTAAGAGATCTGAATGCTAGAAATAATAAAAGCGATGCTACTAAAGTAACTTTTTTAGCTAAAATCAAAACGACAGTTCAACTTTTTACAATTAGTGTTTATCTTATTGGATTAACTTTAAATAATATGCTTCTTGTTGTCATCGGGGATATCCTTCTATTCGCTTCTCTTTTTATTACTTTGTATACAGGCACTGTATATACAATGAATTCATTTAAGGGCACTGATTCTTAATCAATGAAACTGATAGTTGTAAGTGGAGGTTTTGATCCAATTCATTCAGGCCATATAGCTTATTTTAAATCCGCAAAAAATCATGGAGATAAATTAATAGTTGCTCTGAACAGCGACTCATGGTTGGAGGAAAAAAAAGGTAAATTTTTTATGCCATTTAGTGAAAGAAAAGCTATTGTTGAGTCAATAAAATTTGTAGATGAGGTTATTGGTTTTAAAGATGATTGCAAGGGCTCATGCATAAATGCGTTAGAAGACATAAAAAAATCTTTTCCTGATGATGATATTTATTTCGCTAATGGAGGAGATAGAGATAAAAAAAATATACCAGAAATGTCTGTTTCAGGTATATTTTTTCTTTTCGGTGTTGGTGGCGATGATAAGAAAAATTCATCGTCATGGATTCTTAACAAATGGCAAAATTATTTTGAAGAAAGACAATGGGGTTCATTCTTAAACTTATTTGAAAAAAAGAACATTAAAGTAAAAGAGTTAATAGTAGATCCTGGTAAATCTATGAGTTTTCAGAGGCATTTCAAAAGAAATGAGATTTGGCTTGTCAGTGAGGGCTCATGTACCGTTGTATATTCAAATGATATAGATTATAAAAATGTAAAAGAGTTACAACTGAATAGATTTGATCATTATCTTGTTCCAGTTGGCCATTGGCACCAAATAAGTAATCATTCTAAGATGAAAACACATATTATTGAAATTCAATATGGTGAAGATTGTATAGAAAGCGATATACAGAGACTGGATAAAGATTAATTTATATTTTTACTTTCCTTTATACATGTATACAATACATCTTGCTTAACTTGGCTGGATGGCAGAGTGGTTATGCAGCGGCCTGCAAAGCCGTTAACGCCGGTTCGATTCCGGCTTCAGCCTCCAATTTTTTAAAGACATTTATATATATAAAAGTATAATAGCGATTACATTGGTACCAATTAACTTGCCCGAGTGGTGGAATTGGTAGACACAAGGGACTTAAAATCCCTCGATAGAAATATCGTGCCGGTTCAAGTCCGGCCTCGGGTACCACTTAGTATTATGAAAAAAAAATGGCTTATCGCTTTATATAAAAGTAACGAAGTTAAAAGACTAGAAAGCAATCTATTAAATCAAAACTTTGATTATTATTTGCCAAAAATAACAACAAAAAAGATTAATTTTAGCTCCAAAGAGGAAATACTCTTTCCTGGCTACATCTTTGTTAATATTAATCTTGAAAATTACACAACTCTCAAATATACAATGGGTATTAAAGATATTATAAAATTTGGAGATAGTATTTCTTGCATGTCCAATGAAGACATTGCAGGTATGCAAATGCTACAAGAAGCTTCAAAAATAGATCCAATAGGTGCACAAATTCAAATAGGGCAAGAAGCTATTATTTCAAAGGGATCTCTAAAAGGAAGTATTGTAAGAATTTCCTCCCTTCCTTCGAAAAAAAGAGTTGATGTCCTCCTTTCTTTTCTTGGCTCCATGAGAAGATTTTCTATCTCAGAAAAAGACCTTATCTTTTAAAATATATTGACTATAAAAACACCTAATAATAGAATAGTTCAAATGTTGAACGGTAGTAATTAAAAAATTATTTTAATTACTAATCCGTGCGGTAGCTATGTAGTCTAATTATTTTTTTGATACATAAATCATTATTGTTAAATTAGCAGTTTCATGACAAAAGAACAAATTATTACAGAAGATCAATTAGATCTTATGTATATCATTGAAAAAGATGGAAAAGCATCTCAAAGACTAATATCTCAAACCTCCGGCTTTAGTATAGGAAAGGTCAATTATTGTCTTAAGGCATTGATAGAAATTGGGTTTATTAAAATGCATAGCTTTAATAATTCAAACAATAAATTAAATTATGCATATATTTTAACGCCGAAGGGTATTCAAGAAAAAACAGCTATAACGAAGCAATTTATTACCAAAAAGAAACATGAATACGATAAACTTAACTCATACATCGAATAATAATTTTTTATGCAAGAAACATATACTAATAAACGTCCAAACGATTTTGATGACGAAATAGATCTTCAAGAACTTTTTAATGTTCTATTGGAGGGAAAGTGGATTATTGTTTCTCTAACCGCTTTTGTATCTATTCTTGGAGTCATTTTCAGCCTCTCTTTGCCTAATATATATGAATCTAAGGCTTTACTGGTTCCCGTTAACACATCTAGCAGTGTTGCTGGAGCTCTTGGCGGCTACAGTAGTCTTGCTGGTCTTGCTGGGATAAATCTTTCATCTGGAGGTGATGAGGGTAACTCTGAAAAAGCAATAAAAAAAATTAGTTCTTTAAGTTTCTTTGAAAACAATATAATAACAAATATTCATCTGCCAGATCTTATGGCTTATAAAGCTTGGGACTCTCAAGCGAATCTTCATATTTATGATGAAAATATTTATGATACAAACACCAACACTTGGGTTAGAAACTATTCTTATCCAATTCAACAAATACCAAGCGCTCAAGAAAGCTATGAAGTTTTTAAATCAAAGCACTTAACCTTTAGTGAAGAAAAAAAATCTGGCTTTAGCACTCTATCAATCAAACATCAATCTCCATTTGTAGCTAAACAATGGGCAGAGTTGATTGTTAATGAAGTTAATAGCTATTATAGACAAAAAGATAAATCAGAATCAGAAAAGGCTGTTAGTTATCTTAACCAGCAAATTTCAATGACTTCTTTGTCTGAAATTAAGCAAGTCTTAGCTCAGCTACTGCAAGAAGAAACTAAAAAGTTAGCTTTAATTGAAGCTAATAAATTTTATGTATTTGATTATATCGACCCTCCGGCAGTAATGGAAAAAAAATCAGAGCCTATAAGATCTTTAATTTCAATACTAAGCTCACTTATAGGTGGGATATTAAGTATTTTCTTGGTTCTTATAAGACATTATGTTTTTAAAGAAAAAAACACTCCTTAATTTCTAGATCTTGAATTCTTAAATTTATAATATAAGAGCTAAATAATCTTGATTAAAAAATTAAAAATAACACTAGTTGGATCCGGGTATGTCGGAATGTCACTCTCGGTCCTCTTGGCGCAGCACACAGATGTGACCGTGCTGGATATTGATGCTGAAAGAGTCAATAGGATTAACAATAAGCAATCAACAGTTGCTGATGCAGAGATTGAATTCTTTTTGGCAGAAAAATCACTATTTTTGAGCGCTACAATGGACAAGCAACTAGCCTATAAAGATTCTAGCTTTATCATTGTAGCAACGCCTACAAATTACGATACAGAAACAAATCATTTTGATACCAGTTCAGTAGATGCTGTTGTTGAGGATGCACTAAAATTAAATCTCAATGCGTTAATAGTGATTAAATCTACTATTCCAGTGGGCCATACAAGATCTCTTCGAGAAAAATTCAAGACAGACCGGATTATTTTCTCTCCTGAGTTTTTAAGAGAAGGTCAAGCTCTTAAAGATAATTTAAACCCATCACGAATAATTGTGGGTGGTCGGTGTGAGTCAAGTAAGGAATTTGCCCGAATATTAGAACAAGCAGCTGAAAGAGAAGACATCGCGACTCTTTTTGTTCGCTCGACCGAGGCTGAGGCAATTAAATTATTCTCTAATACCTATTTAGCGATGCGCATTTCATTTTTTAACGAGTTAGATTCATACTCTTTGGCACATAAATTAGACACCAAAAGCATTATTAATGGCGTGTGTCTAGATGATCGAATAGGTGCAGGATATAACAATCCATCCTTTGGTTATGGTGGGTATTGCTTACCTAAGGATACTAAGCAGCTATTAGCAAATTATGAACAGATTCCTCAAACACTAATTGAGGCTATTGTTTCGTCCAATTCCACCCGTAAAGATTTTATTGCAAATGAAATTATAAAGATGAATCCTGAGGTTGTTGGTTTTTATAGGCTCGTAATGAAAGAGGGCAGCGATAATTATAGATCCTCAGCGATACAGGGTGTTATTAAAAGAATTAAGGCCCAGGGTATAAAGATTGTTATCTACGAACCAAGTATAGGGGAGGGCATGTTTTTTGGTTCAAAGATTCTTAATGATATAAATAAATTTTCTCTACTGTCAGATCTTATTGTTGCAAATAGAGTTTCAGATGATCTTCGGCATGTCCAACATAAAATTTTTACCCGTGATATATTCGGAGAAAACTAAACAATGAAAAAGGTTCTAGTCACAGGTTCAGCTGGTTTTATTGGATTTCATTTAACCAAAGCTTTACTTCGCCTGGGATTTGAAATTGTTGGCATTGATAATGTTAATAGTTATTATGATCCGCAACTAAAAATACATAGACTTGATAATATTGATAAGTTTGTTCTAAATCGAAGTATCCAAAATAAATATCGTTTTATTAAATTAGATATTAGTGACGGCGAAGCATTGAGCAACCTTTTTCAAGAATATAATTTTGACATTGTTATCAATTTGGCTGCTCAGGCAGGTGTTCGATACTCTTTGGAAAATCCGAAAGCATATGTTGATTCAAATTTAGTTGGCTTTTCTAATATTTTGGAGTGTTGCCGTCATTCAAAAATTAAACATCTTTTGTTCGCATCCTCGAGCTCAGTTTACGGAATGAATAATAAACAGCCATTTAGTGTAACTGACAACACTGACTATCCTATAAGTTTATATGCAGCTACAAAGAAATCAAATGAGTTATTAGCTCATTCCTACAGTCATTTATTTAACATTCCATGTACGGGCTTGAGGTTTTTTACAGTCTACGGTCCTTATGGTCGTCCTGATATGGCGTATTACAGTTTTACTCGGGCAATTGATACAGGGAAAAAGATTGATGTTTTCAATCATGGAAAAATGAAACGAGATTTTACTTACATTGATGATATTGTCGAAGGAATTGTGAGGGTTATTAGTCTTATACCTATTTCTAAGGCTAATGATACTACTAATGCTAAGGCGCCGTTTAGAGTGTTAAATATTGGTAATAATAATCCTGTAACCTTGAGGCGATTCATTACGGCAATTGAGAATTCATTGGGTAAGAAGGCAATTGAAAATCTAATTCCCATGCAAGCAGGAGATGTCCCTATTACCTACGCTGATATTAATCCATTATCAAAACTCTGTGGATTCCAGCCAAGTACTTCTATAGAAGATGGAATTGATATGTTTGTAGATTGGTACCGGAATAGCTAACTAAAGTTTAAATGGAGTAAAATAGGAGTTTTAAGAAACAATATCACACAAGTCGCATTAATTAAAAAATTAAATAAGTGCATTGTTGGATTTTAAGATTTAATACTATAAGATTCTGGAGTTTATAATAGTCATTTAATGAGTAATTTACTAAAAATAAAACCTATGTCGTTACTTATTCCAGGTGGTGCGGGTTATATCGGCTCACACATGGTCAGATATGCACAAGAGCATGGCCATGAAGTTGTAGTGTTAGATGATTTTTCAACGGGCAATGAATGGGCGATCAAAGACTGCGAAGTATTAAAGGTTAATTTGCTTGATAAGGAGCAATTATCAAAAATGCTCAAAGGTCGGCATTTTGATGGTGTGATACACTTTGCAGCAAAATCATTGGTTGGTGAATCCGTTAAAAAACCTAATTTCTATTACCGAAATAATGTAGTTGGCACCCTTAATCTTGTGGACGAGATGCTAAATAATGATATAAATAATTTAGTTTTTTCATCAACCGCTGCAATTTTCGGTAATCCCATCATGGACAAAATTTCTGAAGATCACTCAAAGAATCCAATCAATCCTTACGGTCAGAGCAAGTTGATGATAGAGAATATGCTTAAGGATCTTTGTTCTGCATATAATTTTAATGCTACTTGTCTTCGCTATTTTAATGCTGCTGGAGCTCATATATCTGGAGATTTAGGAGAAGCTCATGAACCAGAAACGCATTTAATTCCAAATATCTTGCACTCAGCCCTTTTTAAAGATATAAGTCTTAAGGTATTTGGCGATGATTATCTTACTCATGATGGAACTTGCATTCGAGATTATGTGCATGTAACAGATCTGGCGCAGGCGCATTTGTTAGGATTAATCAAGATGCAAAAAAATAGTGGGTTTTCTAGCTATAACTTAGGCAATGGAAATGGGTTTTCTGTGCTAGATGTAATTAACAGTTGTAGTCGAATAGTAGGTAAACCAATAGATTATCAAATTTGCGCTAGGCGTCCTGGTGATCCAGCTATATTAGTTGCAGACAGTGACAATGCGGTAAAAAAACTTGAATGGAATCCAAAATTTAAAAATCTCGAAAAAATAATTGAAGATGCTTGGAATTGGCATAAAACACAATCACTATAAGTATAATTACAAGGTAAGAACTAATGAAAAAACTAAAGAAAATATATTTGGGAATAACACTTGATATTTTACATCACGGGCACATTAATATTATCAATAAGGCTACAAAATATGGACAACTCACTATAGGACTTTTGACAGATGAGGTTATTGCTCGACATAAAAGAGTTCCTTTGTTAAATTTTGAGGCGCGTCAGAAAATACTTGAAAATATTGTTGGGGTTCATGCTGTAGTGCCTCAGGAAGATTGGAGTTATGTTAATAATATTCGAAACCTGAAACCTGACTACTTTATTCACGGCGATGATTGGCTAGAGGGTCCGCTTGCACCAATTAGAAAAATGGCCATTGCTGAGTTAGCTACTTATGGCGGAGAGCTTATAGAAATACCATATACAAAGAATGTTTCGTCAACTGATTTAGCGGATAAAAAATCCAGCTTTGGGGTTTCAGCAGAAGAGCGTACAAATTCACTCAAGAATATATTATCCTCTAAAACTTTAAGTAGATTTATTGAAGCACATAGTCCAATTTCAGCTCTCATTGGTGAGCATGCTAAAGTGGAAGTTAATGATCAAACTAGGCAGTTTGATGGATTTTGGTCTAGCTCTCTAACTGATTCAACCGAGATGGGTAAGCCAGATATTGAGGCACTTGACATAACAAGTAGGTTAGATAATATCAATAACATTTTCGAAGTAACTAACAAGCCATTAATTATGGATTTTGATACAGGTGGAAAACCTGAACATTTTTCTTTTGCAGTAAAATCTATGGAGAGACTTGGTATATCTGCTGTGATAATTGAAGATAAAACTGGTTTAAAGAAGAATTCTTTGTTTGGTAATGACGTTGCACAAACCCAAGATTCAATTGAGAGTTTTTGTTATAAAATCCAGTCTGGAGTCAATAGCCGGAGAGATAAAAATTTTCTAGTTATAGCCAGAATTGAAAGCTTAATTTTAGAAGCAGGAATGGACGATGCTCTTGCAAGGGCTAGGGCATATACTGCGGCTGGCGCAGATGCAATTATGATTCATAGTCGACAAAACCAACCAGATGAGATTTTTGAGTTTGCTGATTCCTTTAGAAAGGAGTTTAAGCATACTCCATTGGTTTGTGTTCCAACTAGCTATAACCATGTTTATGAAGATGAACTCGAGAAGCATGGATTTAACATTGTCATATATGCAAATCATCTTATGAGAGCTTCATACCCTGCAATGAAAAGTGTAGCTGACCAAATTTTAATGAACGGACGTTCGTTAGAAGTAGACGACAAAATTATCAGCATTAAAGAAATTTTAAAACTTATTCCAGGAACTGAATGATGATTAAACCTGAAGAATTTGTTGATGCCTTGGCTCAAAATGGAATAAATTTTGTTGCAGGAGTACCTGACTCATTACTTAAAGATCTATGTGCAAAATTAACACTTGAGCTTCCTGCAGAAAATCATATTATTGCAGCTAATGAAGGGTCTGCTATAGGGTTGGCTATAGGGCATTATTTAGCTACGTCTAACCTTGCAATGGTCTATATGCAAAATTCTGGTTTAGGTAACGCTGTAAATCCACTTGCATCGTTAACAGACCCTAAAGTCTATTCGATACCTATGCTTTTAGTAATTGGTTGGAGAGGAGAGATACTGGAATTAGGAACACAGTTGTCAGACGAGCCGCAGCACAAAAAACAGGGTGAGATTACTCTCGATCAACTTAATATTCTTGACATTCCATATAAAGTCATTAATAAAGATACTGCGAATATAGATGATGTTTTATCAGAATCATATTCACAAGCTATTGCTAGATCAGGACCTGTTGCAATTGTTGTAAGAAAAGGAACCTTCTCTCCATTCAAGTACGAATCAAAGAAAGTTCAGCATTATCCTCTATTAAGGGAGGAGGCTATACAAATTATTATTGACAACATAGATGAACAAACTCCGATTGTAAGCACTACTGGTGTTGCATCAAGAGAACTTTTTGAAATTAGAAAGAAAAAAGGGCAGGGTCATAGTCGCGATTTTTTAACTGTTGGAGGTATGGGTTATGCAAGCTCAATTGCCGCAGGTATAGCTAGCGCATTACCGAAGAAAAAAATTATTTGTATCGATGGCGATGGTGCAGCATTAATGCATTTAGGTGCTCTAGCTATTAATGCTGATTGCCATAATTTAATACACTTCCTTATTAACAATGAGGCCCACGATTCTGTTGGTGGACAGCCAACAAAAGGAGGTTGCATAGATTTCAGTCATGTTGCGAAAGAGTTAGGATACTCTCATTCCTTTGAAGTTGAATCGAGAGAGGATCTTAAGGCTTTATGTTTGACTATGAAAGACAGAGAGGGTAGCGTTATAGTAATAATCAAGACTAGAGCAGGATTTAGGAATAATCTTGGTCGGCCTGATCGCAGTCCAATTGAAAATAAGAAGGATTTCATGAGTTTATTGAGAGGGTTACATAATGCAGGTTAACGAAAAAGAAACAATTTCACAATTTGTAGCAAGAAGAAATGCGAGTAAAGAGTTATTTACTGCAGGCCCTGCAGCACTTCTTTCTGAAAATTTGCATGGCCTCATGCCCTGCTTTGGTCGGGGTGACGAATCATACTTAAAACTAGAGTCGCAAGTTCTTTTTGACTTGTGTCAATTAAGCGGTCACCAAAAAATCGCCCGTTTTCAGAGTTCTGGTTCAGGTGCAATGGAAATAATGATAACAAATTTTGCATATGGAAAAGTGCTCGTAATTGACACTGGTTATTATGCTCAAAGAGCACAAGAAATGGCGGAATATGCATGCGATAACTACGGTTTTATTGCTAGTATTGATTCAGCAAATTGGACAGATATTGATAATATATCAGGTAATTACGATTGGATCATTGCTTGCTACACAGAGACTAGTATTGGACTAAAACTAAATATTGAGAAACTAACTGAATTAAAAATTAAATTAGGAGCTAAATTGATGCTAGATGCGACAGCATCGATTGGCTTAGAGCAAGGGCATAATTTAGCTGACGTAATAAGTTATAGTTCCTGTAAAGGCTTATTTGGATTAACGGGAGCTGGTTTTGTAGCATTTAATAACCCGCCCTCTAATGAAATTAGAAGCTTTAGTCTCAATATAATAAATCATCTTGACAAAAAAATGACCGGCCCTTACCACGCTATTTGTTCTATTTCTAAAGTTTTAGAAAATTATAAAGATTTTCAAGTTGCTGTGAAAAATACTAAAGACGACTTTTGCGAGCGCTACAAAGAAAATTTAGTCTTCAAGTTGGATCAACAACCATTGTTATGCACACAAGTCTCGATTAGCTTGGGGGCAAAATCAACTAAGTCGGTGCTTTATCAACCAAGAACAATTGCACCAGGAAAATCTGTAGTTTGTCATCTTGGTGAAGTCCATCTTGGTACTCAAGCAAATGGCCTTATTAATGAACAGCTTATCAAATTATAAGAATATAAAATTATGTCTAAACTTAAATATGCAATCGAGAAAAATTGGTTTGTAAATCATCAACAAATATTAGAACCAAGTTTGATGTCAAGTTTTGTGCGTGAGGTAAATTAAATGAAAGATTGGCTGGATTCGAAATGTAAATATTGGTTTTGTTATGATGAGTTTAGCGGAGATAATTGAGCGATGAATGAAAAGCGAATTATGGTCGATATGTCTTGTACTCTTATTCATCATGGACACATCCGATTATTAAAAAAAGCTTCAAAGATGGGCAAAGTTATCGTTGCATTAACAAGTGATGACGAAATTTTCAAGCGAAAAGGCTATTGGCCGGAGTTAGATTTCAATTATAGAAAAGAAGTCTTAGAGGCGGTAGTTTACGTTAGTGAGGTTGTCCAGTCCAAATGGTTGATTGACGATGATTTTGTGGAGTTGAACAGAATAGATGCCCTAGTTCATGGTGATGATAACTCGAATACAATAACTAAATGTGAGATGGTTCTATTTCCAAGAACAAAGGAAATCAGCAGTTCATCCTTAAGAGATAAAAGTTACGACATCATCAAGTCAAAATTGTAATGAATTTTAATCAAATAAGTATTTAGTTGAAGGTATAGGCACTATTCAACTCGGCGTTTTATTCTATGACGTAGTTAAAGACAACTCATTTGAGATCTGCGAAGCCACTTCTAAATTGGTGAAGGAATCGATTTTATGATGGTCGCGTTACTACAGAAAAATTATAATTATAGGAGATACAATATAATGAATAAAGCAGTGATATTAGCAGGTGGCAAGGTGGGAAGACCTCCTCGTCATTTAAAGTTTTCTTTTTTTAAATTTAATCGCGTAATTGATAATAGTATAAGCGCATGCTTAAAGGCGGGAATACAGTTTTGCGTTGTATGTGATCGGTCAAACGTGCAGTTATCAGAGTACTTAACAAGAAAATATACAAATATTAAGATTCTATATCCAAAAGATGATCTAATGGTCTCATCTTTTGAGGTTGCTTTTAATCATGATAATTATAAAAGCGATAAGGTTATTATTGCTGGCGATTTATTAAAGATTAGCTCGGAAACTATAAAAGCCCTCATGAGGCACGAGGATATCGACGCTCTATGTTCAATGGCAAAGCCGTGGGACAGAGCTAGTCACTTGATAGGAAGCGACAAAACCCTAAAATTTCGAACCGATGTTGGACAAGGAATTTTTTTAATATCAAAAAGTTCACAAAAGTTATTTTGTGACGATAATTTTCTGCAGCAGGCACTCAAGCTTAGAAGCCGCTTTAAAGGCGAGATGGATTTTAACGAGTCTATAGCTAATGATGTGTGGACTTGGATGTTATTTTACTTATTCGATGAAATTTATGACCACGACTCTGGTATCAAAAATAAGTCAAAACAACTCCTTCTAGATCTAAAGGTCAGTACTGCCGATGATTATGACCCAAAATAACATTGGCAGTATACATAAAACTAGGTATAAATTTACTATATGCTAAAAACTATTAAGCTTCTTTTAACGTTATTAAATAAAAAGCAGAAATATATTTTCTGGTTCATTGTTGTGTTGAGCATAATTGCTGCTATTGCAGAGATGGCTTCTATTTTATTAATAATACCTTTGGTCTCTTTAATATTGCAGGTTGGTGAAAATGTAGAGTTTAATAATAGGATCCTTCCATTTATTGATTTTCTCGGTGAAAACCCAAATGGACAGACACTCATATTAATCACTGCATTATTTGCTCTACTTGCAATATTTATAAAATCACTAAATGTTGTGCTGATGCAAAGATTTGTTTTGGGATTAGAGGCTAGATTGAGTATTGATTTGCTAGAAAAAATCCTTAAAAAATCATACATAGAAGTTACTGAAAAAGGATCTGCTCATTATACAAAAGTGCTCACAACTGAAATTGGGCAGTTAATTTATAACGGCTACTTCCCGTTATTAAATTTGCTCACCAATTTGTCAGTTGTTTGCTTAATAGCATTTCTATTACTAGCCACTAATTGGCAACTAGCATTCTTTTTAATTGTAATTTTTTACTTTTGTTATGCAACAATTTATTCTGTAATGAAAAATAGATTGGATAAAATCGGGTTACTCAGAGTTAACGCTAATAAAATGAGATTTAAAGTCATAACAGACCTTTTTTCTTCGTTAAAGTATGTATTTACAGATAATAAGCAATTAAATTTCCTTAAGTTATTTAGTGTGCATGCCGAACAATTTGCAAAGTATCAGGCCCAGTCTCAGATCATAGGAATTCTGCCTAGGTATTTAGTTGAATTCTTTCTATTCGTTATTCTCTTTGCATATTTATCATGGTCAGTTATGTTTTCAAATGCTGTAATATCTGATGATTTACCTGTCTTAGTAATGTATATATATGCAGCTTACAGATTGATGCCGGCGGCGCAAATGACCTTTGCAAGCGCCTCACAACTTACTTTCGGACAAAGCATAGTAAGACTAGTGCAATCAGAATTAAAACAAGATAATCATACTGAAATTCCTCATGGAGAAATTACTCAGTTTAATGAATCAATTATGTTTCATAATGTTGGTCACTCTATTAAAGAAAAAACTATTCTCAAAAATGTTTCTTGCGAAATATTTCAGGGCGAGATTGTTGGTATAGTTGGTAAGTCTGGAGCAGGTAAGTCAACATTTATAGATATTATTTCAGGAATTTCACAGCACACTGAAGGCATTGTGTCTGTTGATGGGCAGAATATTCAGCCCGGAATAGCTTTATTTGAACCTAAATTGATAAGCTATGTACCTCAACAAACGCTATTATTGGATGCTTCGCTTAAAAAGAATATTGAATTTTTTAGAACTTCTGATGATAAAAAGTTTGAAAAAGTTATTAAATATGCAAATTTAAATGATGTAGTGTCAGATTCAGACAATGAAGATAATCGCGAGGTTGGAGAGCGAGGGGCTAACTTATCGGGCGGTCAAGCACAACGAATAGGTATCGCGCGAGCTTTCTTCAAAAACAGCGACATTTTGTTACTTGATGAGGCAACAAGTGCATTAGATTCTATAAATGAGCAGATGATAATTTCGCATATCTTTAAGATGGCTCCAGAAAAAACTATTCTGGTTGCTACCCATAATATTGAGCTGATTAAAAAGTGCAACAAAATATTATTTTTCAAAAATGGCAGTATTGAACAAATTGGTTCTTATTTAGAATTGCTCGACAGCAACAAAAATTTTAGAAATCTTACCAAAGAAAATAATCAATAACATGCAAAATATTACCAGCGCGCATAAGCTCATCACACCGAATCGTTTTGATTTGGGTGCTAAAATTTTATTTTTAGAACGTTTGAAGCAAGGATATGGCCTATCAAACAGTATTTACGATAAACATATTCAGTGCATAACAGAAAATAAGTTATTTGAACCTGACAATTCCCACAAATTTGGTTTAGAGTCTTATCGTCGCGAGTTTACCAATCTATATTCAAATATCAAAGATGTTGGCTTTGATAATAGCAAACCTGTGCCATTGTCTCTTGGTGGGTCACTTTATAATGGAGCCCATCGAACAAGTATTTGCATTGTTCTGAATAAAAAAATTGCCGTTCAAACTGAAAACGTTGAAGACCATCATTACGATTATAGGTACTTTCGCGAGCAAGGAATGACATCCTTGCAATGTGACGCTATGTTTTCTGCTATGGCGCGCTATAACAAAAATATAATGTGTGCAGTGTATTGGCCAAAATCAAAAGCAACAAATAGAGATATTGAAAGTCAGCTTAAAAATATTTTCTATATTAGAGAGTTAGATATTCATCCAGACAATAGAGATGTATTTGTTAGTCATGTATATAAAAATGAACCATGGTTGGGATCCCTTGAAGATGGCTATCCAGGTGCCGCACTAAAGTCTGAGAATTGTTTTAGCGGCTCTTATAAGATAAGACTGGTATTTTTTACTCCAGATGATCAAACCAATCTAATAAGATTAAAAGAAAAAATAAGAACTGTGTATGGTATTGGAAAAAGCTCTGTACATATTACTGATTCGCATTCGGAGACTCTTGAAATATGCAATACCTTCTTAAATAAACATACATTACATCTTTTAAAACATGGTAAACCACTTGCTAGAATCTCCCTAAGAAAAACTTTGGCAAACCTAATTGAATATCAAAATTCCGACAACTTCATTGTTGCTGGCTCTACCACTCTTAGTTTATACGATTTGCGAGATGCTCTTGATACTGATGTTTTGCCTATTAATCCAGGAGTAGAAGATAGTTTAGCTCAGATAAATGTATCTTGTTATGATCGGCATGAGCTAGCACATTTTCCAAAACCAACTGAAAATTATTTTTTTGATTCATCACTTACAATTTATCTATTTGGATTGCGTTTTATCCCATTAAAAACCATAAGGCAAATAAAAAAATCAAGAAATGAAGTAAAAGATCTTCAAGATATTCAATTGATTGATGCTCTGCTTAACCAACGTGGCCTTATTCAAAGAATTGAAATATTTACAGCAAGATTTAAACAGAATACAAGAAAAGTAAAAAGATTTGTTAAAGCAGTCCTTGTTAGACTTAAAATATTTAACTTGGTATATCCTCTTTATATTTTTCTTTCGAGGAGGAGATGATGTTTGTTTCTATAATTTTACCAGTATTTAACACCGAACAGTATATTGGTATTGCAATTGAAAGCATTCTTAGTCAATCGCACAAAAACTTTGAGCTTATTGTAATAAATGATGGATCTACAGATAGATCCACAGAGATTATTTCCAAATATAAAGAGGACGACAAGCGCATTATTGTTATTAATAAGGATAATTCAGGGATTGTCGATTCATTAAATAGAGGCATTTTAGCTGCACAAAGTAATATCATTATTCGTATGGATGCTGATGATATTGCATTGCCGAATCGAATTGCAGACCTTTTAGCTCACCAGCAGAAAACACAAGCATCGATCGTTTATTCAAACATATCACTTATAGATAAATTCGGCAAACATATTTGTAATGGATTTATGCCTTGTGAGAGTGATGTACTAAAACTGTTAGAAGTAAATAATTTCATTGCCCATCCTACCGTGCTTTTTTTAAAAGATGCAATAAATGGCATTGGCAATTACACTAATCTTCGACCATATGCAGAAGATTTAGATTTGTGGCTTCGTGCTCGGGAAAATGGTTTAATATTCTCATATTGCAATTCAAATTTGCTAAAATACCGTATTAATCCTAATAGCTCTCGACCTGGAATTTATCCAAGCTACTGGTATGACGTCGCCCGTACTTGTATGTTAAATAATGATCGGCGTGCAGCGCTTAGGTATATTAAGCATCTAACTTTTAATCAAAAACTGAAGATTATCATAAAATACTTTTTACCTTTTAGATTTCATGTACGAAATTTAAAATTGTCGAATCTTTCTCTAAAATCTTCATCCTGAGATTTATGCAGTTTTAGAGCTAACCAGCAGATATCTTTCAAGATACCTTAGTCAAAAATAGTATCGACTGTTCAGGCAACCCCATCCTTTTATTCAAAGAGTCAGTTAAGGTTAACTTTATTAAATAAGATGCTTATATCTAGAATAATCTTTCTTTATTTAACAATACTGAACCTATAGAAAATATTGTCTCCTTTAAATGTGCATCCGCTAACTAAAAATAGTGCACAAGTTAGTGAAACAAGGTTAAAATATTTTAAATATCAGGATGTTAAATTTTCGTCATCAGTCGTTTATATATAAAAAAAGTCTAGTTTCTTAAGGTAGGACAATGTCAAATTTATGAAGATTTGTTACTTAACGTTTGAATTCCCAAATGACTTAGGAGGAGCGGGAAGAGTTGCAAAAGAAAATGCACATCATTTAGCTGAATCCGGGTGTGAGGTTGAAGTTGTTGCTGTTGCAACGCATAAAATAGTTTCTGATGATCCTTCGTTTAATATAGTTCATATTCATAAAAAATCTCGACTACCATGGCGAGTTTATATAAATGTTTTATTAATATTAATTTTTAAAAAATATGATGTGCTGATATGTAATGACGCTCAGTCTATGTTTATAGCATCTTTCCTTACATTTATTCCTGGGCGAGCGCATAAATATTACGGTTTTATTCATGGTGATGAAGTTGAGGAAATAATAATAGATCCATCTGGCTTCAAAAAAATTGTTCGATTTGATTTATTTTATGATCGTTTTTTAAAAAAATCTGAAAAAGTATTTTTTCTAAGTAGATTCATGGCTAACAAGTTTTGCAAAAATTTTTTAGCACTTGATTCAAAAAAAGCTGTTGTTATTAATGCCGGTTTAAGAATTGCAAAAACAAAAGTTAAAAGTTCTATTTCGAAGAATTTTGGTTTATCTAGTCCTCTTAAATTGATATCAGTTTCGCGTATTGATAAGGAGAAAGGCTTCGAAGAGATGGTAGCTATTTTAGAAAAATTTTTTGATTTAGGTTTCGAATTTGAATGGTTAGTTGTCGGTGACGGAGATTTCTTAACAGAGCTAAAAGCAATTGTTACTTCATCTAAAATCAATACAAATGTGAGGTTTGCTGGAGCGGTAAAACACGATAAAGTATTATCATTAATAAGCGAAAATGAAGTCTTCTTTCTACTTTCTAATTATGAGGAATCCTTTGGCCTAGCTTATGCTGAAGCGTTAATTATGGGGTTGCCGATTATAGCTAAAGCGAGGGGAGCAGTTCTGGATTTTAGGGAGCTAAGAAGTTTGGTGTGTGTGTCAGAATCAGAAGAAGATTATTTAAAATTTTTGATTAGTTGCTTTCAGCAACGATCAAACCGTTCATTGATTTCTGAATTATCTCAAAAATATAATGTATGTAACTTGTATCAGGAATTATAAGAAAAATGTGTGGAATTGCTGGATATATTGGACCTCAAAAGTTGCACAAAGAAGAAATCGAGCAGATTTCAAATTCAATAGAAATGCGAGGTAAAGATGCACAAGGAGAATTGTACAGGTCCTCTGATAATTACAATGCGTACCTGTTTCATTCTCGTCTGTCTATCATGGATATAAATTCTCGCTCAAATCAGCCGATGAGCTATAAGTCACTAGATATGGTATTTAATGGTGAGATATACAATTTCAATGAACTGAAGGATGAATTAAAAAAGAAGGGGTATTCTTTTTCAACAAGTGGAGATAGCGAAGTTCTTTTAAAGGCTTTTCATTTTTGGGGTGAGGCAGTAATTGATAAATTAGAGGGGATGTTTGCATTTGCAATATTAGATAATATTAAAAATGAGTTATATCTTGTGAGAGATCGCGCGGGTGTTAAGCCGCTTTTTTATTCATTAAATGGCTCGTTAACATTTTCATCAAATATGTCTACACTTCTAAAATTTCGTAAGCAAAAGTGGCAGTTGAATCCAGTAAAAGTTCTAGAATATCTAAATAGAGGATATGTTAGAGCTCCCAGTACCTTAATATCTGGAATTAATAAGTTATTACCTGGCTCATTTGCAAAGATATGCCTAAAAAGTAATGCAATAGTTGAATCGAGATACTGGAAACTTGACGATCATTTAGCATCTAACAAAGTTAAAGATAATTTGAAAGAATCGGTTTCAAGGTTGAAAAAACATTTAATTAAAAGTACTGAGCAAAGATTAGTTGCAGATTGTGATATCGGCGTTTTTCTTAGCAGTGGTTACGACAGTTCAACTTTGGCTGCGATTATGCATAAAGAGTTAGGCTCTGATATTAATGCTTTTACTTTAGGCTTTAAAGATTTCAAAGATTCAGAAAATAGAACAGCAAGTGATATATCCAGACACATAGGAGTTTCTCACCAAAATCTATATGCAAATATTGAGAATGCAAAAGATATTTTGAAGCTACATCCGCTGATTTGGGATGAACCAATTAGTGATGTTTCTTGTATCCCTACAGCCATTTTATGTAAAGAGACTGCTAAGCACGTAAAAGTTGCGCTGAGCGCAGATGGTGTTGATGAATCATTTGCAGGATATACCAAGTATTATAAAATTTTAAGAGCTTTTAAAATTCGTGATTTTTTAAGCAGGTTTTTTCCAATAATCCACTCCTCTTCAATAGGAAAATATTTAGGCAACAAATTGAGCAGTGTTAAAAATAATAAGCTACGCTTGCTACTAACTATACTCTTTTCAGATAAAAGTACTCTGGACAGAATTTTCTATGAATTTGACCACGTATTTTCTTTAGGTGAGCTAGCAAATATTACCTTAAAGCAACCAGATCAGATTCGCAGTATTGTAGATTTTTCTGATTTCAATAGGTTCTATGATGATTTAACTCACCTTCAGGTAATAACACGTTTTGATTTTCTCTGTAATCAACAAGAAAATATATTGCCAAAAATTGATAAAGCGTCAATGCATTTTGGGTTAGAGGTGCGAGAACCGATGTTATCAAAAGATATGGTTGAGTTTGGAGCTTTTTGTAGCGATTATCTAAAGATATCACCAAGTGGAGAATCGAAATATATTATAAAAGAACTTAATAGGGAATACTTACCAAGAAAGCTTATGAATAAGCCTAAAAAAGGTTTTACTCCACCGTTAGAAAAGTGGTTCGATCAATGGTTTGATAAACCTCTAAATGAGCTGATTAATAAAAAGCATATTATAACAAAACTACATAAGTGTCAGATCGATATAGATCTTTTAAAGACAACAATTTTAAATCAGAATGGGTTTCAAAATGCAAAAAAGAAATGGACGATATTGGTTTTAATTCAATGGTTAGATCACAATAAGGAGTCTATCGTTTGAGTAGGATTCTTCATGTAACAAATGCATTCCCAACTTGTAAATCACCAGATTATGGTATTTTTATTAAAGAGCAAGTGGAGTCACTAGATAACCTTGTAGACACTAATCACATTTATTTTATTAATGCTAGAGAAAAAGGTGTATCTGAATATTTTAAGTCTATTTTTCGATTGAGATTGGTCTTAAAAGAAAATAAATATGATATTGTTCATTGCCATCATATTTTTTCATTCTACGTAGCACTACTTACTTTTTCTCTTCATCGTTTTAAAACAGTGACGTCATTTCTTAATCAGCCCGAAAATGAGATTAAATTACGAATTCCTTCATTTCTTAAGGAGTTTATGTATCTTTTGGTCAAAAAAAATTCTGACAGAGTTATACTCAAAAACTCCTTATCTTCAAAGCAAATATCTGATCCAAAAATAATACAGTTACCAAATGGTGTGGATACAGAAAAATTTCATTTGATTGATAGTACTTACGCAAAAGAAAAGCTAGGGTTAAACGTTAACAGGAACTATATCCTATTTGTATCATCAAAAAATCCTGACCGCAAACAAAAAAGGCGAGATCTATTTCTTAAAATGATCGATAACCTTCAATTCAGGCATTCAAATGGTAAATTTTATCCCCTTGAAATATCAGGAGTTTCACGTGATGAAGTGATTTATTATTTTAATGCAGCATGTTGTCACTTGCTAACTTCCGACTATGAAGGTTCGCCTAACTCAGTAAAAGAAGCTTTGGCGTGTGGAGTGCCAGTTGTGTCCAGAGCTGTTGGTAATGTTGAACAAATGATATCAGGCTCTGAAGAATGTTATATTTTTAACGAACATAAAATTGATGCGGCAATAGATTTTATTGCCGATAATTATCCCTTACCTGAGAAGTCAAGAAACAATATTCAAGCTATCTTAAAAGAAAAAAAGCTTGATATGGGTAATATTGCCGTTAAGTTAAATAAAATTTATAATGAATTATAAACTATCCATATCGGGCTTTATACTGCTACTCATTGTTTTTAGTGGCAGTCTGACCAGTGTCAATGGCGTGACTCTACTCCTTACGCTTATTGCATTTTTTTGTGTGCTTTTTGTCTCACAGATAAATGTTCAAAAAGTGCAGCTGAATTTTAAAGTTCTAATCTTGTTGAATTCACTGATTGTAATTTCAGATTTTTTTTCGAGCTATCAAACCTCGTTCGCAGCAAAGGCACTTACTTTGCTTTACCTCAATCTTCCATTTATTTTTTATATTATTTTTGACAACTTGTTATCACAAAATTTAAAAAAAATTATAGCTAATCTTCACTTATGTACTAAGTTTATGTTATCACTAGCCCTTTTGTCTATTGGTTATGGTTATATATTTGGATTTAATTACGCTGACGTAACTAGTATATTTAGCGTACTTAGATATGTGTCAGTTGGATTTGAAAACCAAGTGGTTTTTATTTTGACTCTTGTGGTTTCTCACATCATCGCAAGTTTTTTATATTGTCATAAGCCCACTTCTGCTAAATTAATTTTGCTTTCTTTTATGACGATTTTTGTTTTTATGACATTTTCCAGATTTGCGATACTAATGGTTTTGATTAATATTTATTTCATAATTACCATCACCTTTTCTCGTATGAAACGGATTTTTATTCAATTTGCTTTTTTATTAAGCATCCCTGCATTATTTCTAGGCCTTGGCCTTTTTGAACGTTTTCTAGATTTGGGTGCATATTTTACAGAACAAGCTCAAACAGATGTAGCTAGAACCTTGTTTTTTGTTAACAGTTTAAATCTTGCCCTTTCGAATTTTCCATTCGGAAGTGGATTAGGCTCCTTCGGTGGTGTAGCAGCCAAGGTATTCTACAGTCCTGTTTACTATGAAATGGGCTTTAACAATATTTATGGTCTCGAACCTGATGCGCATTTGTTGGGAAGAGATTATAGAGTTGATACATTAATGCCTCATTATTTAGGTGAATTAGGTTTCTTTGTTTCGGCTATTTATTTATTGGTTTTTTTCTTACCATTTTACCGCATATTTAAATTAAGCAAAAAAAATGGAATGAAAGACATTCAATATTTCGTATCGAGTTTGGCTATTTTTACAGTAGGCTCAATGTTATCAACGCCTTATATTATAAATCCGGTTGGAATATGCATAACAATGTGGCTATTGGTTTGCTTTAAAAAATTATTACTTGGAAGTAAACAAATTTCTACCCAAAGCATAAATGATCATTAAAGTAGTTGAAGTAGTTATATTCAGAGCAAGGCTTTACAAATCAGTTACTATTGATGGTAACAGTAGCTTAGTCTACAATCACACTTCATATATGAGGAGATTGTTATGAATAACCTTCAAAATATAATTCCATTTATTGTTGGGTAATATTAATATCTCATCTCTTAAATCGGAAGAGAGGGGCGATATGGTTTACAGAGGCCTCAATAAAGATTTTCAAAGTAAAGAGAATGAAATGACTATTTTAACAATTATGATAACTGCGACCAAAATTTAACTTAAAGGATAATTAAATATGAGGAAAAAAATATATATGGCTGGAAGTGGGGGCATGCTTGGGCTTGCGTTCTACGAAGAATTTAGAACTCAGTTTGATCTAAAATGTACAGACAAGGATGTTAATGATTCATGGCTTAGTTATATGGATTTTAGAAACTATGACGATTATCTAGAAGATGTATCGAGCTTTAAGCCTGATTTCCTATTTCATTTGGGTGCTTATACAGATTTAGAGTTCTGCGAAGAGCATCCTGAAGATACCTACTCAACCAATACAATTTCAGTAGAAAATGCCGTTCTTATTGCAAACAAACTCAACATTCCTATTTTATATATAAGTACTGCTGGCATCTTTGACGGGCAAAAAAAGTTTTATGATGATTGGGATTTACCTAATCCTTTAGGTGTTTATGCCAGGTCGAAGTATATGGGTGAGCGTTATGTTATGGAGAATGCATCTAAGAGTCTCGTATGCAGAGCTGGTTGGATGATGGGCGGAGGACCTACTAAAGACAAAAAATTTATACAAAAACTAATGTTACAACTCAAGCAAGGCAGTAAAGAATTATTTATTGTAGATGATAAGGATGGAACTCCCACTTACACAAATGATTTTGCCATCAATGTAAAAACTCTTCTTGAGAAGGAATATTGGGGCCTTTACAACATGGTCTGTGGAGGGCAAACAAGCAGGTTTGAAGTTGCGAGCTACCTTTTAAAAATATTAGACCTTGAAGACCAAGTAAAACTAACTCCGGTCAGTTCTGATTATTTCAAAGAAAAATACTTCGCTGAAAGGCCACCAAACGAAAGGTTAATTAATAGAAAGTTGTCAATTAGGGACTTGGATTTGATGCAGGACTGGAAACTAGCACTGCAACAATATATTGATAAAAGTTATCAGGATTACTTAGGATAATTGTAAGTTGAGAAGGGTAGCAATTGTAGGTTCACATGGCCTGTATGCAAATTATGGTGGCTTTGAACAGCTTGTGCGTAACTTAGTTGACGAGAGGTCTGATAACATTCACTATGAGATTTTTAATCCACGAACAAATTCGTTAAATGATTGTGCAGTAGATAATGTCACTCTAAAAAGTAGTATTTTTAAAGCTTCTGGTTTTGAGGGAATACTTTTTGATTTTTTCTCTATTCTTAGATGCTTTTTTAGGAACGATACAGTTTTACTGCTGGGAAATGGAGCCTTTCCAATTATACCTCTTTTAACCCTTTTTAAACGGACCAAAATAATCTCCAACCCTGGTGGTATAGAATGGGAAAGAGAACAATTTGGATTTTTTGCTAAGCTTTATCTAAGACTATGTTTTAAAATGAGCTTGCGTTTTGCTGATGTAGTTATTTTAGATAATGAGCATTTTAAGTCACATCTACCCAACAACAGATTTATCCGAGCTTCCATAAAAGTTATTCCATATGGAGGAACTATTGATTATTCATTAAAGACAACTCCAGATATGGTTAACAAGTATCCTTTCCTGAAACTCAACTATTATCTATCTGTTAGTCGCTCAATTCCCGACAATATGGTGAGGGAGCTATGTCATTCGTTCAAAACACGTGAGAGTATTCTTGTTGTAATTTCTAATCTGTCATCTTCTGAATATGGCAAGCAAATTCTCAACGAATTTTCTAATGAAAAAAATATTTATCTTATCGATGGTCTCTATGAAAAACCCGTCTTAGATTTAATTCGTCGCCAATGTAAGGCATATATACATACTCATATGACTTGCGGTACAGCACCGTCACTTGTAGAGATGATCGTATCGAAAAGACCTATAATTTCGATAGATAATCCTCAAAATAAATTTACTCTAATGAATGAAGGTCTCTATTTTAAAACATTTGAGAATCTAAGTGAGATAATTGAAGAATTTGATGAAAGTGACGTTATCATGACTTCTGATGCTCTTGTAAATCGATATTCATGGGTTGACGTTGTATCTTCATACCAGAATTTATTACAGTAGCATATCTTATGAGGCATTTTTTTTGAAAATATTGATATCAGGAGGCGCAGGTTTTATTGGAAGTGCTGTTGTAAGAGCTTTAATAAATCAAACAGATCATCATGTCATTAATGTAGACAAGCTCACTTATGCTGGCAACCTTGACTCTTTATCTAGCGTTGAAAAATCACATAGATATTCGCATGAATTACTGGATATCTGTGACAAAAATGCACTCATAAATATATTAAAAAAACATAAGCCTAATTTTCTGATGCATCTAGCGGCTGAAAGTCATGTCGATCGTTCAATTGATAGTCCTTCAGATTTTATAAATACGAACATAGTCGGTACTTTTAATATGCTTGAAGCCGCTCGCCATTATTCAGAGAGTCTTGATAGTGCTAAAAAAGAGCAGTTTCGTTTCCACCATATTTCTACAGATGAAGTTTTTGGTGATTTAGGTGAATCAAATGATTTATTTACAGAGCAAACACCTTATGCACCTTCATCACCTTACTCCGCAAGTAAGGCTGCCTCTGATCATTTAGTTCGTGCGTGGGGTCGAACCTATAACTTACCTGTGATTATAACAAATTGCTCTAATAATTATGGCCCATATCATTTTCCTGAAAAACTTATACCCCATGTAATCCTTAATGCTATTCATGGGAAACCTTTGCCTATTTATGGAAATGGCTTACAAGTGCGTGATTGGCTGTATGTTGAGGATCATGCTAAAGCCTTGATAAAGGTCATTACCGAGGGTAAAGTTGGAGAGACTTATAATATCGGCGGTCATAACGAAAAAACTAATCTTGATGTAGTTCAGACTATTTGCAATCTTCTCGAAGAGCTTGCACCTAAAAAACCAACAGGAATAGACAATTATCGAGATTTAATTACCTTTGTTAAAGATCGACCAGGCCATGATGAACGTTATGCAATTGATTCTTCAAAGATTGAGCGTGAATTAGATTGGGTGCCAGAGGAAACCTTTGAAACTGGTTTGCGTAAAACTGTTCAGTGGTACTTGGATAACCGTGAGTGGTGGGAAAGGGTTCTTTCGGGTGATTATCGTCTTGAGCGTTTAGGGGAATAATATGAGCGTAAATTACAAAGGAATTGTTTTGGCTGGGGGTTCAGGAACGCGACTTCACCCAATAACCAAAGGAGTTTCTAAACAGTTATTGCCTGTCTATGATAAGCCAATGATCTATTATCCAATTTCTGTATTAATGCTTGCTGGTATTAAAGAAATTTTGGTTATTTCGACCCCGCAAGATATATCAGGTTATCAATGTTTGCTAGGCGATGGTTCTGATTTTGGTATTGAAATAGAATATGCCATTCAATCAATCCCAGATGGCCTGGCTCAAGCCTTTTTAATTGGTGAAGAATTTATTGGTGACAGCAATGTCGCGCTCGTTCTTGGTGATAATATCTTTTACGGTCAAAATTTTACCGTAAATTTAAAAGCAGCTTGTTCTAAAGATAGTGGTGCAACCATTTTTGGATATCATGTAAAAGACCCAGAGCGATTTGGTGTTGTTGAGTTTGATATAAATGGTAAAGTTACCTCAATTGAAGAAAAGCCAAAAATTCCAAAATCAAATTTTGCAGTAACAGGGTTATATTTCTACGATAATGATGTGATTGAAATAGCAAAAGCTATAAAGCCTTCTGCCCGAGGTGAGCTAGAGATTACAGATATTAATAATGCTTATAAAAATAGAGGAGATCTAACAGTTGAGCTCTTAGGTCGTGGTTTTGCTTGGCTTGATACGGGTACTCATGATTCCTTAATAGAAGCTGGCCAATTTGTGCAAACAGTTGAGCATCGCCAGGGTTTAAAAGTAGCTTGTTTGGAAGAAATTGCTTTCCATCAAGGCTGGATAACAAAAGAGAAATTATTGAAACAATCTCAAGCACTTAGGAAGACCAACTATGGTGAATATTTAGTTAAGGTCGCGGATGGATATAAATGAATGTAATTAATACTAAATTAAAAGACTGTGTGATTATTGAGCCTAAAGTATTTGGTGATGAGCGCGGATTTTTTTTGGAAACATTTCAAGCAGATAGATATGCAGATCTTGCCGGCATTACCTTGCCTTTTGTTCAGGATAATCATTCGCGCTCATCTAAAGGAGTTCTTCGCGGCTTGCATTTTCAAAACACTAAACCTCAAGGTAAATTGGTTAGAGTGGTTCGAGGTGAAGTATATGACGTAGCAGTTGATATTCGTCGTGGCTCTCCAACATATGGTCAATGGGAAGCTATCATTCTTTCAGAGGAAAACAAAATTCAATTTTGGGTGCCTCCTGGTTTTGCTCATGGTTTTGTAGTACTCTCAGAAACGGCAGATTTCGAATATAAGTGCACTGACTATTACGATCCCCTTGATGAGGGGAGTCTATTGTGGGATGACCCTGATCTAAATATTCTATGGCCAATTAATAACCCTAAGCTATCAGATAAAGATGCAAATGCTCGGCTATTGGCTGATCTAAAAAAATGAAAATTCTAGTTTTGGGAAGTAAGGGGCAGCTTGGCAGGTGTCTATATGACCAACTACTAAATACAGACCATGAAGTTTTTTATACCTCACGTGAGCAAATAGATATTACCGACTTTGAACAAACCAAAAAACAAACCCTAAAAATTTCTCCTGATCTAATCATTAATGCGGCAGCTTACACAGCAGTTGATAAGGCTGAAGAAGATCAAAAAACTGCTAACCTAATAAATCATCTAGCTGTTAAAAATATCGCTGATATTTGTAATCAATTGGAATGCTGGTTAATTTATGTGTCAACGGATTATGTATTTGATGGTAACTCTAATATGTCATACAAAGAGGATGACAAAACTAATCCCCAGGGTGTGTATGGAAAGACGAAGCTTGATGGTGAGTTGGCGATTCGTACTTCAGGCTGTAAACATATTATTATTAGAACTGCATGGATATTTAGTGAGTATGGAAATAACTTCCTAAAGACAATGCTGCGTCTTGGAGCGGACCGCGATGAGTTGAGCATTGTTGGAGACCAAATTGGTTGTCCCACATACGCACAGGATATTGCAAGATCTATTGTTGAGATAGCTCCTCAGCTTAATTCTCTAAAAGGTAATTGTATATATCACTATTGTGGTGATAAGTCGTGTTCTTGGTATGACTTTGCAAATGCAATATTTGATCAAGCAATGGCTAATAATTTAAAAATACCAAGTATAGTTAATTCAATTAAAACTTCAGCCTACCCAATGCCTGCAAAAAGACCTGCATTCTCGGTTCTTGATTGTTCAAAAGCTGAAAATGATTTTGGCGTGCATGCTTCAAATTGGCATGATGGGATTAAGCAGGCCATAAGAAAATTATTACTAGAAAATCCAGTTTATTAGGTCTTTCTTGGCAGTCGGATCTATCTGCCACCCCCTTCGCAGTATTATCTTCTCCATGGATTCGCTTTGCTCCAATAAATCAATTGCAACACCTATCCTAAAGAAATGACCGATCAGCGAATCTTGATGCGTTATGAGCAGAGATCTTTATTAAGCTTCGCAAGAGGAACTTAGTTAAAAAATAACAAAAAGAAGCCTAAGGTCTTGGCTTATGATAAATTGATTTATCAACTTTTAAAAAATAAATGCATATGAGAAGCTGTATTATGCAGTTTTTGTTTAAAGGTTTTGTTTTTAAAGTTCTTGAATAGCAATAAGGTGTATATAATTAACTAAAAATTTTTTATTACGATGATTCAGTTTAATAAGTTAAATCAAGAAATTCCTTACTTACTTTTTAAAGCAAAATATGATGATGCTTTTGATGCAGGTCAAAAAGGTATTGAGGCCATTTCAATTTCTTCGTATAACAAAGAGATTAATGAGGTTGATTCGAGATATGTAAATCTTAAATTTGTTACAAATAATGAGTTTATTTTTTTTAGTAACTATAGCTCTCCTAAAGCATCTTCTTTTTATTCTCACAACCAAGTAGCTGCATTAGTGTATTGGGCTAGTATTAATGTTCAGATTAGAATAAAGGCTAAAATAAAAAAAACTTCAAATGATTACAGTCAAAATTATTTTTTTGATAGATCAGAAGAAAAAAATGCATTGGCTATTTCATCTAGCCAATCAAAGCCAATAGATTCTTATAACCAAGTTAAAGAAAATTATAATAAAGCTTTAAAAAATGATGACTTAAAAAAATGCCCAAAGTATTGGGGAGGCTATTCATTCACCCCTTACTATTTTGAATTCTGGGAAGGCCATGAGTCACGATTAAATAAAAGAGAAGTCTTCGAAAAAAATGATGATAGTTGGAAGCATCTTATTCTTCAGCCGTAGGTAAAATTTTATTGCGTAATAGGTTAATTAGTATAAAATCCTTATCACAAAATGATAAATAACAAATCTTTACAAATAAACAACATTATATTTAATATTTAATGTTCACAATCATTTCCATTTTCCTAAAGGTACCCTCATAGCTTCTAATAAAAAAAATATCACCCCTATTAACGAAAAAATTCGAGCCAGCGAAGTCATGCTTATTGGATCAAACGGTGAAAAACAAGGCTTGGTAGCTTTTTCTGTTGCTCTTGAATCAGCCAAAGTGGCATCTCTTGACTTGGTTCAGGTTTCTCCATCCGATGCATCACCTGTTGTTTGTAAGCTTTTAGATTATGGAAAACATATCTTTGATAAGAAGAAAAGTCTTTCTTCCTCTAGGGTAAAAGTAAAAAGAAACACCACAAAAGAAATAAAATTTAGACCTTCAACAGATGTTGGTGATTATAATATTAAATTAAAAAAGGTTAAAAGCTTTATTCTTGACGGAGATAAGACTAAAATAAGCGTCCGATTTAGAGGTAGGGAAATATTAAACAGTGATATGGGTCTTAATTTACTAAATAGATTAAGAGACGAACTAGAAGATATAGCCCAGGTAGACCAAGAGCCTTCCCTCGAAGGCAGGCAGTTGCTAATGGTACTTTCTCCTTTGAAGAAGAAGTAGATATAAATTTATAAAAGAAGATTATTATGGGATACAAGTTAAAAACACATTCTGGAGCTGCTAAGCGTTTTAAGAAAACTGGTTCATCTGTTAAGAGCAAAAGTGCAAATAGAAATCATATCCTTACTAAACAGTCTACAAAAAGAAAAAGACATAACAGAGGCTTAAACAAACTATCAGGTATAGTGCTTAAAATGGCCTCAAAATTAATAAGAAGATAAATCATGCCAAGAACTACCAAATCAGTAACTGCGAAAGCGAAACATAAGAAAGTACTTAGTGCTACTAAAGGCCATTATGGAGCTAGAAGTAGATTATTTAGAACTGCTAAGCAGTCTAATATTAAATCCTTACAATACGCCTTTAGAGATAGAAAGAACAAGAAAAGAGCTTTTAGGGCACTTTGGATAGCAAGAATCAATGCTGGAGCTAGAGAATTAGGAGTATCATATTCAATTCTTATTAACTCTCTAATGAAGAAAGATATTGCCTTGGATAGAAAAATTCTGTCTGATATAGCTATTACTGATAGTGCAACTTTTGAGAAGATTGTAAAAAAAGCTACTAGCTAGATATATTGGTTTGATGTCAGATCACAAGGACATTTTACCTCCTGATTTAATCAAAGACAGGGGTTCTCTTCATCCAATAAATCACATGAAAGACTCCATAATGGAGCTATTAACTTCTTTTGGGTTTGAAATTGTTCATGGCCCTGAAATTGAAACAGAAGAATTTAATTTCGATATGCTGAATATAAAAAAATCTCACCCTGCAAGGCAGATGCATGATACTTTTTATGTTGAAAATAAATCAAATTTATTGAGGACCCATACTTCTCCTGTTCAAATAAGAGGTATGCTTGAAAAAAAGCCACCTTTGGCATTTATTTCTGGCGGCAAGGTTTACAGAAAAGATGATGATGCGACTCATCTACCAATGTTCCATCAGATTGAGGGTATTTATGTAGATGAAGATGTTAGTTTTGCTCAACTCAAAGATTTAATTTATAAAGTTATTCACTCGCTTTTCGGTGGTGATGTTGAATTAAGATTTAGACCTTCATATTTTCCATTTACAGAACCCTCAGCAGAAGTTGATATCTTATCAAAAGAAGGGAAGTGGCTAGAAATACTAGGTTGTGGATTAGTAAATCCAGTTGT
>Ga0315320_10000594_pt1 | contig 29952 bp, 6 predicted proteins | sample M140m21515metaG_FD_203458 | JGI IMG/M metagenome (GOLD analysis project Ga0315320, IMG submission 203458) | Ammonia-oxidizing marine archaeal communities from Monterey Bay, California, United States - M1 40m 21515 | ecosystem: Environmental > Aquatic > Marine > Coastal | place: USA: California... | reverse complement strand
TTCGTAGGGGGCACAGCTCCGGGAGACTCCGAATTCACTGCGATGGACTCCTTCAATTCTGCACCGGCAACTTCAGCAGAAGCCTCGGCGGCACGCACATTAATATCGTTGCTAGCTTCTTTCTCAGCAACAGCCAGTTGCAGGTTTAATTCCTTGCGTTTGAGCAAAGCATCGGAGTCATCAATTCGGGCAAGCACTTGATCTTTGGTGACCGAATCCCCCTCTTTAAAATCGAGGGCGATCAATACTCCCGGCAATTGAGCCGCCACTTCCACCTCTTCAACCAACGCTACATTGCAGTCAGCAAGCTTAAAGCGTGGAACGGCCGACGGTTGCTGAGCATACCCGAACCGGATACCACTGGCTAATACAACAATCGCTCCTAACACCAGAGCACAGACTTTATTTCTTGTATTCATTTCTCTTCCCTATGGCACACTTCACCGGTCAAGCCGCGTTTAGAATAATAAGTGGTATTGGACCCATTGTATCGCTTCGTGAAACCATGAATATCCCAAGGACGACCGCCCGCAATGAATGTCTCCGGTCACTGTTGTACCCGGCCTTAATTCACCATCCAAACTGTCTTTCAATTCATCCCGGTCAATCTTGACTAAGACAGGAACAATCGTTCCGTCTTCACCTTCCACTTGAGTGGATTGTCCTATATCAATCACGGTACCTTCAAAAATGTGCTCCGGGTTCATCGCCAATACATATTCAATCGTCTGAGGTATTTCATTGTTTTCATTTCGATAAGCGGAGACATGTCCGAGCCGACGCTCGGGAAGTGAAAGTTCTAACTCCCATTGTTTATCAGCCCCCATCTCTACCAATGTCATCACAACCTGACCAATGGCTACCGGACGGTGAAGAAGCGTTTTTTCGATATCCCACTGAAGAACAACCTGCCCATCCTTAGGAGCTCGGATTTCCAGCAGTTCCTCTTTCTTCTGAATAATCGCGAGCTCTGCATTCAATGTATCTCGCCTTAATATCAACTGCTGAACCTGACCTGACACACGGATTTTATCCGCCGGGCTTAAGCCTAGTTGAAACTGAGCGCGTCTGGCATTGGAGAGCTGGTCTTTGGTTTCCTCTAATTGCCCTTCCACTCGCCGTTTTTCAATCAACAAGTCCGGATCTTCCAATCGCAAGAGGATTTCACCTTCCTTCACTTGTTGCTGATCCGTGATATTCAGTTCCGTGACAATCCCATTCGCTGTGACAAATATATCGTGGCGATCGACGGGCTGAAGAACTCCTTCTGCTTCGACCGAAAAATCCACTTGAACAAACAGAAAGAAGCAAAGAACTGCCAATACCGCGGATGTAATAGCAAGCGTCTTGGGTAAAGCACGGGCGCGAATTATCCAGGCCGTACGCCCGATAGCACGCCAGATAGGCATAAGAAATAAGTTATGGTATTCCTGACTATTAGCAACGGCGCGACAACAATGCTCATAAACAAGGTCGACACGCGGATCGAGAACGTTACGAGGTAAATTCGTTTCAATCTGTTCTATAATCAGAACGCCTATAAACTCTTCCCGCCTCCTGGTCTCGTTGGGGTCCACTTCGGAGGGGTCACGAGCAGCGTCGGCTTTTGTCTCTGGACGCTTCAGAGGCAGGATTGCCATCATCCTGGTGTAGGATTCATCCACATATTCATCGAGTACAGATTCGATTTGGGGAGGTAAGTTTTCTGTATTACCGTCATACCATAACGACTCACCAGATTTCATTACCAAAGTTGCTAGTCGTCCCAGCAAAGTAACGGCATTACTTCGCCGCTCTACTGTATCCTGACCACTCACAGCTTCGATACGACATTTGGAGCCTTTTCTTAACGCGACAGAAACTCGATCACACCCAATCAGCCGCCGACCTTCATTCACAATCGTATACGCTGTTTCTCGCAAATCCAGATTGTGGTGAACTAAGCGGCTAAACTGGTCAGCCTGAGCCCACAAGGAATGACGATCGCTAAACTGTCTCAGTTTTTGGCTCTTGACCCACTCGGCTGCCAACTCACACATTTGAACAAGGAATCTTAAGTAACCTCGCTGTGTGGCAGGCTGAGCATTAGGACGTTGAAAGACTTCAACAACTGCCTCAACGCCTTGCTCTCCGGCTAAAGGAGCCAAAACCAACAGATGATCTGTCGGGTTACCAATCGCACCATCCTCTCCAAACCCGGAATTTGGAGGTATCAATTGCGCTTCATTGGAATGGGCTACCACTTGCAAGAGTTTTTTATGTCGGACTGTATTTTCAGAGTCGTCGTCAAGAAGATCGCCAGCAATATTGATCTGATAGAGGACCGAAGCGTCTCCAGCATCGGACATGCTCCAGACAGCACCACCATGCGCAGCCAATGCCGACACGATCTTCTGCATGAAGGCCGCATAGAATTCGCCAGGCTCCAATTCACTCTTAGCTAGCTGCGCAATTTCACTCACTAAGCCGCGTATTTGCTGCTTGGTATTTTCAATCGCTTCCTGATTACTACCGTCCGATGCCATGCATCCCCCCTGTATTTAACGAACCGACCTGCCTATCGGCCGAGTTGCAACTAATACAACAAAAACGAATCTACCTGAATTCCCATTTTCATAACAACCTGAATATCAAACGGAATCGCAGGTAATTAAAATAAATTCCATCTCTATTAATATAGCTATTCGGCAGAATCCAAATACGGATCCTGACCAATTTCACGCTGCATACGGCGACGCTCCTTCTCGTAATGCAACATTACACTTCGGTCGCGAAAATGCTTTTTCTCAACTTTGTGCTGTGCTCGTCGAAGCAAATTTACGTACTGACTTAATTCAGCGTCCGTGCCTGCCCCTAATGCCTTATATTTCCCTGCCTTTTGATCACCATGTGCTTCTTCAAGCATTTTGTCCTCGAGCGACATAAACTGACGGTACGACCCAGGATCCCCCTGACGCGCACAACGTCCTATTAACTGACGGTCAATCCGGGCTGAGTCGTGCAATTCAGTACAAATCACATGAAGGCCACCTTTATCGGGCACACCGGAACCGAGCTTAATATCTGTCCCCCGACCAGCCATATTAGTTGCCACTGTCACACGACCTGACAATCCGGCTAACTCGACGATCTCAGCTTCTCGTTCAACCTCATTCGCATTCAACACATGATGTATAATTCCAGCCTGATGTAGTTTAGCCGACAAAATATTACTTTTATCAATCGAACGCGTACCGATCAAAATGGGACGTCCCTGACCGTGGATTTCTTTCACTTCATCCACAATTTCATCCCATTTAATATCCTCTGTTCCAAATACTTTGTCATTCCAGCCAACTCTTTGACTAGGCCTGTTTGTAGGAACCTTAACCACACTAAGCTTGTATACTTTGCGGAATTCTCTGGCTGATGTGCGAGCTGTCCCTGTCATCCCTGCCAAATGTCGATACCGCAGGAAAAAGTCCTGAACCGTGACTCTTGCGGCCTGACCGGTGGGCACACTTACCTCCACACCTTCCTTCGCCTCTACCGCCTGATGGATCCCATCCCGCCACTTTCGCCCTTCTGCGATTCGACCTGTTGATTCATCTACGATGACAATTTCACCCTCACGAATCACAAATTGCTGATCAAGGAAGAACTCGCGACCCACTTTAATGGCGCGTTCTATATATTCGTATAGATCGACTAGCCCCACTTCCATCACCAGATCTGGCTTCAAGGCAGAGCGAACTAACTGACGCCCCTTAAAGTTCAATTCAACTTTGCGCTTTTCGTGATCATACTCGTAGTCGTCGTCCTCAATAAACCGCGGAGCCATCTCCGCGGCCCACAAATACGTCTGCATAATCTGCTCACGAGCTTCGTCCTCTAACGATCCGATGATCAGAGGCGTACGGGCGTCATCAATGAGAATGCTATCTGCTTCATCCAACAATGCAAAGTAGGCCTCCCGTTGTACCGGACGATCTCCGGACTCATCCCACCGCTGGCTACTTCCTGCTCCTAGGAAGCTATCTGCTTCATGCCCCATGCGTCGCAGTAATAATCGGTCACGCATGAAATCAAACCCAAATTCTTTGGCTGTCCCATAGGTAATATCTGAATAATACGCTTCGCGACGCTGATCCCGACTGTCATCGGTTAACACAGTGCCTACCGTCAATCCCAGAGTTTGGTATACAGGCTTCATCAAATCAGCATCACGAGCAGCTAAATAGTCATTGACAGTCGCCACGTGTACACCTCGCCCCATCAAGGCTCGCAAATAGACAGGCAGCGTGGCGGTCAAAGTCTTTCCTTCTCCCGTTTCCATCTCGGCAATGGCTCCCTTGAATAGCGCAATCCCGCCCAGAATCTGCACATCATAATGTCGCATCCCTAAGACTTGAGCGGAAACCACCCGGCAAAGCGCATATGCTTCAGGAAGGATTTTACTAAGTGACTCACCACTACGGGCACGAAACCGCAATGCCAAACTTGCTTTTTTCAGCTCACGTTGATTTAACCCCTGATATTGTTCTTCATGCTTTTCAACAATTGGAAGAAGGCCTTTCCAATGCTCCAATCGCATGCCGGCCAAGCCCTGGCTCGAAGATAGGAGACGAGAAACCGGGTTTGTACTTAAACGAAGATCGCGAGCAAGATCAGCCGGAGCGTTTTCAGCTTCCACCATTTCCATCTGTCGTTCCCGTTCTGTACTCATTTTTTTGGCAATTGTAAATGGCGAGGATTTAGCTTACTGGTAACAACTCAAGTTCATCGAGTTCTTCATCTATCAACTTATCATCCCCGGTTACCCAAAGGCTTAAAGTCAGGTCGATTGCCTGACAATGGTACAAGTAGACATTTTCCAACTCAACCTGAATCATCGATTCCATGAAAACCGCGGTCTCCGATACGATTTCAACGCTGCTTTGATTGTCAACCGAATCTGAAAAATTTGCTAGCCCCGTCCACTCTGCTTCTCCATCGGATTCAGACTCAGCATTAGTTTGAGCATTGAGCAGGTTAATCACTCTCAGGGCATCCAGGCTGGTCACCCACCCATCGCCGCTGGAATCAAGATAAGGTGGGGGGCTGACAGAATCTGTGGGAGGAGACAGTTCACGCGCCCCATTTTGATTGAGATCATTAATAACCACCAATGCGTCGATTGGTGAGACCAGACCGTCACCATTGATATCTTCTGAATTAGAGCTATTTAACCAGGGAGGCAGATCAAGGCCAAAGACTATGTCCGTAACCGGCTGAGTACCAACGATCGTCCTTTCAACCAGAGAGGGTGTTCCGAGTTGCTGTCCGCTACCAGGCACTGCTTCTATTCGATAGTCTCCCGCCGGCAACCCTCCAAACCTAAATTCCCCCCGGCTACCTGTTAACGTCTCTGAATCTGCTCCCACGATCAGATTATCCAGAAGAACTTCCGTGTTGTAATGAGCCCGGGCAATCACATAGGCTATATCAGAGGCAGGGCGAGTCAGACGGAGGCGAACCGTTTCACCATTCTCTAACGCCTCAGATGTTATTCGTTCGAGTAGACCCCCCTGTGAATCGTATGCTTCCAAACGCGCCACATCCCCGGCGTCATCGGCAATCGCCTCAATCGACACAGCCGACTGAGGTGTATCAAACGTTATCCTAAGCGTCCTCGACTCTGCTCCCCACGTCTGCACCACCGAATTCGTCCCCACATTGAAATTGGCAAAGACACGGTCACCTGTGGACGCCCGACCATCGGTCCGAGAATAGACATTCGCATTGAGAATGTGAGTCCCAACTGCAGCGATTTGAACACCAGCATACTGCCCGTTAAGCACAACACTATCGTCATAGGGATCCGGATCGTGATTCACCGACAAGGCCAATGGATTATCATCCTGGTCTAGAAGCCGAACCGTCAAATCCGGGATGCCGGATTCACCAACATCCCATTGGTCATTACCATTCAGGTCAGACCATACATATCCTGCCAACCCGTCGTCAGCATTGATCATTTTCGACTGAATTGGCGCCACAAACGACTCCGAGGTTGCAATCGTTTGTAAGGAAACGTCATCAAACGAGCGAGTCCTCACTTCGATTTGCGAAGCTCCGCTTGAAACGGGGACCTGAAATTGAATGTCCGCATTTGAGCTTTGCGGTGAAGAAGTGGTGATCCAGTCACCATCATCAAATCGATATTCGACAACATCGATTTGGTTCAACGTAATATCACTTTGAAAACCAGAACTGTTTTGATTCACCAGCGTGTTCACCGATGCTGTCGCTTGAAAATGATATTCGTCTCCTATCTGCTGCCCTGTTCCGCTCAAAGTATGAGGAACATCTAACACATCGAAAACCCCATCTCCATCAGAATCTCGCCAACCCAGCATATCAAAAGAAGATTGGCTTGAAGTATTCGTTGCATACGCGGTGGTCAAAAGCGAACCTGACCCCATGATGCTGGGCTGTTGCACAAACCCTTCAGCAGGATTATCGTGTGCATTCAAATTGGGGGCATCATAGTAACCACGGCGATCAGTATAAGAACCGCCTCCAGGGTATTCATCTTTGGCCCAAAACATATGTCCCACTTCATGGGCGAAAGTCGAGGCCGGCCGATTCGCAGGAACAACCATATAACGCCCACCGGCAAAAGCAAACGCACGCCTAAAAGAGCCACCTTCGGCAAACATACCATCGGCATCATTTTCGTCATTAACGACAAAAATCGTAAAGCCCCAGTCAGTACCATGGAGAAGCCGTTGATCGTGATTAAACTTACGAACGTCCGCGCTAATACCGTCAGACGTATTGGCATCAACGTGATCGAGAAAATGATTGACCCACGTCGTGTAAACGTTACTCTTTTCAGAGATCGGCTCCACGGTGGTTGATACCGGAGTGTCCGCATATTGGTAGTCCGTAACAAACGAAAGACGATGCACCGAGGATTGTATTTCAATCGTATCCTGCCACCACTGGAGTGCTTCATCAATCTTCGCTTTGACGCCAGCGACCCCGTCCGCATCCCAATCTTCCGTACTCGCCGCCCCGACAGACTCCATCAGAACGACCGTCACGGCAGAGCTACCAAGAAGATATTCACCTGTATCCTGCACCATCGCCCCAAAAGGGGACGCACTGAGCACGAGACGATCATCCAGAGATTCAAATAACGCCTTCCGACTGCGCAGAGGGGTCGGTGGCGAACTACGCCACTGCCGCTTGAATCGCTCATAGAGTCGACGGGGTATCGACATACCGTTATTGACCTTCCACCTGTGATGTGCCCACTTAAGGCAAGCGGGGTTCATGCCGTGCCCTTATGAATCCTAGGATGACACTAGGATACTGGCAAGCAAAAGGTCAATTCAAGCTCATTTCATTCCGAGGGGCAGGGGGGCGACTCCCTAGCCGCCATTTTCTCCGTCCAGCACATCAAATTCGCCCAGATCAAGTTCCCCGTCTCCCCAAGCTTCAATAACATCATCCACGATATCATCCACAACTGCTTCCACCTCAGAGTGATTTGTATGGTAAAGCAAATCATCAAATTCCACTAAGGCTTGGCCGTGGTAATCAGCGTTTAATGCTGTAGAGCTATCAACCATTTTCGACATCACTGGTATGTTGACAATAATATCGCCGGAGAACTCACCTTCGGCTTCTCCACTAGCGGCACTACTGTTGAGATGATTAATTACATTCAGTGCATCGAGCGGCGAGGCAAAGCCATCATCGGTAACATCGACATAGCCTTTGGTCTGCGGAGATTTTTCCGCTGTCGGTGGTACCGGCAACGTACCATTGGCGGCAGAATCGTTTAGGTAATGGATAACGTACAAAGCATCCAGAGGCGAAACATATCCATCTCGATTTACATCCTCAGGTACCCCAGCATTGTGCCATGGATTACCGGTCACAAAGAATTGATAATCCTCGACTTCGCCATTCTCTGCATGTCCGCTTGGAGAAAGGGCGACGTCCGAGGTTAATCGCATACGAACATTTAAGTTGCCAGGAAGTGCGTCAGCTGGCAAATCAAACCAAAGCTGATTATCACCAGGCAATACTGGGATCGCATCATTGGCATAATTCACGCTTGGCGGAACCGGTATTGGTTCGCCATTACCATCGGGAGTCGACATTCTGCTTCCATCGGGATTTGCTAGACTTTCACGTCGCAAAGCAATTGCTTCATCACTGGAGAATACGCCATCACTGTCATAGTCTGCCCAAGCTTTGACATAAGCGTTACTTACCCAAGCGGTGTTCGTAACAAGAACATCCAAATTAACCGGGTACCCCGTTTCCATCGACAACCCGGCATTGGTCAAGCCATCATCATTATCACCGGACGGATTAGCATTGGTAGTTCGGTTCGCGTCGGCTTCAACATCAACAATGGTTCCAAGTGAGAAACCTTCGATCACTACATGCGAAGGACCGCCTTCCACTTTAGAGGTCTGGTATGGGTATCCAAGGTCGCCGTAGTCGTATTGCACATCGGAATGAACAATAAATACGACGTTACCAGCATTTTGATTAGGCAGGAGCCCATTTCCAGCTATATCTTCGACCCCGGCAGAGCCAATTAACAACACTTCCTCTTCGTCAGATGAAACAACGAGTTCAGCTCCCATGATCACAACCTGCTCAAGGTTGCTATTGGCGGAAACTCGCTCAAATACCGGATCTCCGTTCTGGCTCAATTCAAAACTGTTTATTGCCACTTCCACGTCGTAAGCAATCGCTGCCGCTGAGGCAGTGATGTCATACTTGATGGCAACAGCAGGATCGGCGCCCGGGCTACCAACCTGAGTCACGCTACTCATAGCAGAATTCACATTTAGACTGACATTAGAGCTGTCTAAGAATCCAACGACTCCATCGCCTGCGTTATAGGCGGTCAGTCCCAACGAAGATCTGTTTACCTCCAATACTATCTCAGCCACCATCTGGTCTACAGTCGTCGACGCGGAGAAATTGAGAGCGATCGCATTGGCATCCGTGACACTACCGTCATTATCGAATTCAAATTCAGCGGTCGTGGCTGTCAGAGAATTCGTAACGGTAAAGCTGTCTCCATCTTCAGCAATCACTTTCCCAGAAAGGCCAAGGACTCGAATTCCCCAGGGTGAATTCAGCAGACCTGGTGCACCCAACTGTTGTAAATTCACATCTTCTGACGTCTGAACCTGATAATTCATATCGCCGCCAAGTTGGATAATCCCATCTTCTGCGACATTTGGAGATAATCCCAAACTCGCATTAGCGACTGCCGTGCTCAAAGCACTGGCAAATTCATCGTTCGTCATTTCGTGACTAACAACTATCCCCTGAACAGCGGACACATTCTCATTGGGATCAAATTCAGTTTCGTCATCCGAGGTTGTAAAGTCAAAATAGAACTGAACGCTAGTACCACCATCGTCAACGATGATATAGTCATGATGGTCTAAGACACCTTCAATCCCATCCAGTTGGAGCGGACTAGAAGCGTTTACCGAGACCTCATAGTCGCGTTGGACACCCAAATGAATTGCCGTTTCACCATCGGGCAATTCAATCACCTTCGGATGGACGTTTTCCATCGTTTCTTTCAGTTTCGCAACCGTTTTAGTTGCAATCTGTACGCTAGAATCATTTAGCCCATAAGCGATTGCGACATTGTCACCAAAGACACTTCCATCGGTGTCAAATTCGAAGCTGTAATCATCATTGTTACCACGAATTCTGAAGGTCGTTCTATTTAAGGTATCCAGATCTTCAGCATCCGGCATAATCAACATTGCTGCTCTTGGTATTTGATGCAGGAAACCGGAATCAAATTCAAACCGAACTGTATCATTGTCTTCATCGGTAATATCAAAGTAAGTACCGTCAGAGATCTCCTCACCAGCTACCATGGCAATGGTATAACCATCAGCCGAAGCCATAATTATTTTATAGGAAGCGTTCGACTCAAACGTTCCCGCCAAGGACTTAAGCGTGATTTCATTGTTGACCGGATTATAGTGGAACGAATAATCGCGACCGACCTCAAGTCGTGTTGCGTTTTCTTCCAACTGTTCACGATAACGCTCATCTTCATCACCGCTATTTGGATTGCAACAATCAAGCGTCTGTGCCAATTCCCCGGCTGTTACACCGTTATATTGCATGACCGTGATGGCACCGGCGTTAACCGTCGTGTCGTCCATTCCCGTTCCAAATGTCGGTGAAATCGGACGTAAGTTATCAACAAGCCTGATCTTGAATTCGCTCAGATTATTTGAATTAGCATCGACAATATCTACTCGAGGATCGAGATCCTTACCTTCCACGTCATTGTCAAAAGGCCCCACCAGATAGGCCGATGGCCCCGTGGAGTCAGCACGTTCGATAGCTCCCCGATCTTTCGTCACATTGAATCCAAGACCAGTCGGAGAAGCAACCGCAGGATCATCAATTCGCAACTGACCCAGGGCATCACGCTCCGGAGCTAAGATCGGACTCAGTCCAACGCCAGTCCATTGTTTCAGCGTTAGCAGATTGATTCGATCCTGCAAAGAGTCGATCGACGAGTCAATCAGGGGAGAATCCGCACTTGGATAGTAAATCCCGGCTTCCGCACCAACGAATAGTTCTTGGCCGGCCGCCGTGATTGAAAAATCGCCCAGGGTTACGTTGGTGGAGACATCCTGCTGATTATCCGCATAGACATTCCCGCCAAGCACGGTTGACTCGGACGACGGATCGACCTCAACCCCCGTCCCGGTAAAGGCAATGACGTTATTAAGAATCGTTGGACTGGCATTCGGACCAATGACAATCCCTGAAATACCTGTCGTGTTCCCCGCAACAGGGTCACCAATGATCGTGTTGTTAATAATTCGGCCGAAGGGAGTAGCACTGTCATCACCCGCAGCACTAAGATCTTCTCCGCTCACGGTAATCTGTGAAGCACCGTTGTGAGCGATGACGTTGTTACTAATCACCACGCCCGGAGCTAGTCGGTCAACATTGTCGATACCAAAGTCCTTAGGACTACCAAGTGTCGGCAGATCACCGGCGCCCGGTGCCGTGTTGCTTCCGCGTGCACCGGCCGTAATTTCGATCCCCGTACCTAAACTATTGGTGATACTACTACTATCAATGACTAGCTGACCTTGCAATCGTTCTGTATTCCAGTCGCCAAATCCGTCGTAGTGAATTCCACCAACAACCGAAGCATCATTACCATCAAGTAATGGTCCACTGGTCATGCGGATCGAGTCCGTCTGGATGAAGAATGCCGAGTCCCCTTCAGAATCAACCGTATCAGCAATTGCTAGCGTAAGGGTATAGGTATTACCAACTACTAAGCCACTGGTGGAGAGATGCAGAACATCCGAAAAACCATCGAAAGCAAATTGCTCTTTTTGCTGTTCATTCGGAGTATAGAAATCATTTAGTTGCTGCCCCATATTGGCTATCGAGTTGTCTCGGTAAAGCTCAGAATTAAGTCCGTCAATCCCGAAAACAACCCCAGGATTAATACTTAATGTATTTGGCTGTGCTCCATCCAATCGGGGATCCAACACCTCCATATCCCAAGGATTTGCTGTGGAGTGATCTTTTAGGACTGCGACGAATCGATCGGTACTAAAATTGGTTACAGTTTCCGGGTATTGCTCTGAAGCATAAACCCCTGAAACAAATAACTCAGTCCCTGTTGCAACGAAATCAAAAGACAAACTTGTCGAATCAAAAGTAGTAACACCTGCGACTTGCTCAACCAACCCATCAGCGACAGCGCTGGCTGTACCGGACAGGGCAATCTGGCTATTTTGATTCCCAATAGAGGATATATCGCCCGTCGAAATTACAACGCCACTGTCGAATCCGAGAACATCCTCAGTACCTTCAAAATATCCTGCCGAACTTGTACCCGACACTAAACGGGCGTTTTCAACAACAAGATCATCCGAGGCGATCTGGTTAGCCAAGGCGTCAGCGTTGGCAAGAACAGTTGTTGTAAAGAACGGCGTATAAACCTCAAACAAAGCATTACCAAACAAATTCACAATGTTCGAATTCGTGGCGCTCGGGTTGGTTTGACGACTGTAATCACTCGCGGCAGCCTGAATATCTAATGGAACTTGCTGAGAATCGGTCGAATTAATCGCCGCGATCAAACTCCTCGCCACGACTACTTCTGAATCCGTTGGAGAGAAGGCTACTGCCAGATGACCCTCGGCAACTCCATCGTCGATCGTCTGGTCCGCAAACTCATAGACGACAGAATCTACGCCATCGCTAATCGTCAGCAACATCCCATCAATCAAATGCGCGCCCGAAGGTGTTACTACACTACGCTGTTGCGAGTACCTGGAGTTGGTTGAAACGACTTCACTAATAACATAACGTGAATCCTCTGATCCAATTGGATCGATTCCAACACCATACTCACTTGCACGACGGATTTCCAATTGATACGAACCCGTGGTGATGGCACCATCTGCGTCAAACGGATGTGCTACAAACGTGGTGTCATTACCGGAACCCGTAACCAAAACTCCACGCTCGGTCGCGCCGACCATAATATCATCGAGGTAGATACCTTCAAAACCAACATGACCGTCCTGAGGTCTAGTGGAAACACCGCGACTCGCGTCCGCATTCCCTGCGGCATCACCTTCCAGTGATGTTATCAAACCAAAGCCTTCTGACACATCGGTGATTTCGTGCATATGGATAAACACGCGACCACGGTCACTTTTCACTACGTCCGTCTGGCCTTCGACATACCGCGAGGCATAAACCTCACGGAAAACATCCCCAACTTCGGCAGCTGACATGTTAACTCTAACGGGGACAACATAGTTATTCGTTGTACTATCATTCAATCCCTTGGATCCCAAAACCTCAATCTTGGAGTCGGAATCGACGTTTATCAGTTCAGCGTTTAACATTTGCAGATGATTGTTTTCATAACGAATCAGTGGCCAATGCAACGCTTTCGATTCGATCGCAAATTGATACGTGCCTACCGGTCGAGGTTCTATAGGCAGTGCTTCCTCCGTATTAGGGTCGATCTTTTCAGGGAGGAGAGGTGACGCTACACCGGTCCCATTCTCCGCTTCATAAGTATCATTGCCAATGGAACTGATACCTACATAGTATTTACCGGTTCGGCTAGCATGAAACTCTAAATCAACTTGATAGGTTGCCTCTACCGCGTTGGCGTCAAGTGTCAAGACAGCTTCGTTGACTGACGGAGTCACTTCTTGGAAATATTCATCAAAGATTCGTATAGCAGGTTTCAAGCCTTCATAACCATCCTCATCCCCCGCCACGCTCACCGCCGGATCGCTCCATGCGCCTGCCGTATCAACTGTCAAACGCAAGACGTCACCATCGAATGCTTCCAATGAGAGGAAGTCAACGTCTCGATTGCGATCATCCAGCTCATCGACAGGAGTGGTTCTTGCGATATCCCCAATTTGACCAAAACCATCAAAGCTGAAATCACCTCCAACAAGAGGGGTCTGATAAGCTTCTAACGCATTGGAATTCGGCTCGAATACTTGAACGCCCGTCATCAAAGCTTGCATCGAAACTGGATAGCTCAGGTCGTTTAGAGCCAGTCGTACAATATCATCAACAACATTTGTTAATTCACTTGCCGACATCCCTGCATTAAACGGAATTTGAACTCGATCCGACAGATCAATCTGAAGAGTCAAGTCACTGACGGTGACTTGAGAGTCTTCTACAAATACAAACTCCTGAGTGATCAGATAGGGATCACTTTCGTCGACACCGGGAGTGATTGGATCATCATGGCCAAGACGATATACGACCTCGAGGATCTCACCATCTGAAATTGCTTTACCACCAGGCAACCGCAGGCTTAATCCGAGATCTATTTCAAATGTAGATTCTGAATCTTGCCCACCGTCTATTTCAACAAAACTGCCATCCGCAATTTCATTCGCGTTGGTGAACAAGAGTTCTTGACCACCAACAGGGAGCATCGCATTGCCATTCGCATCATATCGAACATCCCCAGTTTCTGATGCGCCTTTAGTCGTAAAGTCAAACCTTAAGCGGACATTGTCCTTGCCAGCAAATTCAGACAGATCTACAACAGCCTGCCTCCAATCTGCAACGTCAAAGGTTTCACGTATCTCACCACGTCGATCTAAATCAAACTCATCGTCTATGTCGGTGGAGGAAGGAGGGTCTGGCAATGGCCCGCGTTCTCCATTATTCGTCGTAAGCAGAGTCCAGTCGCCATTGTTGGCATTGGCGTAAACACGGAATGAGTCTTTCATCAAGCCGTCCAACATTTCTTCTTTCAACTCCGCAGAGATATCTGCCGTATCGGCAAAATACGCGAAAAACAACTTCACTTCATCAGCGGCTGAATAATTTCGCAGGCTAAACGGATGGGTTTGAACACTCCCATGGGCGTCGATCGGGAAGTTGTAGTTGCCATTCCCCGGCCCTCTGGCTGCTTCGTCGCGATAATTCAGGCTATAGAATCCCTCATTATTGGCAAAACGATCTGCCGGATCCTCTAAATCCAAAACCCCATTCACTTCGAGATTTTCCATCCCAAAATAAATACTGGTACCACCTTCTTCGGCGTCTCTTGTTGGTGTCTCATTAATACCATGACCTGTATCAGCAGCGCGGGTATCAGTTTCATGCCATAGATTGAAATCCAGATTACTGAAGTCAAGCCCAGTCGCATTGGTAATTCCGGTCGCGATCGATGCCGTACCATTGGCGAAAATTGCTTCTGGCTGCCCCTCCATGTCAAATGCATGTAAGTTACCCTCGGCGTCTATGGCAAACAGAGTTTCAGCATATCGACCGTCCTCTACATGAGCAGGACCAGCCGCCAAACCCTGGAAGTTTGTTCCTAAATACTGAGAACCAAAGCCTTGATTAACCTGAGTTAGAATTGGATTCCCAAGATCACCATTCAGGACTTCAAAAATCCCACCACCGACACTAACAACCCCATCTTGCTGGCTTGTATTTGTTTCGGAATCCGAAACCATGAAGATACGATGTCGGTATTCTCCACCAAAACCGTCGTCAATCACCCCATCTTGGTTGTAATCAAACCCGAGTGTATTGTCATCATTCTGGATTTCGGCTTCGGAAATTGGTTCGTAGATGAAATCCATTCCGGTTACCAAGCCACCAGCACCAGTTTCCGCCAACCTAAACCTTAGGTCTGGAACCATGAATTTCGCATGCCCACCATCCGGTGTGATTGGATTACCATCGACGTCGACGTTATCAAGCGCTACCGGTGGATCGTCAAGAGTGAAATGTTGGTCACTCAGTAGATCATTCAGAATGACTACCTTGGTGCTGGCAACTTCTGCGTCAATTACATCGAGATTTGCCAGCCGATCCAAATTAGCCCCTTCGTCATCAGACGGGGTATTCGGATCATCTGCACCCATAGCAGCTCTATTAATGAACCTAGCTACTGCTGATGCGATTAGCGCTTCGTTATCCCCAGCACCGAAATTAACAGGGTAAATATCTGCCCGATCTAGCCCGAGCCCATCCACTGTACCAATGCCTAAATACTTGTTTGAACTATTCGGCCTAGTACCACGCAGTTCCTGCTCTTTGGCGTCTAAATAGGCTGAGGTCGATATAACCTGACCATTTCTCCATTTTTCCAACCCTAGTATCTCGTCGCCTTCTTCCAGTCCGTCACCATCGTAATCTCGACTAAAGACTCCTTTGGAATACATTTCCTCATGACCGTTTTGGAATGCTTGAATAACGCTTACATCCCAAGTTCCGTCGTAGACATCAGCAGGAATATCAGCAGGGAGGTTCAGTCCATTAGCATCGGAATAATCGGAGAAGAATTCGAAGCCTACGAAGTTTAGACGATCCCCGTCAAAAGATGCTCTCTTATCGATGTCTCCGGCAACTTGTGAAGCGGGCACATTCAACTGATAGGTAGCTCGGCGTCCACCGGTATTAGCATCTACATTGCCCGTAGTAGTCAATGCCTGAGGACCAGTTGGGAATCCATTTTGAACAACAGCAGTCCCATTTACAGCTAAGGCAATGGCCTCGACAAGAGCCTGAGCAGAGGTTGTCTCCTCAACATGCCACCACGCATCACCTGGCTCACCCTGAAACATTTCTGTGACTTGACCAGGGTTAACCATGTTATCCCTGATATCCCAGGCACCTACCGCATTAACCCTCACAACCTCATTGGTGGCCTGAAAAGTGTCATTGACGTTCAGCCCTAATTCACCATGTATACATAGAGTAATATTGTCACAGTCATATGCGCTTATTGTTAAAAAGCCATCATTAGCCGGATTAGTCGGGTCAACATCGCGACCCGTTTCGCCGTAATTGGTTGATAAATCAAGATTTCGTTTCCTAATCGTTCCCCAATCATACTCAAGCGTAATTCGATCACCAAAACCGGCCCCCGGATGTGTTGTTGCACGGACCCTAAAATCGTGCTCATCTGCATCATTTACGTTGTCTGTATCCTCATCTTCCCATGCGTTTTGAATCGCATCTGCGACAATCTGAGCTATTTGCTCAGTTTTGATAAGCTCGTCATTAGGAATCGGGATGAATACGTCACCGATCCTGTCGTCTGTAGGCTGATCATCCGGATCGTTATCCAACAACGGGGTGGTCCGACCATTTGCAGCGTTATAGAGATGGAATCGAAGCTCCCATGTATTCCCAAACCTCGAATCTTCACGGATATCAAAGTAGCCTGACTCAATTTGCGTGGCATCCTCAGCATTGATAACAATTGTCGAACCAGTATCAATTTCAAACGCAACTCCATCAACAAAGATCCTGTCTCCGTCCATGGCAAACTGACCTTGTTCCGGATCCTGCGTAACCCGGACATCTGGACCCGAATTAAGCTGGAACGCTATGTCAGCGAACGTATCATCATTTAAATCGACAGGCAACAAGTCTTCATCATGAATCTGCCATTGAGCCACATAATCCACTAAGTCAACCGACGTGGCCTCTGTGGCAAAAAGAAACTCTGCACTAAGATCCTCGACATTAGCGACGAAATCTGTAATCAATACGCCAAGTTCCCGTTTATTGGTCCAAGCGCCGCCGGTCTCTAATAAATCGGCCGTTGATCTGTCAGTTGGATCAGAAATCACCTCTCCAGTAGTATCATCAAATTCATATAAAATATTGAAGAAGGCGCCGTTTCCGCCCTCGAACAGATCGGTATCAATCTGGAAATTTCTTCTATATTCGTATTCTGGATTGTCACCATTAGCTTCATCGCCCGTCCCCGGGACTACAGTTGGCTGCCAATCAAATGCCGGACGATTCCCGACAGCAAACCCTCTTAGACCTAGCTCTTGATCTGTACCATTAGCCTCACCGACGCCCCAGTCTGGACGTGTTTGTTCCCAGCCAAATGCCATTGCTTCAAATTGAATGCCATCGCCAGCCCCGTTATTCGACGTCACAGGGGCTCCATCCACATTAGGCTGCACGGTGCGAATCTCATCTTCTCCGACAAACGTGGTAACCAGTGTTCCATCTTGCTGAACGACATTGCTCAAACAAGTACCCAAGTCGAATTGATGCAAATCACCCGCTTGGACATCACTGACATTCACGCCAACATGATTGGAATCGGTGACTGTATAACCAAATACCCCACCATCATTTCGAACGGCGACATCTCTAAAGGAACCCAAACTTTCGACTCGATCTTCCACCGGACTTGGAGTTAGCGTGCCGCAAGGTACAGGAATTTCGTTAGCATTTCGAAGATTACCGTCAGCATCATAAAAATCACGACGCTCACTCATACCAGTCAGTGGATCAACAATCCAAAGGTTACTTTCATCTTCATCCAGCCCTAGCAGATAATCCGGCTCTCCACCATTTGTCCTTACGGTAACGGGAGTATCTACCGAACGCGGCCCCCACGACTGCATCACCACCAATGATGTGTCACCAAGATGGAATGGCACAAAGGCCTGATCATCAATCAGCACTTCGGTAGCGGAGCGATTCGATTCCGAATTAAATCTCTCCTCAACTACTGCCTCGAAATGTTCTGGCACTTCGATTCTTAAATCCGGATTAACTGGATTCGCAAGAACCGATTGCGCTTGCTCACTACCAATAAGGGTGCTCGGGTATACCGCGACGTAATAGACCTCAGGTTCAGAGCCTTGTTCATTGATAAAACCTGCAGGCAATGCCACTGGACCAATCCAGGGATCTTCGCCACCCACAGAGCCCCTAGCCAAATCCTGGGTATCAACGCCCGACAATGGCTTGGCTTGATCATCACTAATATTAGAGTTTTCACCAATATTTATCAGCTCTACGATCGGTGCTGCATCCGTGCCTCCAACGCGCCGGAATAGACTTATTGAAGTATCTGCGCCTCCCAGACCATCCGCGTAATCCAAATCCAACACAACCGAAGCGTAGCGAGTCTCGTATTGCTGTCCAAACAGCAACTCATCTTCTCCGTGCGTTGAATCGTAAATCAGATCGAATTTATACCAATCAACATCAGCCGCGCCGGATACATCACCTGCGATACTCAAGGTTGCCATATCGGTGTTAAATAAATTGCCAAGGTCCTGAGCAGCATCGATCGTATCATTAGCGATCTCAACTTCCTCACTTTCACCCAGCAATGGGGAATGGATTAACTGACCATCAACAACCACTCCGGTGGTAGCGCGACGAATGTCTGCATATTGAATCATCGAACCTGGGAACAACTCCTGTTCTCGGAGTCGCATATTCAGCTGATAAACACCCCAGGACTGCCCGTTTCCAGCACCGGTTTCAGAGGTACCTACAGGACCGCCATCGGCAGACTGGCTGTAGACGCGAACGAAATAGTCGCCCCACAAACCCGGTACGCCAGGCATGACAATTCGGAGCCCCGCATCTTTTCGATTCACCGTCCAATCGTCGTAGATTCCATGGGAAGATTTACTTAGATCATTCACGTGCTTTGACTGGATTTTAGCGGAATCCTGGTCTAAACCCTGATCACCAGTTGAATCATCGGACCGGGCAATTACCTGACCAAACGGATCAACCAATTCAATCACTGTATCCAACGAATTGGAAGTATGATCAATATCAAACCAAATTTCAGTACCTGTCTTCGCCTTAAAGCTATAAGTATCAACATCGCTGACGGGAGCGAAACCACTGACACCACCGTATGGGTGGTCTACCTGAGACGCTGCAATAAACCCGTGAACCTTGAAACCGAGTCGTGCATTTTCATCACCCGACTTTAGATCAGTTGCCAATGTACCCAAGTGCTGTGCATTGGATATTCCATACTGGACTTCATCTGTGAGGGAATTGATATATCTTCCATCATTTAACTCACCAACAATATGAGCCTGATTACGCTCGTATTCAGTGACAACATGGACGTTTCCATCATGCGAGAATTCCTCAATGACAATTCCGCCTGTACTTCCGCCCCATTCGCCAACAACAATCACGTCTATCGGGTTGACTGGAATCAATTCCAATCTACTTTCAATAACCGCGGCGGTTCCAGTCGCATCGAGGTCCCATGCCATGGCCGTGGTCACATCTGCCAAACCAAATACTGCCCCAAGATCGGGATCAACAAATGGCGTAAGATCACCAAGATCGACGTTACCCGCGGGAGTATAGTTCTCACCTGCGCCGGTAATTGCATTTCGCAAATCCATAAATTCATCGGCAGCCCAACCTACGAATGTGGCACCACTCAACCCGGCACTAGGCTGTGTCTCGCCACTCTGAGCGAATCCAAATCGCTCAGCATCATCGAGCGTAAATAATTTCAACGAATTAGACGCCGCATCTCCCTGAACCCACAAGAGGTCATCGGAAATTCCAAAGACGTCTTCATCAAGATACGAGATAAACCGCACCGTACCGAATTCGCTTTCCGAAGAAAACTGGATCGTGTTATATACCGTTGCTTCCCCATCTTCCAAATGAGTTTCAACGCGCCAATCAATCTGGCCATTCGTACCGGCAAAGTTACCCTCACTCGCGACAAGGTCATCACCAATCAGTGTTGGAGCCATGGTTACATTCGTGGCACCTAACAAGACACCACCACCGTTAGCCCCCAGATCGATGTAATTATTGTAGTCAAAAATGAAATCGGCATTGCTTGCCAATAACGTGCGGCCCTGAGCTGTCACACCACTGCCGTTCGCTGTACCACCTGCATCTGGCCTATATTCAAAATGTCCGATCGATCCAGTTGCCACGTCGTTGTCAATCAACAATCCATTATCAACCTCCGGACCAACCGGGAACGTTGAGTTGGCCGAGGCGCCTGCACGGCACTCATCATTGTCCGCGCTTACCTGCAAGTCACCGCGCAGATTAACACCCGCACCAACGGAGTAATCACAAAGCCCCGTCATAATAACGCTATACCGCGGATTACCCACGAGTTGCAAACTCCCGCCTACACGATCATCAATATCAAGGGGCCGTCCTGTTGCCCGGATCGTGGCGTCATCACCATTAGCTTTTACAACCAAGCTGCCATAGGGACTGCTCTCAATACGCATACCGCCAAAGGTATGGAAATCAGGGACTACAATTTCAGTGAAGAGAAGATGGGTAACATCAATGTCATCCCAAACAATTTCCGTGGTTGCGGTCCCACCGCGAATTTCCAAACCGTTATAGTCGTTATTATCCAGGATATTACCTGAAATAAGCGGGCCATGATTGTCCAGGTTGTCCGTTGAAAGAATCTCCACATCGAATTGACGAGCACTTGGCCCGCCCGGATAATTCGCAACCGTCCTGCGGCCACTATCAAGAACATGCTCATGCCGCATTGAATTAAGATTAATATTGATGGGCGCAAATGGCTCCAATGGCGTGCCGGTCCATTCATCTTTTGGACTCTGATTATCCTGAAACACGTTATTGATAATTACAGGCTGAGCTCCTCGCACAAAGACAACGGCACCCGCGTTTTCCCCATAATTTCCACGTAAACGATTCGCTTGCGAGCCATCACTATCTACGGGATCGATCAATCCACTGGCATTTTGCTCAAGGACGGAGTTAGCCAGACGTAAATCTCCCTGGTGGACTTCAATGGCATTGAATGTCGCAAAGGTACCTTGCTCCCGAGTGGTTCCACCACCAAATGCAATATGAGCGTGATCCAGACTAGCCATCGAAGTGTGGCCGACATAGACACCACCCCAGTTGCCTGGCGAACCAACAGTTTCGCCACCAGCATTTCTTGTATCAAAAGTACCACCAGCTCCAAATCGCTGATCAGTCAGACTTGTGAACACAACAGGACTTTCTGTTGTGCCTTCAGCGACGAAATGCGAGCCCGGCAAAGCATCAATTCGTGATCCGTCAATTTTTACTATTACGCCAGGATCAACCACGACACTTCCATGCAATCTGGCGCGAGTTGCAAACTCAACACTATCATCCAACAAACCACCAATAAACGAACCATCATCCAGGAACGTTTCACTGATAGCATTCACTTCGCCGACCAGGGAAAACTCGAGATCCTGATCAACTTGCTGACCTCCCGCCAGACTAGCACTCCGATATACGCGACGAGCAACAAAACCTTCCGGGACAACCGGCAGTTGCGTCAAACGAACTGACTGCGTGCCCAGCGACAATTCAGTCGGGTGAATGGTTGCATCAGAAGACAAAGTCTCCACCCCATTCACATCAACGTAGGTGAGGCGATAAACATAGGTACCCAATGGAATCTCACCGCCGGCAACGGCATCGGCAACCACCAAGGCTACCGGAGGCACTACATCCTCACGAATCAAACCTCCGGGATTACCGTCAATAAGCAAGTTTTCTGATAACACGTGCACGATATCGGAATCATCCCAGCGAGTTGAAGCCGTGACTTTCTCTAGTTCACCCGTGACAGGAGTATCAACTTTTACCAGCAATCCGTTTAATGAGTTTTCAAGAACTATATTGCCATGAATCTCAGGCCCCACTCGATCATAATCGGGAGTGTGCGGGACCGTCTGACTCAACGCATCAAAGTATGTTGATTGCTCAAATGCATCAGGCGTAACAGCAATCGCAGCATTCGCGTTGCCCGTGATGGTATTGTTCGTCAAGGTAGGTCTGGAATCATCTACAAACAAAGCGCTGCGATCTTCAAAACGCCCGTCAATCAAGGTAGCCCCGCCACCAAATTCGATCGATGCGTAATTAACGATATTCAGGAAAATCCCGCGATCTTCGTTATCCCAGCGTTCCGACCGCTCAGAGTCCAATTCACGGGTAAAGCCGATCCCCCCCCAATCTCCAGCAGAAGGCTCCTGTGGGAAACTAAATGGATCCTGGTCAACACCCTTTTCACCGTCAAAAATCGAGGTGAAATAGACATGCCCAGGAATTTCCTGGCCGGACTGACCAATCATTGGCTGATAGACGTAGCCACCGTTGCCATCGTCTTGTACAGAGACCATAGCAGGGACACCCAACACCTGTAATGCCGCATTACTTCGATCAATTTGCTCATGACTGCTACCAACAGTAATGGCACCACGGCGAGACTTAAAGATTGCCCCACTATCGATAACCGCTGTCACACCCTTAGGAATTTCCCAGGACGGTCCATCGGCAAGCATTTGACCATTTAACTTACTAAAACCAAGCTCATAGGAAGCATTGTCCGCAAGAGTCGACCAATCGCCATCCTGCCCCGCATCCCCCAGCACGCGGATTACATCACCAGATTGAGACAGGGAAGTCGCCAGAGCCAAACTTCCGATAGGACTGTCAAGCGTCCCAAGCCCATCAACATCACTACCATCAACAAACAAAGTCCGCCCTGCGTACCGCAGGACATCTCCCGAAGTGGAAACCTCAAGCTTCCGAACCCCCGTTATATCAAACACGTTCAAATCAGCTGTCTGATCAATGGCTGCCCCAGGTTCGATCGCTGCCAATTTCTGTCCCAGAGAAAGAACGAAGTCTGCCTGACTCTGAGAATCAAAAACATTGATCTCATTGACAGAAACCGTTTCAACATCCTGCGTCCTCACAACAACCAATTCGTGACGTTGCCCATCAGAACCAGTCAATGCAATAAAATCGCCATCCACTAGATCAAGATGATCACCTGCGACGACAACCCTAGGAGACTCACTGACAAGATTCAACCAGGCATTGTAGTTACCGCCGGCTAAACCATCTAAATCTCCGTCCAAAGCACTGCCATCTACATCCTTCAATACATCAACCGCATCCGGAGTAAATTTGACATTCAACTCATAACGTCCGGTCGACAAACCACCGGCACCTGTATCAGGAACATTTAAATCAAAGGCGGTATTACCAACGGAAGATACAGCAATCGAATACTGTCCCGGCTCAAGATTTTCCAGCAAAAGATAAGGATCATTACTGAAGTAAGCATCATTACGACCAAGGAGTTCACCATCTTTATAGACGGAAACGACCGCATCTAACTGACTCGGATTCGCAAGTCGCTCAGCCAGCAATTCGACATGAAGAGTACCAACATCGTCAACTTCAACACTGTAGACATCAATATCATTACCATCAGGACGATACAACAGCCTTCCATGCACAATATCATGATCACCAGGGAACACCGGCTCTGATTCATTCAGCAACGTTAAGGCCGGCTCATCCCCAGAGAGCTGGAATTCTGGCAATTCATTTGTCTGGCCTAAACCGATAATTTGGCCCGAACGAGTCATCACATCCCGGAACCAAAGATCACCAAAACGCTCGGTATTTACATTTTCATAAGCCTGGAAATTCATCACAATTGTGCCAACGCCTACACCTTCAGGCCTTGCTACAGAACGAATGTCCGTAGCAGAATTAGACAAATCCGGGTCTAAAGCCGCCACATCACCGACAGCAATCTTAATCCCAGACGCATCCGTCTCCACAAATCGCACACCCAAATAACGCGAATAAAGATCAAAGCCCTGTCGAGCTCGAGTCTTCTGCTCCTCTGTAATCGCATTTAAGAGCGTATTGCCGTTGGGATCAACGCCGTAATTTATCGGAAAACTATAGTTATAAACAGGAACATTCGGATCCAAATCTATGGGACCGTGAACGTGGTGCTGAATAGGTATATCCCGATGGCCAACCTCTTCCAAATGACCCGGATATTGCAATGCTCCAGGATCGCCACCAATACTCGCCGTAAATCTCCAACTGTGATAGTTAGATATATCTAAGCCCGAAGAAGAAACCAACGAGGAACCAGCAACCTCCACAAGAGCCACCTCTGCACCACCCAGAAACACCGAGTCACCAAAGGCCTCCACTCCACCATAACCAGCCTGGCCCATATAGCTCGCTACATCGCTCATCAGGTCAGAATAGGAATAGCCTTCAATAGGGACAATCTGGATCAGCTGACCACTCTGAGAACCAACCCCGCCTTTTTTGTCCTGAAAACCTGGAGCATTCGTCGCATCAACATCCAAAGAGCCGTCAGCTAGAAACTGAACTCGATTCCCCCCCAAAGAGTTAACCTGCACAGAAACATCAGCAGCAACAAACGCCTGTTCTATTAGTCCGAATAATTGATCGACAGACTCAGAGCCGTCCAAGTTTACAGGCACATTACCGGTCTGCGCGGTATCCCCAGGAAAGATAAATTCAAGACTCAAATCGTCGCCACCAAACTCGATGCCAGACAACAGCAATACATCGCCAGTATTGACCTGCGCAACAGACGGCAAATGGAAAACCACACCAAGGTCTAGCTCATAATCGACCTGAAATTGACCATCACCATTTCGATCTACAGAAAACACCACCCCGTCAACATCCAATACCGTCTCGGGCGCAGCAGCAGCATCAACTCCGAGATCCGCAGTGTAAACGCTTTCGCCACCTGCCAGCGAAATTCTTACCGCATCGCCAGCGTCCGTCGGGCCCACAACATCTACCTGGACTGACGGCAGCCCGGCACCATGTATACTACTACTAATTGCTTCGGCCACCTGCTGAGCAGTCTCCGTCCCAGCCAAGTTCACGGGAACACTACCAACTTGCGCCGTGCCTCCCGGAAAGACAAATTCAAAGACACCAAGCTGTCCCCCTGAGGTCCGAACTGCAAATTGCTCCGAATCCCTAAAGCCAGAGGCATCCGAACCCACGTTAATTCCCGAACCAAAATCCAATGCGGTGTCAAAGGAATCCCCAGCATCAACAGTCAACTGAGGCACAATTGCCGGCGAGGATTTAACGGCCGTACCATCACCTACCCGAAGCCTGAACAATCCACCACCAGGCACCAAAGAATCCAGATCACCGGCAAACTGCAAATGCACTAAATCAACTTCCGGCGAGTAATTCACACTGGTCGGAACGACGGAAATATCATCCGAAGTCTCGACCGTATCATTCGTATAAATCAAGCGATAGAACTCTGGATTCTGGACCGATTCAGAGTCGAGATCATCATCATTAAAATAGACAAACACACTGTCACGTAGCTGCTCAGCTCCATCACCACCGTGAACGATTGGTTGGGGTACCACGGCTTTTACCACTGGCGCCAACTCAACTTCAAACTCTATCGAGAAATCCAAGCCTTCCTCATCATCCGACCCAGCCTGTCCAAACGGAGTCCCGTCCATGTCCTTTAGAGCAAGTGGCCCCTGACCTGGTATTGAAATACGATAAACACCTTCTTCCACATGATCAGCAAAGCGAAATACAACCTGTCTTGAGCCACCCTGTAAGCCGACAAAACCCGACTCAACCGCAATATCATCCGTGGCGTTAAAGAAAATCGGTGAATAAGAAGACGGATCAACAGACGTCAATTCCACCGATTCATCACCAGAAACAATCCCCGCTTCTATCAACTCGCCAATTACACCATGATCATTAATTCCGGAAACTACATCACCGACGGTGGTGGGACCAAAACTACTTGTATTCAGGTCTATCAAAATTTCTTTGTCGTCAGCTTCTGAGACTGAAATATAGGGTCCGGAAGCGTTCCCATGGTCAGAGCTAGAAACCGTTATTTTGTAATTACCAGCTTCTCCGGGAGCACGCGCTAGAAACTGAACCTGAACAGCTGCACCCAAACCAAAATCAGTAGTCACACCTGAATTCTGATAAACACCATCGGGCCCGGCACCAACGACAGAAATCCCGCTTAATGTCGTAGGATCCAACTCAGCGACTTCATTGAAATGCAGTAAAATCTGGTCCGGAGAATACTCAACCACCTGATTATCGGGGTAGAGATGGTCTCCCGCATCGGTCGTGATCCCCGTCAATTCAGGGACTCCAGCCAAGAGACGCCGATCCTCTAAACTTTCAAGGAACAAAGAGCGCTTCGCCTTCAATTCACGACCTTTTTGCTGTCGTTGACCAACTCGCTGCTTGTTCGAACCAGTTTTTTTACCGTCTGACATATTCTTTACTACTCTTAAAGTGCAAATGGAATTCAGTTCAAAGGGAACCCTAATCACAGAGCCAATTTAACCCAAAGGGCTATTAAACGCACACCCCAGTCTTTGACCTGAATGACAACCAGTATTACCTAACCCCTAGAAACTGCCAAACAAATGGCTGTTTTCAGCGGATAGAAATTAAACGAGCGCGGAAATAGCGCACCCATTATCTGTTTATTCGGACTAATCCCAATTCCACATAAACCGAATAACGCGATTGTGACAGAAGTAACGAAAAACACCCCTCTTTTGAGGTGTCCGGAGTCCCCATTTTTGCGTAGGGCTTTTAAGGCTAGGTTCTCGTCCTTAGCGGTAGACGAACCCTGGATGTTATTTGCGAATCCACGATGTCATTGCCTGACACCACTTACTATTTTCCATGCCGCCTTTTACGTGCGTTTTGCAACTCAGTAGGTGAAGACAAAGTGGTTCTCGCTTTGCCAATTACATTCGCGACGATTCAGAGTAGGAAACACCTTATATGAAACGACAAGGAAAAGGACGCCACAATTTCTCAGGCCTTAGGCCTAGGAGGAAACTCAGATTTGAAACACTTGAATCCCGTGAACTTTTCTATGCCCCACCTATGCCCTCAATAGATCTTCCACCCCCACCTTCGCTCTCACCACCCGTGCTAGAAAAGTTAAACAGACCACACCACGACCTAAACTTATTACCTCAGGGATCTCCTTTTAACTCCACGCGTTACACCCCCAACCCCATTGGTTTGTTCCCAAACGGTTCCACGCAGGTGATCTCCCCCGAAATTTCTCCACGGGTTGTCGAACTACTGGAGCAGAACGAAGCAGGACCAGTCAAATCGACCATCCATCGAACCGGAGTAGGGCTTGGGGCTCCGATCGATACTCTGGCTGGGATGGATCCCAAAATCAGGGAACTCACAACAATGAAGGAAAACTGGGGGGAGGCTTATGGAGAAGTAACCCGCTGTCTGCAGCGCATTGAAATCGCTCCTGAGAATCTGGGTTCCAATGTTAATACGGATACGATTTACGAATGGCTCGAAGATTTTCGCCTGTTCAATAAAAACAACATTGCTACCACCGAAGTTTATAAACCAGGGCCCTTAGATTTCCCTTTGCCTGAAGAGGAAAGCTACGCCGTCTTTACGGTCCACACCCTGGACATTTCCGACAGGGATGACCCTTACTGGAAAATGCTGAATACGCTTCAGCTTATTATCAATGACAAAGACATCGTGGTGAAACTCTATGGTAACCCTGAACACCACCAACTAGCGGCAGTCACGCTTGAGAATCACATGCTTGTCGGTGTTCGAGTTTGGAGAACCTATGAAACGCACGCGGGGTGGTTGCGTATCGAAACCGAAGCACATGAGCAGCGTAATGGCTTTATCAACAATCTGGCAGCAGAAATGGCAGCCAGGTCAGTCATGGAAGAGGTTTGGCGGCGTTACCTGATTAATCTAGGTAACGCCGCAACGGGTGGCACCGGGCGTTATGCCAAACGTCCGGCCCAGTGGTTTCATTATCCAAAAGGTCAGGAAAACCCCTGGCGAAACCCCAAATCTATCCCAACCCCCATCCCAATTCCGCCGAGCTTTGATTTCCGTTCCCCTCAAACGACACCTTAAAACGAAAGACGCTGTGATATGTTCCTAACATTCGCATCAGGACTTCTTGCCGGCGTGTTGTCCGGAATACTCTTTGCGTTCGCATTTACTTGGGATGCCATTGGGGAATTCGAAAGTGGATCGGTCCTGCTTACGGCCATGACGTGGATCGTCCCCACCATCTATGGTTCCGTCTTCGCAGTGGGCTATGCGTTTCTAGCCACCAGTGGCGTTACCATCATTTTCCCGCTGGTGTCGTGGATAACTCGCCAGCCAACTGTTGCACACGCTTTAACAACCTGCTTCGTCTTGTCTGCTGTTTTCTATCTGTGGCAAAGCCCAACGACTCCCCATGCCACCATGATTGAATTTGGGAGTTATAAGGGATGCTGTTTCTTGTCAGCAGGATTAGTGACTCAAACGTCTTTCTGGAACTCAGGCAAATCCTAAATCTCTAGTGCTTGATTCCGCAAGTCACTCTTTCCATGATTCTTATTAACTCCCAAGTTGAAGGCAGCGCAAGCAGAGAGCCTTCCGAATTCAACATTCGGAAGGCTCTTCTTTGACTGAGCGGAAGGCACGGGACTCGAACCCGCAGCCCGTAAACGGGTACATCATTTCCAATGATGCTGCTAACCAATTCGCTTACCTTCCAGTTCTACTATTAGGTAACACCATAGTATCGATATGCTCAAGTGGGAGGCCGAAGGAAAAACCGGAATCCGAATAGGAACTACCGGCAACAACCCCCTCCTGTTTTAGTCGACTCCGCCCCCACGAGCGTTGGTAATGAGATCAATGAATTCACCATTGGACTGAAACCCTTCCAGTTTTTTTGTCAGTTGCTCCATGGCATCCACATGATGCATGGATGCTAATGACCGGCGAAGCATCGTAATTGCATCGTGTGCCTCTTCAGGCAACAACAACTCTTCTCGCCGAGTACCTGACTGATTGATATCAATCGCTGGCCAGACACGGCGGTCGGCCAACTTTCGATCCAGCACCAATTCCATATTACCGGTACCTTTGAACTCCTGGAAGATAAGCTCATCCATTCGGCTCCCCGTATCAATCAAGGCAGTCCCAACCACTGTCAGAGACCCACCCTCATCAAACGCCCGAGCTGTAGCAAACAGTTTCTTTGGAATGTCCATCGCTTTAATATCAACACCACCAGACATTGTTCGCCCAGTATTGCCAACCCACTTATTAAAAGCACGAGCTAAACGAGTAATCGAATCCATCAGCAGGAATACATCCTGTCCCATTTCAGCCAATCGGCGACAGCGTTTAACAATCAACTGGGAAAGACGAACGTGACTCTCTACATCTTCATCGAGACTACTGGCCACGACTTCGCCATCGACATTCCGACGCATATCGGTGACTTCTTCCGGACGTTCATCAATCAATAGAACAATCAACTTCAATTCCGGATAATTCTTGGCAACCCCCTGACTGATATGCTGGAGCATGACGGTCTTACCACTACGTGGCGGAGCAACAATCAAAGCCCGCTGGCCTTTACCCAGGGGTGTCAGAAGATCCATCACACGAGTCGTTAATGGTTTCGGGCCCGTTTCTATGGAGAGCCACTGCTCAGGATTAATTGCCGTCAATTCATCAAACGGAACAACCTTCCCGTAATCTTCAGGTGCAATCCCATCAACATCGACGATTTCTTTAATACGGGGACCTTGAGATTTACGAGCGTGTTGTACAAGCCCGCGAATCATAACTCCTTCACGCAACCCATACTTCTCGATCATTGTCCCTGGTACAAACGGATCACTGCGTTCACGCGAATAATTAGCTTTGGGACTACGTAAAAAACCATACCCGTTTGGGTGCAGTTCCAACAAACCG
>Ga0315320_10000593_pt1 | contig 29959 bp, 27 predicted proteins | sample M140m21515metaG_FD_203458 | JGI IMG/M metagenome (GOLD analysis project Ga0315320, IMG submission 203458) | Ammonia-oxidizing marine archaeal communities from Monterey Bay, California, United States - M1 40m 21515 | ecosystem: Environmental > Aquatic > Marine > Coastal | place: USA: California... | reverse complement strand
ATCGGGCCATTTCGCGAACACCTCGACAAGCAAGAGGCGCGACGCTTCTCAATAGTATTAGTGCTAGGCGTTGCATACGCCGCGTCTATCGGCGGGATCTCAACACTAATCGGCACCCCGCCCAACATGTCACTAGCGCGTATTCTAGAACTTAACTTCCCAGACATGGAGGAACTAACATTCGCTGGGTGGTTTCGTTTCGCCTTTCCGTTGTCACTAACCTTTATGTTGACCGCATGGTTTACGTTATCAAAAATCGCGCGCCTCTCCGGCATAAACGCATCAATCGACAAAAACTACTTTCATCAACAATACCAACAACTCGGCAAAGTAACTTATGAGCAACGCGCCATCGGCGGTTTGTTTCTACTACTTATATTCGGTTGGATGTTCCGCAGTGAATGGTCGCAGCTATTCCCTCATCCAAAATATATTGATGACGGCACCGTCGCCATCATCGTCGCTATTTTACTTTTCTTAATCCCGTCAAAGAAAAATCCTGGTGAAAAGCTAATGGACTGGGCCGCGGCCAAAGAAATTCGTTGGGGAATCATTTTAATGTTTGGCGGAGGATTCGCTTTAGCAACAGGATTTATTGAATCCGGTTTGTCGGAATCCCTCGGCGGACAACTCACCTCACTGCAAAATGTTCCGCTATGGATGCTAATCACCATCATCTGCACCGTGATTACTTTCCTGACTGAGCTAACCTCCAACATGGCTACTACCGAAGTGGTTTTGCCGATTCTGGCTGCGATGGCCAAGGCGATTGGTGTCAACCCATTGGTACTCATGATTCCTGCAACATTATCGGCATCTTGCGCGTTTATGCTGCCCGTTGCTACAGCGCCAAATGCAATCGCCTTTGGTGCGGGTGAAATAAAGATTAAAGACATGATTCGCTACGGCTTCATCCTTAACATCATTGGCATCGTTTTGATTAGTGCAGCTGCACAGCTACTGTATATTTGATTCCAATGACGTCCTCGTCCACCCATCCTACTTTAATTGAGCGTGTTCGCACATCACGCGAGCTTGGTTCAAGCCCTGATTACGTCCTACATGGCGGTGGCAACACATCGGCCAAGGGAACCGTCAAAAACTTGCTTGGCGAAGACGTTGAAGTAATGTGGGTAAAAGGGTCCGGATGGGACCTCGGCAGCATCGAGGCACCAGGTTTACCTGCATTAGACTTGCAACAATTGCGAAAATTACGCGAAGTAGAAAGCATGACTGACGAAGAAATGGTTCGCGAAGTGCGGCGCTGCATGCTCGATCCTAAAGGTCCAAGCCCATCGGTAGAAACTTTACTGCACGCTTTTTTGCCGCACACCTTTATTGACCACAGTCATGCCGACGCGATTCTCGCTTTGAGTAACCGCGAAAATGGTGTCGAGCTATGCCAGAAAATATTTGGTTCGCGAGTGGCCTACCTGCATTACGTCATGCCGGGGTTCCCTTTATCAAAAGCGGTCGCTGACTTAGTCGATGCCAACCCTGATGTCGATGGCGTGTTACTGCACCACCATGGCTTATTTACTTTTGCTGATTCGGCTGATGAGTCGCTCAACATTCACCGCGAACTCGTTTCGCTGGCAGAGCAACAGTATGCCGACGACAAGCAAGCGGTATTGGCGGCAACTGCAAAGCCACGACTTAAAGCGAGTGAGGTGTTACCAAGCATTCGTAACTGTTACGGCAATGAGCCGCACTTCGTTTTTGAATTACGCGATCCGGCATGGATTCTAGCGTTGTTAGACCAAAGCGATGCGCAACAACTTTTAATCAGCCCACCCCTCACCCCTGACCATGCGATTCGCACCAAGTCATTACCGTGTTGGGTCGATGGCGAGCCGTCCGCATCTATTGACGCCTATGCGATTGCTTATCACGACTATTTTAAACGTGGATGCAAGGCACGCGGCTCACGCACTGAATTAGACAACTTGCCGCGCTTGTTGTTGATTCCTGGATTGGGTTTGGTCGGCGTGGGGACCTCGGCCAAAGCAGCTGGTATCGCCGCCGATATTGCCCAACATACTTTGCTGACAAAAGCCGCCGCGAAAAACCTCGGGCTCTACAAAGGCTTAGACGACTTAAACTTATTCGACATGGAATACTGGTCGTTAGAGCAAGCTAAGCTCGGCAGCGGCAAACCAGCCGAACTAGCTGGGCAAGTGGCGGTGATCACCGGAGGCGCGGGCGCCATCGGCGAAGGCATCGCCGAGGTATTACTTAATGCCGGAGCAAGTGTCGCATTACTCGATTACGATTTAGATGCTGCCGTCAATACCGCAGCGCGACTCGGTCCACAGGTCCTTGCCGTAAAAGCCGATGTTACCGATGCCGATTCACTCGATGCCGCGCTGGAGCAAGTGTGCCGCCAGTTCGGTGGCATCGACATTGTGGTGCCTAACGCCGGAGTCGCGCACTCGGCATCCATACTCGACCATGAGCTCAGCGACTGGCAACGCATTAACGACGTCAATCAAACCGGAGTGTTTCTTACTCTTCGCGCATGCGGACATATTCTGAAAGCCCAAGCAACTGGTGGCGCAGTGGTGCTCATTTCCTCGAAAAACGTACTCGCCCCTGGCGCTGATTTCTCGGCGTACTCTGCTTCGAAAGCCGGAGCGCATCAACTCGCAAAAGTAGCAGCGCTCGAATGGGCCAGCGACGACATTTGCGTAAACATGGTTTGCCCAGATGCTGTTTTTAGAGCTGGCGATAATGCATCCGGCCTATGGAATGAAATCGGCCCCGATCGTGCCAAGTCGCGCGGCCTGTCATCAGACGAACTCGAAGAGTTCTACCGTGACCGATGTTTACTCAAAACAGAAGTAAGCGCCACTGCTGTTGGTAAAGCGGTATTATTTTTTGCCGCACGCCGCACCCCGACAACCGGCGGTGTTATTAATGTAGACGGTGGTGTTGCCGCTGCCTTCCCCCGATAAATCATGATTGTACCTCGCACTACTCGCCCTGAAATACTCAAGAAACTAACGACCAAAGTTGCCGCTCGCAAACCGCTATTGATTTCCTCCGCAGGAAGTGGACTCGTTGCAAGCCTTTTAGAAAAAGCCGGGGCCGATTGCGTAAACACTTTTTCCGGTGCGCGACTGCGGGCTAATGGCATGGGAACCATGTCCATGATGTGGCCGATTCTCGACTCGAATCAGCAAGTCTACGACAACACCACTCAAGATGTGTTGCCAGCGATGAAGGGCGATGCGTTTGTTTGCGCCTGCATCAACGCCAATGATCCGCTGCGCGATATGCGCAGCTATTTACAAAGCTTGCTCGATGCCGGTATCCCATCGGTATCGAACATCGGCCCCTCGGTAAGCTATGTGGACAAAGGGTCTAACCTCTACCAAGTTCTACGCAAAAGCGGTGTTACCTTCGAGAACGAAATTGAAATGTTAGCGCTAGCCAAAGAGATGGGCATGGTCACCATTGGCTTAGCCTTTGATTTGGACGACGCCCGACAATTACTTGAGGGGGCCAAGCCTGACATCTTTTGTTTTCATGCGGGCACCACTAAAGGTGGCTTAGTCGGTTTTGATTCCGGTGAGACCATTGCCGAGACTGCTAAACGTAGTGAAGAAGCCTATCAAATGGCACGCGACATTCATCCCGAGGTGTTGCTCGTCGGACATGGCGCCGCAATGGAAACTCCGGAAGACGCCGCATACATGTTGGCGAACACTAGCGGTCATGGCATCTGGACAGGATCATCCACAGAACGTCTACCGATTGAAAAGGCCGTATTCGCCGCCGCATCAGAATTCGCTAACCTAGAATTTCCAAATGAATAATAAAACCGTCGTCGTCATTGCGACCCTTGATACCAAAGGTGAAGAAGCTGCTTTTGTGAAACAGCAAATATCTGCGCTCGGAGGCCATGCGCTACTTCTAGATATTGGATTGATCGGCGAACCGGGCACCGCTCCCGACATTGATCGCGCCACGGTCATTCAAAGCGGCGGTTCTAGCCTCGAAACTCTGCTTGATAATCCTCAGCGACAAGAAGCGTCTCCCGTTTTTATCGCCGGCGCTATCGCAATCCTTAACGAGATGCTCGACAACGACGAAGTGCATGCTGTACTAGGCTTCGGCGGAACTCAAGGCACGAGTAATTGCGCGGCGATAATGCAGGCACTTCCATTTGGTTTGCCAAAAATTATTTTATCGACTATGGCCTCTGGTGACACGTCAGCATTCGTCGATATTAAAGACATCACCATGATGTTTGCGGTCAGTGACATTCTTGGACTCAATCCCCTATCGCGCACCATTTTATCTAATGCCGCCGCTGCCGCCTGGGGAATGTCGCAGTCGCCATTTAAGTTGCAGCGCAACAGTGAAAAAGCCGTAATAGGCATGACCAACCTCGGCGTGATTACCGACGGCGCCATGCATGCCATGAAATTGTTTCGCGAAGCCGGACACGAAGTCATTGTGTTTCACGCTATTGGTGCTGGCGGTCGTGCCATGGAACAACTGATGAAAGAAGGTCATATCCAAGCAGTTTTCGATTACGCCTTGGGTGAAATCTCCGACGAAGTGCATGGCGGATTCCGTTCTGCAGGCGAAGAACGCCTGACAGTCGCCGGGAAATTAGGAATCCCACAAGTGTTATGCCCTGGCGGTACCGAGCACATCGGATTATTCACTGAAGCAAATGTCGTACCTGAAGAGTATAAAGATCACGTGTCGGTATTCCATAACCCGATTATTTTCGTGCCGCGCCTCAATGCCGACGATATGCGCCAAGTCGCTAAAGTAATTGGTAAACGACTACAACATACGTCTGGCAAAGCAACGATGTTGTTACCCATGAAAGGCACTAGCCGCTACTGCATCGAGGGCGCCCCACTCTATGACCCAGAAGCCGACGCTGCATTCTTCAAAGAACTACAGAAGTGTTTACCGCGCACAGTCGAAGTGCAATTAGTCGATGCCGCAGCTGAAGATGACGTTTTTGTCGAGCTAGCAGTAACAAAGTTACTCGACATGCTTGACTAAATTCTTTCTTCCGTGATGCAAAAAATACTTCAAGCTGCCCTCATCTTATTGTGGGTAAGCTGCGCGCAACTCCCGGGCCCAATTGTCCTCGCCGGCGGAGGGTCTTTTGACGACGCGTTCTTTCGCCGTACTTTACAATTATCCGAGACTGCGCATCCTGCAGTGATCATTTTTCCACAAGCTTCGCAACGCGAAGAAGCCGGTAGCGAATCGTCGCAGATTTGGACCCGTGCTGGTGCAGCATCTACCTTCGTTGCTGACTTTCGCTCGACTCAAGGATGGGATTCCGCTCTAGAACACCTCGCCCAAGCCAATGTCATTTGGTTCACCGGCGGTAGTCAATTACGCTTAGCCGCTGCGATTGAATCCGCCGAATTTCTCCAGCACATCAAAGCACGTTGGCGTGAAGGTGCGGTCATCGGCGGTACTAGCGCCGGAGCCTCAGTTATGGGCGAGATCATGCCATCAGGCAAAGAGCTCTATCCTGGATTCGGGATTTGCAAGAATACCATCGTTGACCAGCACTTCACCGAGCGTAACCGACAGCCCCGCTTACGGCATGCCGTGCGGGTGAATCATGGCCATAGAGGCCTTGGCATATCTGAAGGCACCGCCGTTTTCCTGCATGGTCGCTACGCCCGCACATACGGTAGCGGCATGGTGCATGTTTATGAATCGGCAAAAGCACTAAAAGTTTTGCCACCGAATTCTGTAGAGAGTCTCTACTAAACTTTTCATTGCGGTCGCTGCATAGGTTGTCATCGAAGTTCATACTCCATTGTTACGACGGCGCAAATGTTTTTATCGATGGCCGTTGTGTCGTTAGTACCGTAGCTGGTAACCTTAGTATCATCCCAGCGCGTAATTTGAAAAACACCTTGGCTCGCACTGCGCACATCACCAACATTGACACCACCCTCGCCGACAAGGATATCCGCCCGCTGCTTGGCATTCTGTCTTGCCAGCTTTAATAAAATAAGCTTCCAGTCCTCTAGCTTAGTGAATTTAAAAACTGGAGATCTAGAGGTAAACTCGAGACCATCTTCAAGTAGCACGCCTACATTTGTAGACAAATTCTTGACCAACTTCACGTCACGCGACTGGATGTAAAAGGATTGTTCGACAATATAACTCTCAATTGCGTGGGTGTTGCGACCTTCTTCATCCTGCTTGTATAAGATGGTAACCGATGGCGCTAAAAAGTTTGTCCCTGTAGCATCGAAGCCGCCTTTGTCTAAATAATCTCGCACTCGCGCCTTATTCTTCTCAACGATTTTTGAAGTGTCTACCAAATTCACGCCACGCACTTTGAATTCTCCAAACCAAGAGGCCATATCGGCTTGAATAGGTTTTGTCGCATATCCTTTTACAGAAATCGTGCGATCTCTGACTTTTATATCGCGCACGACATTGCCAGCAATGCTCGTGGAAAAAATTAGCCCTATGGCCAGTGTTGAACCGAGCCAAAATAACCCTTTACCTTTTGCTATATCTATCATTAACGGATTGTAGTAATTGGTAAATCCGTTTACCAATCCGTTTGCCGCAATATTATTTCTGTATGCAGAATATCGCCGATTTAACGCTACATGTAGTAACCGTACGAAAAAAGTTTCTTACTTAGCGCACTCGGCTTGAATCGCAGCCACCGTAGGAGACGATTCTGCTCCTAGGCCAACTAGCTGGTGCGCTATTCTTCCTGCGGAATCTAAAGTTGTAATAATGTTCGAATGTGCGAAATTGCCCTTGATGCCTTTTTTATAACGTACGCCCAAAGCAGCAGCAATACCGCGAACAGCGAAGTCGTCGCCATGCAGTAAAGTCCAACGCGAGGTATCTAGATTATTTTTTTCAGCGTAGGCTTGTAAAACTTCTGGGGTGTCACGCTCACTGTCCATGGAAACAAGCAGCCAACGCACTTTCCCCAATTGTTCGGCAGGTATTTCTTTTTCGATCTCTTTAAGATCGAGCATGGTGCGCGGGCAAGCATATTCGCAATGAGTAAATATCATCACCGCCACCACCACTTGCCCTACAAAGTCACTAAGGGCGCGCTCGCTAGCACTTTGGTCACGCCAAAGTCCGTCTGTTAAATAAATGGACTCGTTGGGCAAAGCAGCAGTAGCGGAAGATGGCTCTAGCGGTAGACAGCAATCAGCGACGTATGCATCTGCCACACATCTAAACCCAACATTCGGGTAAGTTTGATTGGCTATAAAGCTATTACGGAAAGACAGGCGAAAAGACGCCACATCATTGGAATCAGAATCGGCTATTTCAACATTGCCACAAAACAGCTTGGTGACATCGCTCGTTTGTCCATATCCAGCCATCAAGGTAGAAGGCTTATTGAAGTCATCAACCCACTCCCAAATCAAACCATGCATATCGAACAGCTGATAATAATTCGGCTTACCTGATCGAACTGCCGTTGGTATCTCAGGGATTTGCCGTTGGTACCAGTCGAGAATGGTTTGCTGATAGCGCTTCTCTTGGCTGCCATCGGCGACTGTCTCGCTAGCGAGGGCGAGAGATTCCCATTCATCTTGCGTAGCCAACCGACGCCCAGCCCATCGCGCATATTCACGTGCTGCAAACCAAGAGACGTTGGTTACTGGAGAGTTAGCACTTCCCTCAGGGTATTCAAAGTCGCCAAGCCAATGCTGCAAATAGTTTTCGCCGACTAAAACAGCCGCTGCCTGGGAGCGAAGCCACGCTGGACTCGAAATCACGAAGTTGCGAAACTGTGCGTTCGTGACGGGATGCTCTTCCACCAGCAAATCGACAAAGGCGCCCTCTGCGATTTCCACCATTGGAGTTAAGGGGGTCTCAGACGCCATAGGCCCTGGCTTACTTTCACTACAACTCGTTAGAAATAGTGAAGAAATGACCGCTACGATGACTAGGTAAGAGACTCTCATTACTAGCCCCATGATACACCATCAACTAGTCAGAAAACTCTGACAATTCTTCCCAACGCTTGGTTTTAGCGACAATAAGCGCTTCTAACTCGGCGCGCCGTTTCTGCAGTACCGCAAGCTGCTTATCGCCTGTCGCGTATATCTCAGGGTCGGAGAGCTTCGAATCGAGGGTCGCCATTTCTTTTTCAATGGTTGTGATCTCGTCGAGCAAGCCGTCAAACTCGAAACGCTCTTTATTATTCAATTTACGCTTCGACGTAGACTTCTTCCCTTCAGGGTTTGCCATAACCGGCATTTTTTCGGCTACCTGCTCGACAATCCCTTCATCCGGAGACCAGCGTTCAAGAAGTGAACTGACATCACCGGTGTGCAAGAACGCACCACCGCGATCGTCAAGGTATAGAACGTGAGTTGCGACGCGGTCTAAGAACCAGCGGTCGTGGCTAACCAACAACACGCAACCATAAAAAGCACACAAGGCTTCTTCAAGCGCGCGCAACGTATTAAGGTCGAGGTCGTTGGTAGGTTCGTCGAGAACCAACACATTGCAATCTTGCAGCAACAACTTAGCGAGCAGGACTCGTCCGCGTTCGCCACCAGATAACGAGCCTACCTTGACTAATTTCTTTGCACCTGGGAACAAGAATGAATTTAAGAAGCCGGCAATGTGAACTTTGCTTTCGCCGACGACTACGTATTTCCCGGTGCCAGCAATCTCTTCCATGACGGTCGCTTCATCATCAAGGTCTTCACGTTTTTGTTCAAGCGTACCAAACTTTACGGTCTCGCCGATGGTGACACTTCCGCCATCTGGCTCGAGTTGGCCGAGCAACAACTTAATCAAAGTCGTTTTACCAACGCCGTTAGGGCCGACGATACCTAGACGCATTCCGTTTTCAATTTTAAGGTCGAGGCCATTTAAAATTTTCTTTTCGGGATAGGCGAAACGTAAATTTTCTATTTCAATGACTTTAGAACCCAAGCGCGGCCCGCGCGGGATTTCCATTTCAAGTTTCACATCGCTTTCTAAAGACTTAGAACGGGCCAAAGCATCAAAGCGTTTAATGCGTGCATTCGCTTTAGTACCGCGCCCAAGGACGCCCGCGCGCATCCACGCGGTTTCACGTTTCAACAAAGCCAGGCGGGTATTCTCTGACTTCTCTTGAGAGGCTATACGTTCGATGCGCAACCTCAAGTACTCGTTGTAGTTACCAGGGTAGGAGTAGATAGAACCACGATCGACTTCGACAATTTTGTTCACAACGCGATCGAGCAAAAAGCGATCGTGTGTCACCAACACTAACGGAACCTTCATTTGCGTCAGCTGCTTTTCAAGCCAAGCAATCACAAAAGCATCGAGGTGGTTAGTCGGCTCGTCGAGCAGCATCAGGTCAGGTGCCGACACTAACAATTTGGCTAGTGCCACACGTCGCGCCTCACCGCCGGATAGATTACCGCAAGTTAACGACGCGTCTTTCAAACCCACGCCATGGATGGACGCCGCAATTTTATGCTCGACATCATGACCACCGAGTCGTTCAAGCTGATGCTCAAGGTCTTCGATGCGATCGGACACATCTGCCCCATCCGCTAGCTTTTCATAAGTCGCAAACAATCTTGTTTGAACGGCATGATGTTCACTTAAGCCCTCGCGGACGGCATCCTCAATAGTGAGGTCGTTATCGAACACCGGCTCTTGCTCGAGATAGCCGATACGTAAACCGTTGCGCAACACACGGGTGCCACTATCTAGAGTGTCGACTCCCGCCATCATCTTTAGCAACGTCGACTTGCCCGCTCCGTTAGGACCAATCAAACCGATGCGGTCTTGCGAAGTAACCGTTAAATCGACCTTCGTCAACAACGGGCGGTTGTCGTCGTAAGCTTTACTTACTCCTTGGAGGGTGATGAGCGGCATGGTCGCGCATAGTCTAATAGAATTAGCGCTCGATTGTGAGGTGGCTTAGGCGCCCCCGAAAATTCCAATCACTTACCCAGATGTCACCGTTTTTACCCCAGGCCGCACAGTGTGGCGACAAGAAAATACCGTCGCTCCATTTATCGTAATCGACACGGTTAGTTGCACGCAAGGCCGGATCAGGCTGCTCGCCTAAGTGCTTCAGCACCTTTCCCGCCCGGTTAAGAATGGTCACTCGTCCTTCTAGCTCGGCGACAAGCCATCCGTCTTCATTGACATCGACGTGGCAAGGCCTATTGAGCACGGCTGGTACGCTGCTGCTGAACGTACCATCGGTGTTGAATAATTGCAGACGGCGGTTTTCGCGATCGGCGACGACCACCTTATTGAGGTATGCGTCGTAGCTAATGCCATGCGGTGTTTTGAACTTACCGGCTTCAGAGCCCCAGCCACCAAAGCATGATTGCCAATTACCTTCAGCGTCGTAGATATGCACCCATGATTTTCCGTAGCCATCCGCGACCATAAAGCGCCCATCCGGCAGCACGGTCACCGAGGTTGGAGCGTATTCATCTGCAGAGTTGTACTTGCCGGACTCTTGCGGCCAAGCGACGCTTAACAACACTTCGCCATCAAGTGACCGTTTCTGAACTTGATGCTGGGCAGTGTGCGCCACAAACAAATACTCGGTATCTCCTTCCTGAACAATTTCTAAGCCGTGTAAGCCACCGGACAAATCTTCACAGATGTTTTTCTTAAAAACGCCGTTTGCATCAAACACGAAAATAGCTGGCTTGCTGTCGGTACAAAGATAGACGTCTCCGTTATTCGCTACGTCTACACAACCATGAGTGTTGCCTAAGGTGACTTCAGGTGGTAGAGACATCGCACTACTTTGCCATGCGTAAGTATAAGGCTCGGGTAGAGCAATCACGCAGCCAGCAATTAGGGATAAGACACACAGTACAAAGGTGGGGTTGGCCATGGAGCATATGATATGTTCCCGAATGGCTGGCGTCAGCCAAACGGTATCTACTCTGTGGCGCAGTCTAAATACTATATTTTGACAGCAAATTGGATGTAATAATCAGATAATCGTGATTATGGGCCGCCGTACGGCGTAATGGGCAATAATTGCACTCATTTCTCGAATCTCGCAGCGAGCCAATATGGACCAAACTGCTATATGAGCGAGAGTTTCATCACCTTCACTACCCTCCAATCAGTGGCCATGCCCAAAGGCAGCCATCATTATCATAATGCCACAGATAGGCATAAAAGCCCTTCTGAGATAGCCGCAGCCACAAATTTCAAGTAAACATATTGCAAAATCATACAAATTAAGCACATTTACTTGCGCAACGCTAGAATGCTCACCTTGGCCATCCTGGCCTCACTCTTAATAAATAATATAATGCGACTTTTTGTTGGTAACCTTCCTTGGAGCATCGGTGACGATGAGCTCCGTGATCTTTTTTCTGAATTCGGCGAAGTAACCGACAGTAAAGTAATTAACGACCGCGAAACCGGTCGCTCTCGTGGCTTCGGATTCATCGAAATAGATGATGACGGTGGCGACGCTGCAATCAAGAGCCTAGATGGTTCTGAGCAAGAAGGTCGCGATATCCGCGTAAATGTTGCTGAAGAGCGCAAGCCACGCGATAATAATCGCGGCGGTGGCGGCGATCGTCGCGATAACAACCGCTGGTAAACACTAGCCAAGCTAAACTTATAGCTTAAAAAGATACCTGGGGTGCTTCACGCATCTCAGGTATTTCTATTTCAAAGAACTCGCGCGGCGTGAAACTATACATACCGGCGATGACATTCGACGGAAACTGCTGAACTTTATTATTATTCTCGCGAATGTTGCCGTTATAAAAACGCAACGCAGCCTGAATACGGTTTTCAGTGTTTGCCAATTCTAATTGTAATTCGGCAAAATTGGTGCTGGCCTTCAAATCTGGATAAGCCTCAAGCCTCACCATCAAACTGGAAAGAGCGCCCTGCAATGCCATTTCATCGACCGCCTGAGAAGCCACGTCGCCATTATTAGCAGACGCTTTCTCGCGCATCTCTGTCACCTTTGCCAGCAACTCGCTTTCGTGCTTTGCATACCCCTTTACCGTATTGATTAAATTCGGAATTAAATCGTAGCGGCGCTTTAATTCGGTATCGACATTCGACCAAGCCTCGTCGCATTGATTGCGAATAGAAACAAGCCCGTTGTACATGATTATGCCGATTGTAAGAGCAAAAAGTGGTATTCCGATTATGGCGTAAGTCATTATTTTCTAAAAAGGTAGTCGGGCATTAGTGATCGAATCTTGATCAAGTGTTGTAAGTAGTAATCGAGCTCGTCCGGTTCTAGCCTATGAGTATCATACAAAGCCAAAGTGTCTCCGTCGAGCTCTAAAGCGGTGCCTTGATGCTTCAGCAAGTATTCCATCATTCCGGTATTACAAAAATCATACGCAAGTTTCTTGTCACCAGACTTCACAGCAAACTTCTTAGAGAACTCTACCGATTCGAAGTCGATATCGTCGAATCCTAAGAACTGACCTATCTTCGAGAAAAAACCTTCCGGCTGAATATGCAACTCCGGAAAAGGTTGCTCGATTTTAATAGCGATGATTCCGAGATGATGGTGATGCGTTCGACGATGACCCTTTGAGTTTGTCGAGTAGGTCTCATAATGATAAGTGAAGGCATCAGCAGCATAACCCTGGTAGTCGCCGTGTAAATAATCATAAGCATAGCGATTACTGCCCTGATTCAATTTATCCAAGAACGAAAGCCGGCGTCCTAGTTCACGGCTACGGTTAGGGTCGAATTCGAAATCATTCGCTGCCGCCCAGGCTATAAACCCTTCTCGGCGTTTTTTATGGTACTGCCAAGAAAAGTAGAACACCGCAGCAACAGCCGCGGCGATGAGGACGATTAATAATGGGTCCATAACCAAGTCAGTGCTTGCTCGCGATCGGCGAGATTACCTTCAATTTGAAGATCATAAGCAAGCTCTAGGATTTTACCCATTCCTGGGCCAGGCGCAATGCCATGAGAAATTAAATCTTGGCCGCGCAAAAAGTTTTTTGGTGCTTCATCTTTTACTCCCAAACTTGCAGCTCGTTCTAGCAACCATACTTCCGGAGCCCACGGCAACTCAAACGGTTTCAGACGTCCGGCGAAATCAGCGAAAGAGACACGGCACAGCGCAGGGATATTCACCCGTGTGGATAGACGGCGAATCGCGGCATCGCTCACCTTGTCGCGCTCGAGATACAACTGCCCCGGACGTAAATGCTCACGCACTAAATCACAAACCAACGGCACCACATCATTTTGTCCATTAATGCGCGCCAATAATTCTTTGGTTGGCTCGACGCCACCAACATCATGCGCTGGACATCGCCAGCGCTCGCGCTCGAATACGGTGTGCGTAGCCTTGCCAAGATCATGGCAGAGTACACCAAGCATTTCTGCCCACACATTCTCCATTTCGGCACGGCGTAATACAGCAGCATCAAGACACAAAGCGGTATGAATCAACACATCGCCCTCAGGGTGCCACTCAGGGTCTTGCGGTACTTCGCGCAAACACGATAACTCGGGGAAATGCGTTAATGCACCCGTTTGCTCTAAGGCCAATAAGCCCTTGCCCGGATGATCGCATTTCTCGAGCATCAATCGAAACTCGCCTTCGATACGCTCGCGCGGCAATTCTGAAATGTCAATCGACTTACACAGCTCTACCGTTTCGTCGGCGATTGCAAAATCGAAGCTCGCCACAAAACGCGCGGCCCGCAAAACACGTAACGGGTCTTCGATGAAAGCCGGAGAAACATGACGCAGCACCTTTCTCTCTAAATCGCCGACGCCATCATGGAAATCGAATATCTCGCCCGTCAGCACATCTTGCATTAAAGCATTGACCGTGAAATCACGGCGCAGCACCGCCTCTTCTTTTTGCATACTTGGGTCTGACTTTACCGTGAAACCTTTGTGTCCAGGGCCGGTCTTCGATTCGCGCCGCGGCAAGGCAACCTCAACCTCGCCGCCTTTATCCAGCACCAACAGCAGCACGGCAAATTGCTTGCCGATTAGATGGACTTTGCCAAATTTAGCCAACAGGTTCTCGAGATCGTCTACTTCTATTCCGTAGACCTCAAGATCAAAGTCCTTGCACTCTCTATTTAGCAACTGATCGCGCACGACTCCACCTACAAAATACGTCCTACCCCCTGCCGCTTCGACAGCAGTGGCTAGTTGTGTAATGTAATCAGGAATCGGTGTTTTCATGCGGATGCTTTCTTTTAGTGTAACGGTTAATGCGAGTAGTTACACTACTAACATGCGACTCACCCGAATTTGTCTGCCTCTTGTCTGTTCTGCATTAATCCCAGCTTGCGCTATTCCTGGCGACGCACCATGGAGTGATCTGCACGTTAACGTAGACGCAGCAGGATTCAGGCCAACCCTCGAGGCGTCTGCAGGTAACATTGTTACGCCAGGCATTGATGGCTCCTTCGCTATAAACTCAGCGACAGAGTACTCTGACCTATATGGAGCCCGCATTGGTCTCGCACCATTTGAACTTTCATTTTCGCAATTCTCTTATTCTCGAAACCAAGCGGGGGTGTTCAATGGTACTTTCGGTGGGATACCAGTGGGCCCTGACACACCTGTCGATTCCAGTTTAGAGCTTGCTGCCACAAAAATGATGGTGGGTATTGACGTGTTGAACACCTCGATAGCCCGCGTTGGCATCTTGGCTGGTTTTGATTTGTTGAGCTTCAATAAATTCAGCTTGACGAACGCAGGTAGCAGCGTCCAAAACGTGTTGGTTAATCAAGAAGTACCCATCCCAATCATCGGCTTGCGCGGCGACATAGCCATCCCCGGCACGAGTATCAGCTTGGGCACCGAAATATCGGGAATATCAATAGACGTCGCCGATATTGAAGCCAGTTTCTTTGACCACAATATCAATCTCAGCATGGAGATTGTCAAAAATGCCGAGGTAGTGGTCGGCTACCGCACGATTAGCCTAAATGTCGACGGCGATATAGATGATACACGAATACAAAATATGGACCTAAGCATGTCAGGTCCATATTTTGGTGTGTCGATCTACTTCTAGAACTATAGGTTCGAAGCGACAAAATCCCAGTTGACTAGACTTTCAAAGAAAGTGTCTAAGTACTTAGGGCGAGCGTTTCGGAAGTCGATGTAGTAAGCGTGTTCCCAGACGTCACACGTCAGCAAAGGCTTCTTGCCTTCCGTCAGCGGATTGTCAGCATTTGAGCTCGCGCATATTTCTAGTGTGCCATTGTTGTCAACCAACCATGCCCAGCCAGAACCGAATTGGCCCATCGCTGCTGCTTTAAATTGAGCAACGAAGTCATCGAAAGAACCGAAGTCACGGTCGATAGCTGCAGCTAAATCGCCGGTAGGCGCACCGCCACCTTGAGGCTTCATGCACTTCCAGTAGAAGCTGTGGTTATAAACTTGAGCAGCTTGGTTAAACACTCCACCTTCAGTCGTGGTGATTAACTCTTCAAGAGACTTCGATGAGTCGCCGCCAAGCAATTCGTTTAACTTAGTAAGGTAAGCATTATGGTGCTTACCGTGGTGGAATTCTAGAGTCTCGGCACTGATGTGTGGAGCGAGGTCGGAGATGCCGTAAGGTAGATTTGGTAATTCGTAAGCCATGGTTATGTAATGGGTAAATTGGGGCTGATAGGATAGCAGATTGTGAAACGGTTGAGACCCACTTCTGCACTGCTAATGTTGCTTGCCATTGATTTTATTTGGCAACTCATTAGTTTGTATTTGTCCGTCGGAGAAAACCCTAGCTTGCTAGCTTTATCAGGAGATTCACTCGAATATTGGCATATGTCGGACTCGATCCTCGACGGCAATTTAGTACAAAAACAACCCTTTTTATCTGCGCCACTTTACCCCTACTTTATAGCTTTATTACGTGCACTCGGATTAGATATTGTTGGTGTTATGGTCGTTCAAATTGTGTTGCGTAGCGCAACCGCATGGCTCATTACCGCGTGTAGCAAAAAGTTGTTCGATAATGCTTGGTTGAGTTTTGCCTCTGCAGCATCTTTTTTATTACTACTCGAGCCAGCTTATTTCGCCACGCGAATGGTTAATTCATCGCTGCAACTTTTATTGGTGGCTGGCGTGGTTTTCACTTTCTTGCGCTTTCGTGAAAGTCAAAGCGCCCGTCGAGCAGTTGGCTATGGAGGCACTGTCGGTTTGGCGATCTTGGCGCACCCGCCGTTGCTGGCGAGCGTTCCTTTTTTAGCATGGCAGGCTCTTCGTAAAAGCAAACAGCGCCAGAGCGGCCTATTAGTTGTTTTTAGCATGGTACTGGTCACAGCCACGGCAACGGTACACAATGCGCAAGCCACAAAGGACTCCCCAGGAGGCATAGAGTTCATCCCGGTTAGCGCCCAAGCAGGAGTGACCTTCGCTCACGGCAATGCGCCCGGCTCCAATGGAACATACCAACCTCTCGAAGGCGTTTCAGCGAACCGCCTTCGCCAGAATTCCGACGCCTACGAAATTGTCAAACAGCAAACTGGCAAAGAAGGTTGGCAGCACACTTCGGACTTCTACATACAGCAAGGCTTAGATTACTGGGCGAGTAATCCTAGCGCTGCAGTATCTTTGTTTTTCACTAAACTGCGCTGGCTATTCGCCGGCGACAATTACGGAGATTTATTCTTCATCAACCTCGAGATTAGCGACGACGCCTGGCCACGCCCGGCCACCCCATTGAACTTCATAAAAGTCGGGTGGCTATTGCCACTGTCGCTTGTGGGCCTAATCATGTTATGGCAGCGGCGCAACACCGCACGATTGCCACTTACATTATTATTTTTAAGTGCTGCCGCCGTCGTTGTGGTGTTTTGGTATTCGCCGCGCTATCGCTTGCCATTGGTCCCTATCGCGGCAATAGTTACACCATGGGCCATTTATAGCATTAGCCGTTCGCGCGGCTTTATAACCGCCATGCTTATCGCGATGCCCATTCTCATTATTGAGGGCAGTTCGGCAATCGACAATTTCGACCCTATAGATGAGTCCATGGCTGGATCCTTTAATTTGAAGACAGGCTTGAACTACATGGAGCTCGAGCAATACGAGTTGGCTATTCCACGCTTTGAATATGCTGTTGCACATGGCCAGGACAAAGCGGTCACCCACATCGCCCTCGCCGAATCGCAGGTAAAAATAGGTACCGCATTCGGGCAACAAGGCGACATCAGTGCTGCTGACTTAATGTTTAATACAGCAATCAAAAACTACTATACTGCGCTAGAATTAAATCCGTCTAGAGACGATGCGCGACAATCATTAGTGAGCGTTTTAGAATTTATGAAACGCAATTCAGAAGCAAACAAAGTAAAAGATGAAGGCAAAAGAATTAAAAGCCAGTGATCTGCGCTGGCAGTGTCCAGCAACCTGGGCTCCAAAAGCAAAGGCTAACGCCGGGTCTTCCATTTCACAGCGACTCTTCGGGCAGCAACGTGCCCTAGACGCTATCGAAATGGGCCTAAACGTCGATTCCTCAGGCTACAATATTTTCGTTTGCGGTATTGGCGGCACCGACAAAGCTGAAGTCATGCAAGAACTTCTCGAGAGCATGAAGTTCGATGCTCATGGCGTTGTCGACCATGTGTTCGTACATAATTTTCACGAACCTATAAACCCGCAGCATTTAGAGCTGCCTTTAGGTGCTGGTATTAAGCTAGTGGTCGGCATGCGCAACTGGGTTCACGCACTGCGCACCGAGATACCTAAACTACTGAAAAGTGAAGACCACCTGAAGCGGCGGCATCATTTGTTTGCACGTTACCAAAAAGCAGAGTCGCAACTATTTAGGCGCTTTGAAGCTAAGCTACAAAAAGCCGGCTTGGCTTTAGTGGTAATCGAAGAAGACAAAGGCACGCGCAAAGATATTCACTTGCGTATCAACGATGAAGTTTATTCGCCGGAACAAGCGTTGCAATTACCGAACAAGCAGCGACCGTCCGCGGCTAAGATGAAGAAGGCGTTTGCTGCGCGTGCCGAGTTTTTACCGCAAGTAGAACAAACACAGAACAAGGCCCGGGCAATGGCACTGCGATTAATTCGCGAGAGCAACAACATCGACGAATCCGTAATGACTGAGGCTGTGCAAGGTATCACAGTAGCGCTGGCTGAAGATCTCGACGCCGAGATGAACCTGGCCTCATGGCTTGGTGATTGCGCGCAATTCGCTGTAAACCATCCACGCATGTGGGCACGCTCGGCCGCCACTGCTGACGAAACAGAAGACTCCATGGGGCAACGCAGTTTTGAAGTATTTGAAGTCAATGCGGTGCGCACCATGCGCGAAAAAATAGTGCCTATTGTGTTCGAGCCTCATCCGAATTACTCCAACCTGTTTGGCACCATTGAACGCTCTCAAAGCCAACAAGGTCTCGGTTATGTGCATCATGCGGTGCGGCCTGGCTCTTTGCTACAGGCGGATGGTGGTATTTTAGTCTTGAATGCTCGCGATGTTTTCAAAGAAGCCGAGGTTTGGCGCGCCCTTAAGCGTACTTTGCAATCTGGGAAACTTTCTATTCATGCGCTCGAATCGCTATCGCCGCTCGGAATTACTGGTGCGCGTCCTGAAGCAGTGCCGATCAAATTAAAGGTGGTGTTGGTCGGTGACAGTAATTTATACGACTACTTGCACGACGACGAATCGGATTTCCCGCGAATTTTCAAAGTGAAATCTGAGTTTGAAGACTCACTGCCCTTAATGAAAAAGCATGCTGCGAGCATCGCCAACTCTTTGCACCACATTAGCCGCGAAGAAGGCTTGTTACCTATTTCTAACACCGGCATGCGCGCCCTACTCGAACGCGCAGTCAGTGATGCTGGTGGGCGCAAACGCATTTCAACGCGCTTACCCATTCTTGCCGATTACTTGCGTGAGTCTTCCTTTTACGCCAAGCAAAACAAACGCAAGTCTATTCAGCGTGATGATGTCGACACCGCCCGTAACCACTATCGTGATCAACACGCTATTGACGCAGAGTGGCACGAGCGCCAAGTCCTAGAAGGCATCTATAAAATCAGAACAAGCGGCAAAGAAGTGGGTGCCATCAATGCAATGACCGTGGTCAGTCTTGGCCCGCTAAGCTTCGGACGCCCCGCGCGTATTTCGGCAATGGCGACTCCGGGTGACGAGAGTTACACCAACATCGACAGCGATGTGAATTTGACGGGCAACATCCACAATAAAGGCATGCTGTCTTTAGAAAACTACATGCGCTATCAATTTGGCAAGAAAAAAGCGTTGCCGGCAAAAATGAGTTTGTGCTTCGATCAAAACTATGGGCCGATTGATGGCGACTCGGCATCCACCACTGAGTTGTATGCGTTGTTGTCGGCATTGAGTGGTTTCGACATTCGTCAAGATATCGCCGTAACTGGTGCCCTTGCGATGGACGGCGCGGTGACGGCAATTGGTGGCGTAAATGACAAAATCGATGGTTTCTTCCGTATTTGCGAGCAGCGCAAGTTAACGGGCACCCAGGGAGTGATGATTCCTGACGTCAACGCCAAAGATTTAATGCTGCACGATAGCGTCGTGGATGCCGTTAAAGCCGGGAAATTCCACGTCTACACCATTAAAAACGTGCGTGAAGGCATCGAATTGATGACCGGCAAGCGCTGGCAGGACGTTTTTGCTGCTGTGGCCAAGCGCCTCGAAGAATTCGACTCCGAAGACAAGAAGAAAAGCTAAACTCTGCGACTATGCGTTACCTAGACCCACACATTCACTGCTACTCTCGTACCACCGACGATTACCAAGCCATGTATATGGCTGGCACTCGCGCTGTCATTGAACCTTCGTTTTGGCTGGGGCAGCCACGCACGACAGCAGGTACTTTCAAAGATTACTTTTTAGGCATCCTCGAATTTGAGCCTACCCGCGCTGCTGACTTTGGCATCACCCACCGCTGCACGATTGGATTAAATCCTAAAGAGTCGAACAACGAATCCCTGCGCGATGAGGTTTTAGAGATGTTGCCGACATTCATGAGTCATCCCAATTGTGTGGCTGCTGGCGAGCTTGGCTTTGACGAGATTACCGATGCTGAGAAAGTTTCGCTAATCGCGCAAATAGCTCTGGCCAACGAGCACGACTTGCCGGTTTTGGTGCACACGCCGCATCGCGACAAGGCGCGCGGAGCCATCATGATTATGGACATTCTAGAAGATCTAGGTGTCTCGCCCGATCGCGCGATTATCGACCATAGCACCGAAGAAACTACCAAGTCCATTCTCGACCGTGGCTTCTGGGCTGGGCATACCGTTTACCCGCAAACCAAACTAACACCAGATCGCTTCGCTAATATTTATAACGAGTTCGGCATCGAGCGCGTGTTGTTGAATACTAGCGCAGACTGGGGCAAGTCTGACCCGCTGTTATTGCAACAGTCGATTGCTTACCTCGAACGCCGTGGTGCCGACCGCAGCACTCTGCAGAAATTGGTGTGGGACAACCCAATCAGTTTCTTCGGCGCCGAACGCCTAAACATTCCCGAGGACGGAGAGGCTTTCGACCCTGTTGCGGCCAATCAAACGCACAGCTCGTTGCGCGGCGGATTCGACAAATAACAAAAACTTAGAAATAAGTTGTTACCGAGGTTCGTCAAAATACTAAATAGAGACGAAGAGAGAGATTCCTATATTAATTTTTTAGGTTAAGAAAGGGAGGGCGCCAAATCTAGGGGGGTTGGGCGCCTTTTTTCTATGGTTTAACCCCAAGAATCACCGTTTTTTCGCTTATTTGACGGCGACGCCACACCTTAAATTTGAGGCTTGTCCCTGGGGCTACAGCAGCCACCCGCGCTTTCAATTCAGCTGAGGTCGAAATCTCGCGCCCATCAATAGACAGGATGACATCTTTCCCTGCGATTCCAGCCCTCTCTGCAGGACCGCCTTTTATCACCTTGGTAACCAACACGCCGTACTTGTGGCTAAGACCACGCAGTTTCGCCGCACTGGCGTCAAGCGATTCGCCGCTGAGCCCAAGAAATCCGCGGCGTATTTCGCCTCCGGCGGCGATTTCATCTACATAGCGTTTAGCAATCTGCATAGGAATAGCGTAAGAGATACCAGCCCATGCATCCTGTTGTTGGCCGCTGCCACCTATTGCAGTGTTGATGCCAATAACTTCCCCGCGCATATTAAGCAGTGGCCCGCCTGATGAGCCGCGGTCGATGAAGGCGTCATGTTGGATGAAATCTTCGTATGAATCTTCGACTAAGTCTAAGCGACGGTGCAAGGCGCTAACCACGCCGAGACTAGTAGTGCCTTTCAACCCAAGCGGTGAGCCGATGGCCATAACCAAGTTACCCGGGCGTAAGTCATCAGAATCGCCCCACGTCATTTGATGCTTGGCCATGACTCCAGGTATTTTGATTACCGCCAAATCAGTTTGCGGATCACGGCCGAGTACGTTGCCATTGGTTTCACGGCCGTCGAAGAAGCGGATTAAAAATGATTTGTGTTCTCCCACAACATGCGCATTAGTCACTACGATGCCACGCATAGCATCGACCACAAAACCTGAACCCGTGCCGCGCCCTTCGCCATCATCACGTAGTCCTTCAATGAAGACCGTGGCCCGCGAGGCAGTGGTGGACAAGTCAGCAATAGAATCTGAAAGTTCGAGAAGGCTTACCTCGTCTGAATAGCGCTCAGCGCGACTGTCGCTTAATCCTAGGAATAGGGTACATGCAGTGGCAGCTGCCACTACAAGCGCTTTGATTTCAAGATGCTTAACAGTCATTGCTACAGTTTACGCTGAGCGCAATCGCTAATTAGTAATTTACTTCCATTAATTACCTTCGCCTAAGTCGGAATACGGTAAAATCTGTGCCGTTTTCACGCCTTCACTACCGCGTTCGAAACACAGGAATAATGGCGACATACACCATCAAAAAGGGCTTAAATCTACCGATTGCCGGCTCAACCTCTACGACTGACTGCGTCCAAGGCGCGGCGGCGCAGCAAGTAGCTCTGCTTCCTCAAGAAGCTTGGGGCATTAAAGTGCAAATGTTGGTTGCCGTAGGCGATCAAGTCAAAGTCGGATCTCCCCTATTCTGTGACCGCCGCGACCCAGATGTGATTTTCACTTCTCCGGCCGCTGGTGCTGTCGCTGCAGTTAACCGTGGCGCGCGCCGTGCTGTGCAATCCGTTGTTGTCGACGTTGCCAACTTCGACGAGCATGCCGAGATGCCCGCAAGCGATGGTTCGCGCGCAAGCCTTGTCGCGACTTTGGCAGTAAGTGGCCTTTGGCCAAATTTGCGCCAGCGCCCGTTTGATAAGGTTGCTCTGTCTGGCACCACGCCGCAAGCTATTTTCGTCACTGCAACAGACACTAACCCACTGGCTGTCGATCCACTGCATTTAGTAGCGGGCCGCGAAGCGGATGTGCAAGCTGGCCTTAAAGCGATGCTTACCTTGTCAGGCGGAAAAGTTTACCTCAACACCGATGGCGCTAACGACTGGTCGGCGTTTCTAGTTGAAGGCGTAGAGCAACACGGTTTTAAAGGGCCACACCCTGCGGGTAACGCGGGCGTTCATATTAATGCTTTACACCCCGTTAACCTCGAGCGCAATGTTTGGCACGTCGATGTACAAAACCTCGCCGACATGGGTGCGTATTTAAATTCTGGCAAGGTGCCAACTGCACGCAAAGTTGCCGTTGTCGGACCGGCTGCGTCCAAAAGCGAAATCGTTGAAACTCAGCGCGGCGCGAGCATGAATGTATTTAGTAGCTACGCAAATTCAACAGTGCGTTTTGTTTCTGGTTCTTTACTGGCGGGTGCTACGGCTAACCCTGGCGAAGAAAAAGGTTTCTTGGGTCGCTTTGCTCAACAAGTCTCCATCGTGGACGATACACCTGAGCGCGAATTTATCAACTGGATGAAGCCAATTGGCTCACGTTGGTCAATGAGCGGTACTTACTTGGCCAAGTTTGTCAAGAAGTCGTTCACCACCGATACTGACCTTAATGGTGGCGAGCGCGCGATTGTACCGATTGGCTCTTACGAGAAGGTAATGCCATTCGACATCATGCCGACGCAGCTCATCAAAGCGCTTGCGTCTAACGATGTGACCATGGCCGAGAAACTGGGGGTCTTAGAGATTGTTGAAGAAGACATCGCTTTGTGCCAATACGTTTGCCCATCGAAAGTCGACATAACTGATATGTTGCGCACCATGCTTACTCTAATTGAAAAAGAGAGCTAAATGAAATTTCTACGTAAAAAACTAGACGCGGTTGCCCCTTTGTTTGAAAAGGGTGGCAAGTTCGAAAAGTATTACCCGCTTTACGAGGCTGGCGATAGTTTTATGTTCTCGCCGGCGCACCGCACGCAAAGCGGTCCCCATATTCGTGATGTAATTGATATTAAGCGGACGATGACTATGGTGGTTATTGCGCTGATACCAGCAATATTATGGGCAATATTCAATCATGGTTATCAAACCATGTTGGCCAATTCGGATTACGGCATCACTACTGAAACGGCGATTACGTCGGGCATCGTTTGTGATGCGCTATGGATGGGCTTACTGAAGTTTTTGCCAATCTACATCGTGACTGTTGTCGCAGGTGGCGTAGTCGAGGCTATTTTCTCGGTTGTGCGTAAACACGAAATAAACGAGGGTTTCTTGGTTACTTCGATGTTGTTCCCACTCATCTTACCTGCTTCGATTCCGCTATGGCAAGTTGCCGTTGGCATCATGTTTGGTACCTTAATCGGTAAAGAAGTTTTCGGCGGCACTGGCATGAACATTCTTAACCCAGCGCTAACGGGTCGACTGTTCTTGTTTATTGCCTACCCTGCCCAAATCTCTGGTGAGGTCTGGAACATCTACCCGAGTGTCGAGTCTGGATTGCAAGTCGATGGCCACACTGGCGCGACTGCCCTTGCCGAGTTCTACAACAGCGGGACAGCTGCCCTCAACGATATGAACTGGATGGACTCCTTCCTGGGGTTAACCGGTGGGTCCTTTGGCGAGATGTCAACTTTAGCCTGCCTCCTCGGGGCGGTCATTTTAATTGCAACTGGGGTGGGTAGTTGGCGCATCATGCTCAGCACCTTGCTTGGCATGATCGGCATGACTTACGTGCTTAACTTTTTCTCGCCGAGCGCCGATCACTATATGGCCATCGGCTGGACATGGCACTTGGTTGTTGGAGGCTTTGCCTTCGGTACCGTATTCATGGCGACCGACCCGGTGTCCGCCACGCAAACTAACACCGGTAAATGGATTTACGGCGCGATGATTGGCATCCTTACCATCATCGTACGCGTCTTGAACCCCGCATATGCCGAAGGCATGATGATTGCCATTATCTTCATGAATATCTTCGCACCGACAATCGACTACTACGTAGTTAAGGCAAACATCACTCGCCGGGAGAAGCGTCTTGGAATTCAGTAACAAATACATCCTGGGCTTTGCTCTAATCTTGTGCTTAGTCTGCTCGCTGGTAGTGTCGACTACTGCAGTATTGCTCAAAGATAAGCAAGAGGCCAACATCAAGCTCGATACGCAGATTCAAATCTTGCGCGTGGCAGGCCTTATTGGTGCGACCGAGAAGCCAAGCGTCGATGAGGCTGACAAACTCTATACCGAGAACATCGAGGAACTCAGCGTCGATACCGCTAGCGGTAACATCCTTGGGCCAGGCAAGCTGAACTCAAAATTGTTCATTAAGGCGGTCAAAGAAGGCATGCCAGAAAACTATACCATGTTAAAGGTTACGACGCCCGGCAAAGAGAGCTACGTGTTCTTGGTTTGGGGCGGAGGATTGTGGTCAACAATGTATGGCTACATCGCTTTAGAGCCAGACAAAAACACGGTCAAAGGTTTGACGTTCTACACGCATGGCGAAACTCCTGGCCTCGGCGGAGAAATTGATAGCGATTACTTCAAAGACCAATGGCCCGGCAAGAAATTATTCGATGCCGATGGCGTAATGCAAATCGATGTGATGAAAAAAGGCAAAGTGAAATTAGCCGAGCATCAAGTAGATGGCATATCTGGTGCAACAATCACTTCAGTGGCGGTTGGCGAGCTCTTACAAAAATGGTTTAACGGAAGCCACTACGGAAAATTTTTAACTAGCGAGGCCGAGTAATGAATGCTGAAACTAAAAATGTCCTGCTGGGTCCTATTCATCTCAAGAACCCAATTACTTTACACGTTCTGGGGATCTGCTCAGCATTAGCCGTAACAGCTAACCTTGAAACCGCTTTCGTAATGAGCGGCGCACTGACTTTCGTATTAGTTGGCTCGAACTTTGTCATCTCATTGTTGCGCAACAAAATACCTGGCAGCATCCGCGTGATCACCCAATTGACGATTATTGCGTCTTTGGTAATTGTTACGGACCAACTCTTGAAAGCTTATCTGTTTGATGTTTCAAAACAGTTGTCCGTTTTCGTTGGCTTGATAGTAACCAACTGTATTGTCATGGGCCGTGCAGAAGCTTTCGCGATGGGCAATCCCCCCGGGAAATCCGCGCTTGATGGCCTAGGGAACTCTATTGGCTACGCCGTAATCTTGATTATTGTGGCCTTCTTCCGCGAGCTTCTTGGCTCGGGGAAACTCATGGGGGCACAAGTTCTTGGTGATTGGTATGAGCCTAACGGCTTGATGGTTATGTCCCCAGGCGCATTCTTCTTGGTCGGTCTAATTATTTGGGCGCAACGTTCCTTCTCACAAGAGCTTAACGAAAACGAATAATGGAACTCATCAACATCTTCATACAATCAGCGTTCATAGAGAACATGGCGCTGGCGTTCTTCTTAGGCATGTGTTCTTTCTTGGCGGTATCTAAGAAAGTTGAAACTGCTGTTGGCTTGGGTGCGGCAGTTGTGTTTGTGTTGGGCATCACCACCCCGCTAAACAATTTGATTTACGAGAATTTGTTGCGCGAAGGCGGGCTTAGCTGGTTGCTAGGGGCTGAGAAGGCCGCTGAAATCGATCTAGAATTTTTGGCTGTCATTGCTTTCATTGCCACTATCGCTGCCACAGTGCAAATCGTAGAGATGGCAATCGACAAGTTTTCTCCTGCACTATACGGGGCACTCGGAGTGTTCCTACCACTGATTGCTGTTAATTGCGCTATTCTTGGTGGTTCATTATTCATGGTGCAACGCGAATACAATATTGCTGAATCTGCAGTGTTCGGCCTTGGCGCAGGATTTGGCTTCATGTTAGCGATTGTCGCTTTGGCGGCAATTCGCGAAAAGCTGAAATACTCTAATATACCTGCAAGCCTGCGCGGCTTGGGCATAACCTTCATTACTACAGGGCTCATGGCAATGGGCTTCATCATCTTCGGAGGCATCAAGCTTTAAGCGGCTGATAATTAAATGGATACAAACACTATCTTTTTCGGAGTCGGCGGCTTTACCGCTGTTGTAATCGCATTGGTTTTTGTTTTGCTTTGGGCAAAATCGAAATTAGTGGTTAGCGGCGATGTTCGCATAGACATTAATAGTGGCGCCGACTGTTCATTCGACACTGCTTGTGGCAGCACAATCTTAAGCACTTTAGCCAATCAAAAACTGTTCATTCCTTCTGCCTGTGGCGGCGGCGGAACATGTGGCCAATGCTTAGTGCAGGTTGACGAGGGAGGCGGAGAATTGCTGCCTACCGAAGAAGGGCATATCAATCGCGGACAAGCGAAAGGGAACTGGCGCTTAGCGTGTCAGGTAAAAGTGAAAAATGACATGAGTATTCGTGTCGATGAAGAGTTCTTGTCTGTCAAGAAATGGGAGTGCAAGGTCGTTTCAAACGAGAACGTGGCTACGTTCATTAAAGAATTTATTGTCGAGCTCCCTGAGGGTGAAGAAATGGACTACGAATCGGGCGGGTATATCCAAATAGAAGTTCCACCGCACAATATTGACTACGCTAATTTTAAAGTAGATGACCAATATCGCGAAGACTGGGATACCTTCAAGCTGTGGGATATTAATTCGACAACAACAGACACTGTCGAGCGTGCCTACTCAATGGCTTCATACCCAGCTGAAGGCAATCGCATCATGTTGAATGTGCGCATCGCTACCCCGCCACCACGCGCATCGAAAGACGTCCCTACGGGCAAAGGATCGTCATATATCTTCGACCAAAAGCCTGGTGACAAGGTGATTATCTCTGGGCCATACGGCGAATTCTTTCTCAAGCAAAACGATCGCGAAATGGTTTTCATTGGCGGTGGTGCCGGTATGGCTCCGATGCGCTCACACTTATTACACTTGTTCAAAACGGTTAAAACCGGCAAGAAGGTAAGCTTCTGGTACGGTGCACGCTCATTGCGCGAAGCATTCTACGTTGACGAATTCGACGCCATTGCAGATGAATTCCCAAACTTCGAATGGCATCTGGCCCTTAGTGACCCACTGCCAGCGGATAACTGGAAGGGTAAAACAGGATTTATCCACCAAGTGCTGCTTGATTCCTACCTCGGAGATCATGAAGCTCCAGAAGAATCCCAATATTACTTGTGTGGTCCTCCAATGATGAATACTGCGGTCATCAACATGCTAGAAAATCTGGGCGTAGAAGACGAAGATGTCTTCCTCGACGATTTCGGCGGTTAATAGAAACAATTATGGTAATCTTTTTGCATGTCATACGTGCACCAAGACCACAGCGCAACAACTGTGGTATTACTCTTGCTTCTTACCCTAGCTATCCTGCCTTCATGCAATCTTCCTGAGCAACCTGGGCACACGGATACCCCGACAATCGATAGGGAACGCTATCAAGTGCATTCACGATTGCGCCCACAGCCACCGCGCGCGAAACCTTTGTCGGATACCTTCACTCCGCCACCTAGTGATGCCATCGTGCTCTTCAAAGACGACTTGAGTGAATGGGATAATAGCAATTGGGATATAACCGAACAACAAGTGATGACTTGTGCTGGAGGTGGCGATATTAAGACAAACCTAACTTTTGGTGACTGCCAGTTGCATATCGAATTTCGCATTCCTGAGAAGACTCAGGGTGACGGCCAAAACATGGGCAACTCCGGTGTTTTCTTAATGGATAACTATGAAGTGCAAGTGCTGAATGCTTATAATAACTCAACTTACGCTGACGGTACTTGCGGCGCCATTTACGGACAATTTCCGCCGTTATTCAATGCATCAAAGCCAGCTAATGAATGGCAAAGCTACGATATTTTCTTTACGCGTCCGCGGTTCAACGAAGATGGCGCATTCGATTCGCCACCAAAGATTACTGTGATTCATAATGGGATTAAGATCCATGTCGAACGTAAGTTATACGGGCCGACCCGCTGGCGTGCTCGTGCCACTGCTACACCACACCCTAATCGATTACCGCTACGATTGCAGGACCATGGCAACGCCGTAAGCTACCGCAACATCTGGATTCGTGACCTTGAACAAATTAATTAGCACCTTCATCGCTCTAGCCTTTCTGGCGTCTTGCTCGCAGAAAGAAGTTACCAGCCAGCATCAATACCAGGGTTTAGTTATGGGAACTAGCTGGCATGTAAGCTGCGTAAGTGACGCGAACATTGCACCGCAATTAAACGCCGTAATTTCTAAGGCACTCGATGAAGTCGATCAAGCGATGTCAACCTACAAGCCCGATTCCGAGATTTCGCGCTTCAGCAAGTCGTCCACAGGAATCACAGTTTCCGCCCCTAGCTTTTATGTGATTTCAGTTGCCCTTGATATCGCCAAACAAACAAATGGCGCTTTCGACCCTACCGTTATGCCATTGGTAAATATGTGGGGCTTCGGTCCTGAGACAGAGAGCCCATCCGCTCCTACGGACGCTGCGATTGCCTCTGCCATGAAAATTTGCGGATGGCAGCACCTTCAATTAAGCAACGACTCGTTCTTTGTGGGCAAAGATATCGCAGAATTAGAAATTGATTTGTCGGCGATTGCCAAGGGCTTTGGTGCCGACAACGTTGCATCAGCATTAGAGGCTAGCGGTGTGAGCAACTACATGATTGAAGTAGGCGGCGAGGTAAGAGTGCGAGGCAATTCTGGGAAGCAACGGCCGTGGCGACTCGCTGTCGATTCTCCTAACGCAAAAAATTACGCGCGAGTTATCGAATTAACTAGCGGCGCGATTGCCACCAGCGGCGACTACCGCAATATGAGAATCGTCGACGGCGAACTCGTGTCACACACCATAGATCCTACTACTGGACGCCCCATTACTCATAACCTAGCATCGGTTAGCATTGTGGCGCAGAACTGCACCATTGCCGATGCCATGGCCACCGCGTGCATGGTGCTTGGCGCTGATGCGGGGCTTGAGTTGATAGAACGCACCGCAGATGTCGAAGCCTATTTTATTACACGCATCAGCGAGAGTGCATTCATCACTTCTCAGTCAAGCGGATTTCCTGAAGAGCTAAACCTCGATTGATCGAGCTTGCGACAGTTTTGCCGACTGGCTAGCGTTGTGCAGTTGGCGTTTAGGATTACCTAGTTCGGCAAGCATCACTAACTCGTTACCGTCATCTGATGCGCAAATATCGGCATCTTTACGCGCGCACACACACTCGCCCAACAAGTCGGCCTCGTCTGGAGTTTTGCCACCGCAAGAACCCGCTAGGTTTTTACCGGAGACCCATACGCCCACGGACATCGCCATCACAATGACGACAAAAGCAAACGCGGTTAGGACGAAAGTTGTCATGCCTATATTCTAACCGCGCGCTCGATTACTGCTCGAAGCTGTCATCGAGATCTAAGGCGTAATAAGTGCCGCCATCAACCATCGGCTCGGCGCGCACCAGGCGTCCGCGGTATTCCTTGTCTTTGATTTTGACTACTACCGATATATTGCCCGTAGCGCGGATAAGCAACCCGTGCTCGCTGGCGTTGACGGTTTCACCTTCGAGGCTGCCGGCGGCAAGCATCATTGCGGTAGGAGCCACGTATTCGTGACGATCGTTATTTCTGCGTTCGTTTTCTGACATGATATTGTTTTTACTCCTCTTTAA
>Ga0315320_10000592_pt1 | contig 29960 bp, 22 predicted proteins | sample M140m21515metaG_FD_203458 | JGI IMG/M metagenome (GOLD analysis project Ga0315320, IMG submission 203458) | Ammonia-oxidizing marine archaeal communities from Monterey Bay, California, United States - M1 40m 21515 | ecosystem: Environmental > Aquatic > Marine > Coastal | place: USA: California... | reverse complement strand
AGCAGTGATGGTGAACGGTATGGGTAGTCAAAAGCCGACTCTGCAGACCCGGTAGGTAACGAGTGAACCGGGCCGGTAATGATGCTTGCGTTGTCCGCCCCGAGATAGCCAGCAACTTGGTAAGATTTTTTCGCCGACACATAAACAACATTTAAATCATGCTTCGCTACCCAGTCGCGCGCCGCCATTATGGTTGCTGCCGAGTCAGCTACTAAGAAAATCTGTTGCTTGTCGATAAAGTAGGGCATTAACGCTTCTAGCTTCGAGTCCCGCTGCGCATGCATCTCGATGCTAGCATACTCTTTGGTCAACTCAATCCAGTTATTAAGCTCTTCGACGTTGTCATTTTCTGTAGGCCCATCTTTCTGTTCGAATCGGGCACTGCGTGGGAAATTAATAAACAATCCATGTCTTTTAATAATCATATCGGCGGTAGTGGTGCCGGCTAATTGAATAAAAGCTCCTTGGCCGCGGATGCGTCCTCTGCCCGGTTGGGTTAGCACATATGAAACGCCAGTCATGCGCGTAATGTTGTGGTGTGCTGAGTCTGCGTGGATGGCGACCTCAACGGTCAGGTCTGCTTGATCATCGCCAATTTCGACGGTATCGTCGCTAGCGCGTAACGATTCGATTTCAACCAGTCCTGTACGATCAAGTGAGTTGATGAAGCCGGGGTAAAGGTCTTTGCCGTTCGCGTCAACTATCACAAGATTAGCTCGCATCGGCGGCGTGCTGCGGCCGCGGTAGATTTCCTTGATGATCCCGTTTTCAATAAGCAGGCTGCCACTGAATGCTTTCTCGCTGACGGCATGAATATTGGCGTTTTGTATGTAGTAGCTTTTGCCGTCGCCCAGTTTGGTGAATTTCGACATAAGCTCTGCGTCTATTTGCATGAGGTTGTCATCCATCTCAACCAAGCTTGCATGCTGTTTGGCGAATTCACGGCTTTGTTGAGCATATTCAACCCAACGCGAATCCATGCTTTGCGGTTGTTCATAAAGTACATTACCCTGCGAAAGGGTAAGTACACAACGCGCGTAATTGCTTAAGGGGTGCTTGTCGAACACACTTAAGGAAGCGTACTTACCTACTTCAATGCTGCCCAAGCGGTCTGCCAAACGCAATTGCTTGGCGCTGTTAGTCGTGCAAGTAGCCATCGCGTCTTCGTAGCTTAACCCACCGTAAAGCATCGCCTTTGCAGCTTCGGTGTTAAGACGGCGAATCATTTCATCTGAGTCGGAGTTGATGGAAACGATGACCCCAGCTTTGTGTAAGATCTCAACGTTCCATGGGATGGCATCCTTTACCTCATATTTATAAGCCCACCAGTCAGAGAAGGTCGATGCCATTGCACCTGCCGCAGCAATTTCGTTGGCAACTTTATAGCCTTCGAGAACGTGCTGAAATGTCGGGCGTTCAATGCCAAAGTCGGCGCAAACCTTTAAGAACATCAGCAACTCGTCGGCGCGATACGAGTGACATTGAATGTGAATTTTGTTGTCGAGGATGTCAGCCAGGACTTCTAAGCGCACATCTTCAACGAAATCAGGCCAGCGACCTTGCTCGGCTAACTCGCGTTGTAGGCGGTAATCTTGTGCGGCCATGAATGCGCGACGATAAACGGCGTCAACACCGACTCGCGTGTTCGGGAATCTTTTGCCCCACGCACTTGCCCAATTGGACTGCTTTACATTTTCGCCGAGCGCAAACTTAATGTTCTGCGCGGCATCTTCTATTAGCAAATCATTAATCGAAGGTTCCCAGTAATTAAGCTCCCACGTTGCAGCCTGGCCACCGATAGGGTTAGCTGAACCATGTAGGGATTGCACTACCGTGGTGCCACCAGCCGCAGCACGCCAAATGCCAACATCTTGCGGGCGAATCATGTCACCAATGCGACACTCAGCAGAAATAGCAACCTTGCCCTCGTTAATCGAGTCAAGCGCTAGGTGTGAGTGGGCGTCGATGATGCCAGGCATAATATGCCACCCGCTAGCGTCGATTATTGTCGCATCATTCGGCACGACGACATCGTTGCCGATTCCTACAATTTTTCCCTTCACAGTAAGTAAATTAGAAATGGCGGGTGAGCTACCGTCCATGCGGTAGAGCGTGGCGCCCCTGAAAAACAAAGTGGTTGCACCATTAGCAGCCCAGTCGCTATGCGGACGACGGAAGTCATCACTATCAGTAGGGTATTGCGGATGCCCTGCGGCAAGTTCCTGGTCATTGGCCTCATCATCTTCGTCATCATCTTTCGTTTCAACTTCGACTTCATCAGATAGTCTTTCGCCCCTTACATCAATGTCACCGAACGAGGTATTTAGCTTACCACTTAATTTGTCATCTTTAATGGAGACGGTAGTAGTGATGTTGAGGTCCATTTCTTCTACGTAGAAAATGAAACTAAGCTTGCCGTTGCTGAATTTAACGTCGCTGCACTCTAGAGTTTGACTGCGATCTTCAAGCTGAAAGCTATGTACGCTGTTGTCAGAGCTAGATACGGTAATGCCGAACACGCGGGTTCCCATTTTGGCTTCGGACGTCAAGTGCCAGCCACCATCAAACATAGTGTTGTCAAAGTCGTCATCGGAATCTTTCTTGTCATCATCCGATAAGCGGAATGCCATACCGTTGCTGAACATCCATGTTGGTGATTGCATCGAATCGCCGAATGGCTCAGCACATAGCATGTAGTCGCTTAAAGTGCTGTAGGATTGAATGATATCTAAAACATCACTCGACATTGCTAAGCGCAATTCATTAGCGGTTAGCCCAGCGTCGATGAGTTGCTGGCATCGCTCGGTGAAATCTTCGCTATCGTTTGTTGGTAGCAAACCACACCAAACACCGCTGTTGCGCAGCTCTATAAATCCGTCAACCTGCTTTTGGTGAAGACGGCGTTGTTCATTACGCTGGGCCAATGGTTGGCGCCAATATTCGCGCTGTTCATTATCTAATCCTAATTCTTCTTCAGCTGCTGGTGCCTCGTCAAAGTTGATTTGGTACAGCACGGCAACGCGTTGTTTGAGCAGACGATCGCTATGTAAATGTGCATCACGCCCACCGTAAATAACCCAAGTACGCTGTTGAGTGTCATAGTCGCGCTGCAAATCTAAGAAGTTCTCAATTTCGCGCGAGCTGTTGGCGCGGACCACAATGGTGTCGCCAATATTTATGGCAGGGTAGGACTCGTTTGAGTTTTGCAGTAGAAATATTTGCCGCAGTACTGCTAGGGCAGACATTGGTGTACCGGGATAGCCGCCAGTGCCGCTGCGTAAAGAGGCAAACTCTAAACCACTGGCCTCAATAATAGCGTGGGCTAGATCGCGTCCGTCTAAAGCGATGTGTGCGGCCTTACCTTGCAGGATGCCTTTGTCCGGAGTTAGGTACGCTGAGCTAAAGCCAAGTTCTCGCCATTGCTGCTGCCCGTCGTTTTTCCAGTCAGAATGGTCTGCAATACGTGCATGAGCGACATAGGCCTGCTGGTCGCCGAGTTCCATTCGGGTGATGGGTCCTTGTGTAGGGTCAGATTGAGCAGATGCAAAAGTGTTCGTTGCCGGCGTACCACGGTTTTGGCTGAAGGAGGCGTTAACCATGCCGGGGTATAGATAGCCGTTACCTTCAATTTGCGGAAGGTGTGCCCAGTCTTCAAGCGAGCTTTCCGAGTCAATAAATTTAATATTTTCTTTACCTAGAACGATGAGGTGTTGTGCGATGAAAGAACCGTCTTCTTGCCATACCTGCACGTTGCTAACGACAAATGGAGCGCCGAGTTCATCGGTTACCTGGGCGGACGTAAAGCCTGCTGTGAACAGCAGAAATGAGAGCAGGGTAATGGTGAATTTACGCATGAGAGATGTTATCTTGTCGGCTGTGAATACAACAACCTTTCTCATAAACCTTGTGTTAACCGTGGTGTTTTTGGTGCTCACCATTCGCTCAGGGAAGATGGGCCTGCGTAACAGGCATTACCTGCTTGTCACGCTAACGTTTCTCTCTCTCCTAGGTGCAATCTGGCAAGCGGAATTATTCGGGCGAGGCTTTGAGTTCGATCAAGTAAAACTTACGGTGCACTTGTGCTTTGCTATATCTGCCCTGCTAAGTTTCCCCGGAGTTGTTTTTACCGGATATAAACTAATAAGCGGCCCTACTTGGCGCCAGACGCATAATCGCTGGGTTGGCGCTTTTGTGTCTTTAGTCGGTTTTGCAGTCCTGACGGCTCTTTATATGTTCGTCGATGCCCAGAGAAAAACTTAATAAACGCAAGGGGTGTTCGGTACGCTTCTCGGACGCTATAAATCGCAAGTGCGCATCAATCTGCATGCGACACCCCGAGTTAGATGACAAAACGTGAGTGGCCTCGCTTGCTTCAAGACAGCGCGCTTTGGCGTCACCCATTGATGCCGACAGTTGATGATTGTTAATCATTGATGCGCCTCCAGCGCCACAGCATAAATCTTTGTCCGTGAAATCTAATAGCTTCAGTCCTGGTATCGACGAAAGCATTTCTCCGACAGCTTGCCAATTGTGTTGCAAGTGTTTTAAATGGCAGGGTACCACCCATGCTATTTCTGTTTCAACAGGCTTTAAATCGCCTCTTAAACCTTGTTCTGCCAGAAAGATTAAAGGGTCGTAAAAAATATTTGAGCCACTGTGCTGTTGAAGGTGTGAACTACAGCCAGCGGACAATGAAACGACATAATCAAAATTGGCGAAAGTGGTGGCGGAGCTCATTGCCATGTCAGTACCGCCACTGGTGTCGCTAGAATGATAATGGAGCGCTCCGCAGCAATTTCCCTGCTCAATGAAATGTAATTCAAAACCTTGATGGGTGAACACTGCAATGAGATCATTTATGACATCGCCATTTGCCTGCCTTTCTACGCAGCCGAGTTGTAAAGCTACCTTCGCTCGAAAGTTTCCGAGAGCAGGATAAACTTGTTGGCTTTTGCTGAATGGCGTAACTTTGTCAGGGGTTAACATGAGCGCTCGCCCGATTTTGCTACGGGGCATTTTTCGCAGCCAGCGGTGTACCGCCAAAAGCGATAGCATGCGTAAACCCATACCCGCAAAGTTGCCGAGAGTTCTGCTGGACATGACCTTGGCGATAATCGAAGATTTCTGCTTAAGGTTCTGCTGCAATAAACCACTGTAGTCCACATTAGACGGACAGCTAGATTCGCAAGCATGACATTGAACACAGCGGCCGAGTGCAGGTTGAATCTCCTCAATCGACAGGCGTTCCTCGTGTGCCGCACGCATCAGCAATAAGCGGCCGCGCGGCGAATCACTTTCAATACCCGTAGCGCGATAGGTCGGGCATGTTTCGATGCAGAGTCCGCAGTGCATGCAGGCGTCGATAGCATCGAAAGCAGAATCGCCACAAGGAGCGTTATTCAATGGTGAACCTCTCGCCGTTGGGGCACAAGGCCAAGCACAATTGTTCGAAATGGGGCAATGCAAAATCGTTGATTGCCGAGCTAGGGTAGTGCCAGCTATTCCAATCGAAGTCGGGGTATGGCGGAGAATCAGGTCGCGAATGCATCGCGGTAAGACCCGGAGCATCGTTGAATTTGCGCAGTAAATCGAGTGTCGTTCTTTCGCCTACTTCATGCTCGACCGCCTCAAGGTAATCGCGGCGCAATTTAAAATGGCTGGCTAGAACAATGTGCTGAGGCCCATCAGCAATCGCTGACATCGGCTGCAACGCATAATGTGAATAAGTTAAATAATCTGCAAGCGTAATACGATAGTAATACAATTCTCGTCGCAGTGGACGTAATCGTAAAGTCAGTGTGTTACATTTTGCGAATCGCATGCCGCTACCTATCAATAAACGGGTAAGGTCGTATCCCGCAACGGACTTTACCACCTTGGAGCCAGTGTCGATGCTTTTGCCGTCCGCTAACAGCCAGTTTCCAGCCAAGGCTTGATCGCGTAAGTAACCATAAGCACCTTGCCACAAATTGTGGCGGCGATGCATAAATAATTCGCTGAGTGACATGCTGCTAGCAGGGTCGTGTAGCACTCCGAGCATTAAGGCATGCTCCTTTAGCTCTCGCTGCAAGTCGGCGACGGACATCCCGGCATCAACCACTACTGTTTGGTCCGCGCGTGATAAATCGATAATACTCATCGGGAAACATCTCGGCTATGCCTGTGGAACGCTTCGGCGCATCCTCCGCCAAGCGGTAAGCCACGGTTTGGGTTAAGCAGTTGCTGCGGATTGAATGCGTTACTAATACGTAACATGATGTTGATTTCTTCAACGCCATATTGTGCTGCTAACAAATGTTGCTTTTCAAGGCCGACTCCGTGTTCACCGGTGATGGAGCCACCTATATCTAAACATCTTTGCAAGATTTCACACCCAGCGTCTTCTACATCCTTAGACTGTAATGCATCGCCACCATCGTAAGCAAAATGAGGATGGATATTCCCGTCACCCGCATGGAAGAGGTTGGCGCAGGGTAGTTCATAGCGCTGGGCAACCTCGTCGACGAAGCGCATAATCTCAGACAGCTTTGATGGCGGTACCACACCATCCATGACATATGAGTCCGGCGCTAACTGGCCTAAAGCACCCCCGGCATTTTTGCGCCCTTTCCATAACAAGGCCCTTTGCGCTGGCGTATCCGCCATTTTGAGGCTGAGTGCTCCGGTGCGGCTGAAGCACTCTTCGGCCAATGTTTGTTGTGACTTTACGTAGTCACTATCGCCCTCAATCTCGACAATCAAAATCGCTCCAGCATCGCGCGGCATTCCTGAGCGGTAAAGAGAATCTTCAACGGCATGAATCGCTTGTTGATCCATGACCTCGAGAGCTGCGGCTTCAATGCCTTCTTCTACGATAGCGCTAACACAGTCACAAGCATTCTCGATACTCTCAAAAGATACCAGCGATGTTCGAACGGCTTCCGGTAGGGGAGTTAAGTTTAAATGGATCTCAAGCGCAATGGCTAGAGATCCTTCGCTGCCACAGAATAATCCGCGCAAGTCGATACCGTCATTGCCGTGCGCTGGGTGCCCCCATGTTTCTACGCTGCCGTCTGCTAGTACAACTTTTACTTGGCGAACGTGGTTAGTGGTAGAGCCATGTCGGAAACACATCGGGCCGCCAGCATTCTCCGCGACGTTGCCACCAATCGTGCAAACCGATTGCGATGCAGGGTCTGGTGCATAGCGCAAACCATATTGCGCGACATGTTGGCTTACGCGAGCATTAACGACTCCGGGTTCGACAACAGCTAGACGACTTGCAGCATCAACTTTAATAATGCTATTCAGGCGGTTGAGTCCGATGATGACACCGCCTTTTGGGACAAGAGCTCCCGCTGATAATCCCGTCCCTGCACCGCGCGCGGTAAAGCAAACATTTGCAGCCGATAAAATCTTCACGCAATCCACAACTTGTTGTTGATTATTTGGCAGCACTACAGCCACAGGTTCACAGCGAAATAAACTTAATGCATCAGACTCATAGGCTAGCAAATCAGCAGCACTAGTAAGAAGGTGTTCGGCGCCAACAATTTTTGATAATTGTGATAGCCAATTCATTAATCATTGACACTTATCTTTGGCAGCCATCGCGGCGTGCGTTCTTTATAACGCGTGTAGCCATCGCCAAAACTAAGTTCGGCATCACGCTCTTCAATAGGCGCTACAAATGCAATCCAAAGGGTTAGGATTACCATAAGTAGTAAGCGGTCGGCGCTGACTTCTGGCATAGCCCATAGCATTAAAACAATACCTAAGTTCATAGGTTGGCGAATAAGCGAATAGGGTGGCAACGCAACAAACTCTTGCTTCGGTGTAGGGCGTCCTGATTCTATTGAACGTAGGTGCGGCAGAGCGGCTAAGCCACCGGCGCCAACGACGAAAGCACTCGCTGCGACCAGAACCAGGCCAAGTAATTGCACTATAACTAGAGAAGTTGCAAGCAAGGTTGAATCGCCGGTAGTCCATAGCATGGGGCCGGAATCTTCCCATAAAAGCACTAATAGGCAAAGTGTAATACCACTAATCATGACGTACAGCGGTCGTTCAGCGGCAGGGCCGAATGGTTTGTTTAGCCATTTGCGACCAAGGCCGCGCGCGAAAAACGTATGACTTGTAATAAAGGTTAGTATTACTACTAAATCGTGAAGCAGAGGCTTTATGCCGCCTTCAAGGCTGTCACTGTTTTCAACGCCAACTAATAATCGGGAGAAGCCTATGAGGCCGATTATCGCCAACAATGGTCCGACGGACAACCACACTGCCAAGCCGGTGCGTCGAGAAGGCTTGCTCTCGACGGGCTCTTGAAACACGTCAGGGACTGGCTCGATGCGTCGTCTTTTACGCGAGTTGCCAGCCGCTGAGTTGTCTTGTGACATGGGCTAAATTACTTCGCGCGTGAAATTGTTTTTGCTTGCATAAACAGCAATAAGTAATCGCGTCCACCCGCTTTCGAGTCGGTGCCCGATAAGTTGAAACCACCGAATGGATGGGCGCCAACTAGTGCACCGGTACATTTACGGTTGAGGTAAAGGTTACCGCAGTGCAGCTCGACGCGTGCACGAGCAATCTTGTCTTCGTCTTTGCCGTAGTAGGAGCCCGTTAGGCCATAGTCGGAATCGTTAGAGGCTTCAACACCTTCTTCGAAAGACTCGACTTTGTGGATGGCTATTACCGGTGCGAACAATTCTGTCTTGAAGATGTAGTCTTTGCGTTGTACTCCGGAGAATACCGTAGGCTGCAAGTACCAGCCCTCGTCGCCAGCACGTTCGCCGCCCGCGAGCAAAGTGTTGCCATCGCTCTTGGCTTCTTCGATGCCTTTCAGTGCACCATCAAGTGCAGATTCGTTGATCAGCGCACCAACATAGGTGGCTTCATCACTTGGATGGCCAACAACCGTTGCTTCCACTAAAGGTAAGTACTTCTCAATGAATTCATCGTGAATTTTTGAGTGCAGTATCAAGCGTGATAGCGCGGAGCACTTTTGACCTGAATAGCCAAAACCCGCTGCGTGCGCACCGGCAACGGCAGAGTCGATATCAGCGTCTTCATCAATGAACATGAAATCTTTGCCGCCCATTTCGGCGACCACGCGCTTGAGCCAGATTTGACCATCTGGAGTTTTACCCGCTTTAGCATAAATTTCTTTGCCAACTTCAGCTGAACCTGTGAATGAAATGAAGCGTGTGAGAGGGTGTTCAACCAAGGCATTTCCGACTTCGGCTCCGCCACCAGGGCAGAATTGAAGAACACCTGCAGGTAGCCCAACTTCTTTCATTAAGTCAATGAACATGCTCGCGATGCCAGGACTTTCAGAAGCCGGCTTTAATACAACTGTATTTCCGGAGACGATAGCCGCTGTACACATTCCCACCATAATCGCGAGAGGGAAATTCCATGGAGGAATAACGGCGCCTACACCCAACGGAATGTAAATCATTTCGTTGTGTTCTCCTGGAGCAGGGGTAATCGGCTGCGTACGTGCATAGCGTAATGCTTCGCGTGCGTAGAACTCAATGAAGTCGATAGCTTCGGCAGTGTCGCCATCCGCTTCGGCGCGTGACTTGCCAACTTCGTAAGTCATCACCGCAGAGAAATCGTGCTTGCGTAAACGCATGATGCGTGCTGCCTTAAAGAAAAATTCGGCACGATCTTCAGCAGAACGCTTGGACCATTCGCCGAACGCTTTATGTGCACCAACCATTGCGCGCTGCGCGTCACTAACATCGCCCTTTGCGCAATTAGCAACAACCCGCGAAGTAAGAGATGGGTCCGTTGACTCAAAAGTGCCAGCGCCACCTTCAGAATTTTCTCCGTCAATCGATAAACGACAAACAATAGGGAAACTGGCTTCAGCTTTGGCCAAAGCTTCGTTGTAAGCGCTGCGATTTATATCAGTAGAGAAGTCGGTAAAGGGTTCGTTGGTGAACGTAGTAATTTCTGAGGTGCTTTGCATGATTAAATTGGGGTCGTGGTGTTTGACTCGCTCATATTATGCCTAAACTCTTGTATTTTTGCATCACTTCGGTCGGCATAAGCTTGCTTACGTAATTTCTTCTTAACTGGAGGTATGAGCGGTGTCAGCAAGCCAAATTCGGCCTTCATGGGCTGAAAAGACGTAGCTGGCGACTCGCTAACATGATGGCATAGTGCACCAAGTAGCGTTTCGCGGGGGGGGCAAACTAACTCTTGGCCTGCAATCAAGCGCGCCATGTTTAGAGCAGCTATCAATCCACTGCCGATATTGCCTAGATAGCCTTCCATGCCGCAGATTTGGCCCGCAAAGAACAGCCCTTGCTGCTTGCGAAATTGCATCGTGGCATCAAGCATTTGCGGAGAATTGAGAAAGGTATTGCGATGCATAGAGCCTAGACGCGCGAACTCGACGTTTTCCATGCCAGGTAGGGTGCGCAACACGCGCTCTTGTTCGCCATAAGTTAGATTCGTCTGAAAACCGACGAGGTTATACAAACTGCCTTGCAAGTTTTCTTTTCGTAATTGGATGATGCCATAAGCCCAATGCCCAGTGCGTGGGTCGTCAAGCCCCACAGGACGCATAGGACCAAAACGTAATGAATCACGTCCGCGTGCAGCGATTATTTCTACTGGTAAACAACGTTCGAAAAATTGTTTCGCCTTAGGGTCTTTGGCCTCGAAATCTTTCGGCGCGTGCTTTTCGGCAGCCAGTAGCTCGTCGACAAACGCATAATACTGTTCTTTGTTGAGTGGAATATTGAGGTAATCGGCCTCGCCATTATCGTAACGCGCCGCAGCGAAGATCACCTCAGTGTTTAGACTTTCAGCAACTACCACCGGCGCAATGGCATCAAAGAAGGCTAAATTGTCGTTGCCGCTAAGCCTTTGGATATCGTCAGCCAAGGCCTCTGATGTAAGCGGTCCAGAGGCCACAATCGTAAAGCCATCACTCGGAATGGTGCGAACCTCTTCACGACACAATTCGATTAACGGCTCGGCTTCAATCGCTGCTGTAACCACTGCGCTAAATTGCTGACGGTCCACGGCCAGAGCGCCACCTGCAGGTACCGCACATTGCTCGGCAAAGGGTAGTAGTTTGCAGCCCAAACTGCGCAACTCAGCTTGCAATACGCCGCCTGCACGATCGGGCAACTTAGAACCCAAAGAATTAGAGCAAACTAACTCGGCACAATTACCACTTTCATGCGCTGCTGTGGGCTTCTGTGGACGCATTTCGTATAGGCGCACTCTAATGCCGTCTGCCGCTAATTGCAGAGCGGCTTCTGAGCCGGCCAAACCTGCGCCAATAATGTTGACAACGGTTATCTCTTGCGATTTAGGGGATACTTCAGGCATTAGTTTTTATAGAATAACAATGCCATGAATTTACATAAACTACTTTGTCTAAGTTCGTTGTTGTTGCTCGGTGCTGACCTTAACGCTCAACAAGACATTCTGCATTTAGAATCCAAGATAGATCGCGTCACGGTGTATCCAGGCTTCGCTTTAATAGAGCGCTTGGTTGACGTCCCCTCTCAGCAAGTCGGAAGCGACTTTGTTGTTGCCCTTGGACCCCTGCCACAATCCGCGCAGCCCAACTCATTTCAAACTCAGTTGGTAGGTGATGCGCTTGCAGTGCAAGGCCTCGAAATGCGTTTGCGAGTCGCGGCGGTGGCGAACTCTGCGAAGACAGATGCTATGCAGCAGCAGCTTGATGAATTACAGCAGCAGCTAATTGTGCTTAACGCTAAAAAGACAGGTATTGAACTTCAGATTCAGGCTTTGCGTAACATGGCCGATTACGAAAACCAGTCAGTAACTTCCCAGTGGGGGCTGCCGGGCGGTGTCTCCGAAAGTTTAGAATTTTTGCGTGCCCAGATGACTAAGTTTTATGGCGAGTTGCAGCGCAATGATGCAGCTATCGCTTCTGTAGATCAGAAAATGAAAGACATTGCCATCCAAATAAATGGTGTGCGCAGTGATTCAAATGAAAAAACGCGTGAACTGAGAATCAATTGTTTCGCGCAGAGAGCTGAGACGGCACAAATACGCTTAACTTACCTTGTGTCAGGCGCAAGTTGGCAGCCGTCGTATGACGTGAGAATTTCGCCAGACATGACGGGTGTTAGTGTTAAGTCAATGGGGCAAGTGAGTCAACGCAGCGGCGAAGATTGGCAGGGTGTCCGCTTAGTGCTTAGCACTTCAATGCCACAAATTGGGCTAGATCCACCTGAAGTCCCGTCGCTAATAGTCAGCGAGATGGAGGAGCCAGTTATCGAAGAATCAGAGGTTGCTGGTCTTGCCGGTGGTGCTGGTGGCAAATTCGGTGGACGTGGTAGAGGGGGTAGTCCACCCGCGCCGAGTGCTCGTGCTTGGGCGCCAAGTGCTGAGGCTGTTGATTACGGCATTACCACGCAATTTATTATGCCAGGTAGGCTCGATGTGGCAATGAACGGCGAAGCACACCGCTTCTCTATTCGCACAATACCGTTAGAGGTAGAGCCCGAGCGTTACATAGTTCCTTCACAATCGGATAACGCTTATCTTCGCGCCGAGGTGACTCACACCGGAGACAGCGTGTTATTGGCAGGAACAGCCAAAATGTTCATGGGACCAGACTATCTTGGCGAATCGAGTTTCCCGTTGCTACGTCAAAACGATAGCACGATACTAAACCTTGGTATAGATCCTAATCTTGAGGTGGTTTATGAAACCCTTGAAGATTATCGTGACAACCCAGGTTCGTTCTCGTTATCGTCGACTGCATCTATAACGCGTCGCTATCGAGCTTCATTACGTTTGGCGCCAAGCGCAAAAGGGGCAGTGGTAGTTGTTGTCGAAGAGTCGCTGCCAATTAGTAACAGTGACAAGGTCGAAGTTGAAATTGGAGAGATTTCTCCTGAAGCTATTGCATCTGATAAAGCGCTGGCCGAACGTAAGGAAACGGGCATGTATCAGTGGCGTTTTAAGATGAACCCCGGCGAGAGCAAGCCGGTGCGTTGGGGATACGAGCTATCGTTTGACGAAGATCTTTTCCCGACAGTCGAGGTCCGATAAATGTTATTGCCATCACTATTGATATATTTAGGGGCGGGTGCTCTCTTTCCCGCTCAAGAAGTAGTGCAGGTAGAATCATCCATCGACCGTGTTACTGTTTACCCGGGGTTTGCTTTGGTGGAGCGCGTGGTCGAAATCCCGGCGCAAGAAAAACATCACGATTTCATTGTTGCAGTTAGCCCATTGCCGCTGTTATCACAGCCCTCATCGTTTCAGACACAGGTATTAAATGAGTCGGTTGCAGTACAGGGGCTTGAATTGCGCTCTCGCATGAGCACGGTTGCTAATATGGCCCAAGCTAGTGAACTTGAAAAGAAGTTGTCTTCGCTCGATGAGCAGATGATTGATGCCGTCGCCGCCAAAGCAGGAATTAAACTGCAAATGGATGCATTGAACAATATGGTTGATTACGAAAACTCTTCATCATCAACTGGTTGGGGATTACCTGAAGGCGTGTCCGAGCGCCTTGAGTTTCTTGGGCAACAGATGGCAGATTATGATGTAGATTTACGCACTAATCAACTTCTGATTGACGGCCTCTCGGGTGAGATTAAAGATATCGATTTGCAAATCAACGGTGCGCGTAATGATAGGGGTTATCGAATTCGCGAGGCACGTATTCATTGCTTCTCGCAATTGCTCGATACTCCTTCGCAAATCCGCTTAACTTACTTGGTCTCGGGTGCAAGTTGGCAACCGGCTTACGATGTAAGAATTTCTCCTGACATGACAGGTGTTAATGTAAATTCGATGGGGCAAGTACAGCAACGAACTGGAGAAGACTGGAACCAGGTCAAATTGGTGTTAAGTACATCGATGCCGCAAATAGGATTAAATCCGCCGGATGTGCCGTTGCAATTTGTCGAGAGTAATTTTTACCCTTCGACTGATTCAGGGGATCTAAGCGTTCTCGGTTATGTCGAGAGAGAAGGCGAGACCGCCAGCAAATCTCGCGATTTCTTGCTACAGGAAAAGAGTGTAGCTTTTGATGCGGCGCCGATGGCTGAGGCCATTGACTATGGTATTACAACTCAGTTTTTGCTGCCGGGTAAGGTCGATGTAGCTAAGAATAACGAAGCACATCGCTTTTCAATTCGCACGATACCGCTTGAGGTAGAGCCCGAGCGCTACATCGTGCCTTCTCAATCTGAACACGCCTATTTGCGAGCCGAGGTCAAGCACGTGGGTGACAGTGTGTTGCTCGCTGGTATGGCAAAGATTTTCTTGGGCCCTGATTATCTCGGCGAGTCAAACTTCCCGTTGTTGCGTCAAAATGATTCGACGATGCTTAACTTAGGTATCGACCCTAATCTCGAGGTTGGATACGCGACCCTCGAAGATTTTCGCGACGACCCTGGCTCATTCTCATTACTGTCGACTTCGACCATTACGCGTCGCTATCGCGCGAGCCTAAGACTTTCGCCTGCCGCGCAGTCAAAGATTATAGTAGTGGTTGAAGAAGGTTTGCCAAGGAGTGATAGTGATGGAGTGGAAGTCGAAATCGGCGAGCTTGTGCCATCAGTGATTGATACGGATGAAGCGGTTGCGAAGCAAGTCGAACAAGGCTTGTATCGGTGGTCATTTGTGTTGCACCCCGGTGAGACCAAGGCAGTGCGTTGGGGCTATGAACTTTCTTTCGATGAAGACAGCACTCCGCAAGTCAAACGACAGTAAAATCGGCGGCTCATGACTAACGACCGACCCGTCCGCGTGCGCTTTGCGCCATCACCTACTGGCATGCTGCACATTGGAGGCGCGCGCACAGCATTGTTTAATTGGGCTTTCGCGCGCAGCACAGGTGGCAAGTTTATTTTGCGTATCGAAGATACCGACACCGAGCGCAATAGTGACGAGTCGTTACAGTCGATACTTGAATCCATGAAATGGCTAGGCTTAGATTGGGACGAAGGGCCGCAGGCTGAAGGTGATTTCGGCCCTTATCATCAATCGCAACGTGTCGATATGTATCAGGCGGCGATTGACAAAGGTATGTCAGAGGGCTGGCTATATCGTTGTTTTGCAACTTCCGATGAGCTTGAATCGCAGCGTGAAGAGGCGCGGTCTAATAAGGTTAATTGGCTACACGATGCGCGGTGGCGCGAGTTGTCTGCCGAGGAGTCGCAAGCTAAGGCCGACGCCGGCGATGCTTTCGTCATTCGCTTCCGCGTTGCTGCTGGCGAGTCTATCGTTGTAAACGACCACATTCGCGGTGAAGTGAAGTTTGCCAGTGACGAAGTGGAAGATTGGGTGGCGGTGCGCTCGAATGGTATGCCAACTTATAATTTCGTTTGCGCAATTGACGATGCCGCAATGCAAATCAGCCATGTCATTCGTGGCGAAGAGCATTTGGTGAATACTCCTAAACAGGTGATGTTATGCCAAGCTCTAGGCATGTCAGTTCCAGACTTTGCGCACGTGCCATTGATTCTTGGTGCCGATGGTAAGAAGTTGTCGAAACGTACAGGTGATACCGCGTTAGGCGATTACATTAAGTCGGGTCATCCTGATGATGCCTTGTTTAATTTCTTATGCTTGCTTGGTTTTGCGATTGACGACAAGACCACCGTGTTTAGTCGCGCCGAGTTGCTGAAAAGTTTCGAGTTGAAAAAAATATCAAAAGGCGGAGCCCTGTTTGACACGGATAAACTTAACTGGATTTGCGGAGAATATATTCGTAATACTAGTGTGGCTGACTTGTGCGCCGCTGTCGAGCCATTCATGGTTGCGGCAGGGTACTCGCTTGCTCCCGAGTTGCTCGCTAAATTGGTCACGGCCTTGCAGCCGCGGGCCAACCTATACTCGCATTTTGCCGAGCAGGCTGCGGGCTTGGTTAGCGAAGTTACATACGATGAAAAGGCTATAAGAGAATTGTCCAAAGATGGGGTGCTGCAGTATTTAGAATTAGTCGCAGCCCAGTTACAGGACTGTGAATGGCCACCCGCCGATTTCTTTAGCTTGGTTAAGCAGATTGCCAGTGACAAAGAAGTCGGCATTGGCAAGATCATGAAGCCTTTGCGCTGTGCCTTGACGGGCGCTTTAGGCGGTCCAGAGTTGGGAGAGATTCTCAATATCCTCGGGAGAGAACAAAGCCTTTCTCGGCTTGCGAAGGCTGGACAGTTGGTGTAAAATCTTCGCCCTTGTACCTCTCAGGTGCACGGGGATGTAGCTCAGCTGGTTAGAGCATCGGAATCATAATCCGAGTGTCAGGGGTTCAAGTCCCTTCATCCCTACCAACCAAGCGGGCGTATCATTGTGATCCGTCCGCTATTTTTTCATTATGTACGAATTCGAAACCTTCGAGAATCCACGACCGGGGCGCCACTTCATGATTGAAAGTGTCACTCACGAGTTCACTTGTAATTGTCCAATGACCGGGCAGCCCGATTTTGCAAGCTTGCGGTTCCGCACGGTTCCTGGCGCGAAATGTGTAGAGTTGAAATCGTTAAAGCTATTTTTGTGGTCATTCCGCAATGAAGGGCACTTTCACGAAGATGTCACCAACCGTATTCTCGACGAAATTGTTGCCGCTATTAACCCAGTGTTCTTGGAAGTGCGTGGCGAATTTAATGTTCGTGGCGGTATTAGTACTGTTATTACTGTGCGACATGGCGAATTGCCACCTTCGCTCGCGAATATAGAGCGCTCAGAAAATATTTTTTAATTTTTCTAAAGGTTATCGGGTATTACTCCGAAATAGTAATGAATCTGATTTCCTGTAGCCGACCAATAGGGAGCCCTCGCAAGAGGTTATTGGTCGGCTTTTTTTATGCCTGAGAAACGCGATTACTCAATGAAAGATTGCCACAGTTCACTTCTAAGGCGTCACCATCGGCAATAGGGCATACACCCTTAGGGGTTCCAAGCAGCAATACATCACCACTAGATAATTGATGCCAGCGACTTATCTCGCTCAGAGCTTCGCTAGGGCTAAAAATCATCTCTGCCAAGAGCGCCTGTTGCACAATCTCGCCATTTAGTCGGCCGGTCAGCTGTAGTCCAGCGAAGGCCTGCGCTCCTGGATAATCAGTCCAACGCGGGCCGAGCACACCGAAGCTTTGAATGTTCTTAGAGCGCAACCATGGCATTCCTGATTGTCGGTCGCGGCTTTGAACATCGCGCGCAGTAATATCGTTTGCGCAGGTGTATGCCGTGATAGCAGCCTCGCATTCAGCTACGCTCGCATTAAGCAGGTTATCGCCAATTTGGATGGCTACCTCAGCCTCACAATCTACTCTTGAAGTCAACCACTGTGGGATGTGGATGCTATCGCCGTCGCCAATGAAGATGCTCGGCAGCTTGTTGAACCACAGCGGAGTGGTTGGCGGCTCTGAATTCAGTTCACGGGCATGTGCCGCAAAGTTTTTGCCTAAGCAAAAAACATTTCTGAGTTGTGAATGAATACCCATCCCATTAACGGAGATTCTTTAAAGCACCCAAAGCATAAGCAGTGCACAAATCAGGGTTGCCTTCCCACCAACGTGGCGCGTCGTTGTTAATCCACGAACCATCTTCAAGCTGTACATCATGCAGCTTAGTAGCCAGCTCGCTGCGCCAATCATGCTGCTTGCCAGCGACGTCGGTAATGCTATCTAGTCGCAAGCCGTTAAGTGCCTGTGCAAGTGTTTGGTAGTAATAATACAAGCCTTGGAAGCCACCGCGCGGATCAATCAAAGGGTCGAACCCTGGATTAACTTCTAAAGTGTAGTGATTGCTAATCCAGTCGATAGCGGCCTGTACTCGCTCATCGTCTTGCTTGACACCCGCAAAAGTGTAACACTTAAGCAGGGCATAAGTCATTGAGCCGTAGCTGCGTGCGACTAACGATCCATCAGGTTGAGCATCGTATCCGGCAGGGGAATTGCCTGGGTAATAAGCAGCTCCGCCGTCATTGCCGGCGCGCGCTGGCTTGTCACTATCTTTGTCGTAGTAGGTCTCGCCATTCGATTCAGAATGGTTTTGGCTACGGTTTATAAAGTAAATCGCACGCTGGAAGGCCGCGTCGTCGGCTGGTACCTTAGCTTCATTCAGCGCCTGTAGCGCATATTGCAGATTCGATAAATCAGGACGCAAGTCACCACCATAACCAATGCCTCCGTAAAATTTATCTTCGGTAGTGTAGCCTTCACCTTCGTCCGTTTGGACGGCGCGCAAAAACACTACGGCATTATTGATGATAGCCTTGTCGGCAGGGCGTTGCCCATCGATTAAGGCGCCGATGGCGACAGAAGTGGTGTAAACCATTACGCGGCCGTCGTGAATCGAACCGTCTTCGCGCTGCAAGCTCACTAGCCAATCTAGGACCGGGTAGGCTTGCTCACGAACTTGGGGCCGATTACTACCGAGCATGGCGCGTGCGACCATAGCGCTAATGCCAGGCTGTGGCTGACCGAAAACCTCCCAGTACCCTGATTCGCCACGGCTACCCAGCAGATAGTCCACACCGCGCTCATAATCCGTTGCGGCTTGCTGCTTGGCGATTGCCATAGCATTCAGGTCCGTGCTCTTAGTGATTTCGTAAGTGCGCAACAGGCCGCTATTAGCGACTGCATTAGCAATTTGCTTCAAACTCGCAGTTGGTGGTAGCGCATCGATGCGCAACGCGTCGATATTCAACAACATAGCCGCCCTGAAATCATTGATGGTCTTGCCATTGCGGAGCGCCATTTTTTCGGCAGTAGGCAAATACATTTCGCGATGTACGTGTACCAATGCCATACCGATACGTTGATCGGTTTCCCATGATGGAGCATCGTCTTGATGCTGAAGAATGTAGTTAACCGCGTCGCGCATAAAAGGTCCGTCGTCAATGCGGTAAGCTCGCGGCGACAAAGCCATGCCTGTTAAAATGTTGGCCGTAATGACAACGTCGCCGCCAAATGAACCATCAGCCATTTGCGCCGGACGCACCGAGTTTAGGTAATTATCAAACAGCTCTTTTTCAGAAGGCTGTTGGCAGAGGGCAAGGCTAATGAGGATGTGAGCTAACATGAGTGTTTAACGTATTAAATGGTGTTCGGTTCGATGTTTTCGATTATTTTTACCACGCGCTGACTTACTCCCGGAAGTAGGTAGCGATGGCGGATGTCCTGCAGTTGCTGTTGCAGGAGTGGGTAATTTGCTTGATCTAGCAATGGCAGCAATGCGCTACATAAATCACCGGCGTTAATGTCTCGGCCAACAACTTCTGGGAGCATTTCTTTGTTGGCGAGCAAATTGATGCCACCGATGAAGGGTACAGCCAGAGCATTTCTTGCAATCCATGAGCCCAAAACCGAATCTATCTTGTAGACAATGACCGCAGGTATCCCGAGTGCGGCAACTTCTAGGGAAGCAGTGCCTGACACAACCCATGCCGCGCGAACCTTTGCTAGCTGTGCATGCCAATTGTCAAAGCTAAGCTCAACATCGAAGTCGTATCCATTTAATATTTCCTGTATCAGTTCGCGCAATGATTCGCGGGAGTGCGGCAATATGAACTGAAGCATCGGATTTGCCCGTTTCATCTTCATAGCGGCCTCAAGCATCAACGGTAAATTACTGCGAATTTCGCGTTTGCGGCTGCCAGGTAAAATCGCAATGATATTTGAATCTTGATTGTTGTTAATGCCGGGTAACCCGTCAGCAATGGGATGCCCAACGAAGTGCGCATCCGCACCTTTGCTGTTGTACCATGAGGTCTCAAAAGGCAAAATGCTAAGCAGGGCGTTGGCGTGCTTGAAATCACGCACGCGCCATGGCGCCCACGCCCATAGTTGTGGGACGATGTAATCCACCACCTTGACTTTGTTGCGCCTGGCAATGCGCAGCAGATGACGATTTAAGCCCGGGTAATCAATGAGGAGCACCATGTCAGGTGGGCGCTGCTTGATCTCGCGCGTGAAACGATAGATGGCCTTGAAGAACAATGGTAGTCGCGCAATAACATCCACAAAACCCATGATATTAAGATCGGCTAAAGGCAACAACACCTCGACACCTTGCGCTTGCATTTGATCGCCACCAAAGCCCCGTATCTTGATGCCAGGGTGCCGCTGTTTGAGTAAACGAATGAGTTTTAAGGCATGCGCTTGCCCAGATTGATCACCCACGACGATGAATACCGAATGGATAGGGCGCGGCGAGTCACTTAGCTGTGCCGCATCGAGTGCCTCGAGTTTGGCTAATTGGCTAAAGTGTTGCAAACGTTTCTTGCGCATCATCAACGACAGCAAATGTCGCGGCAAAGCGCACGCCAACTCTACAAGAGCGTAGAGGAATTCGCGTAATACGGTGCATGAGGCTGTTAGCATTTGCTTATGAGCGATCTACACCAAGCGCCGAAAATTCTCAAACAAGATTTGTTCGGGCGTGTAGAGCTAATCTATTTTAGCGATTCCTCGGCAATTCCACAGCTTGCAATTCGCCGTGACCTCAATTTCGCTCGCTGGTGGACGCGACCCTTGGCTGCTTCTCTTGCCCGCCGTGAAATAAAGGCGTTAACTCGGTTAGAAAAGTGCAATGCCTCCGAATCTGGGTTCCCGCACATCATTTCCCATAATCGTCAACAGATCGTGCGTAGTTACATCAGTGGGGTTCCTCTGCATATTCATGGCAAGCCACATCCGCTATTCTTTGAACAGCTCAAAGAACTCCTCCGACAGATGCATGCCGCCAAAGTGACGCACAACGACCTTGCTAAAGAGCCAAATATTGTCGTTACCGACGACGGACGACCTGCATTAATCGACATGCAACTCGCAAGCTGCGCGACATCCTTCAGCCTATTCTTTAATACGCAATGCCGTGAAGATTTTCGTCACGTTTTAAAACACCAGCGCACCTACTATCCTAGCACCTTGACGGACGACGACTTGATTTTGTTAGCAAAGAAGTCTGTCCCAGCCAAAATTTGGATGACGTGCGTAAAGCCCGTTTATTTGTTCATCACACGTCGCCTTTTCAGATGGAGCGACCGTGAAGGGGCTGGTGACCGCGGAGCTCATTAAAGCTCGTTGTCTATGTAATTCAGCCAGTTCTTTTCGAACTCGGATTCGTCTATCTTACCCCATGAGTCATCGATAGCCTTGTAGCTAATCGTTCTTTTTTCTTCGCTATCAAGATAAAGCCATGGCTTGCTGATTCTCTCTTTTAGGTTATCAATAATCTCTTCGTCGGCGTCGGCCTCGAGTGCTGTTTTTAGACTCTCTTCCTGCTCTTCAACGTAGTCCGCGTAAGCTTTCACGTAGCCGGCATGTAGGCTGGCTATGTAGTTCGGAATAATGTCTTTATATTCTTTTTTGAAATACTTAGAACTTACTCGACCACGAGTTCCTTCGCGCAAGAAGTAAATGATTGTGAAAGACTGTGCATAACAAGACACGCCTGATGGCCCTTGCCCTTGCCATTCGGGGTGAGTGTAACGCAAGTGATCCGATAAAGGCGCCACATCGCCATTAGCAATCATTCTCTTTATTTCAGGTATGCGCGCCAAGCCACCTTTCATGTCCTCGTTAGGCTTAAGCTTGCTGCCGACTAGCTTAAAAGCTCCGTAGTAATCGCCATGGCCCTCGTCGTACCAGCGGTGGGCAGCAGCTCGGTTGAATAAGAAGTGACAGTACTGGTGGAACCCCTCGTGGGTCATAACAGCAAGTGTTAAGTCAAGGCCATTGCTATTTTCTCCGAAGTACAGCACCAACTCCTCGGAGGATGGTGAGAAATAACCAGCAACACCGTTGCCCATACCACTAAACATTTGAAATTCTTCGTTAGTCTCACAAATGCGTACTACCGAAACATTGGTTATCGGCTCGGCCGGAGGAAAATCTTCTTCGAACAGTTTACGCGACGCTTCAAGACGCTTGATGGCAAGGTTGATGCTTTTGCGATCTTCGCAATTAGTCTTAATCAAATAATTCTTTGAGGGAGTCTCCAGAAGCCTCCAGCCAGGAGTCTGGTCTACTTCTTGCTGGTGAAAGCTAAGAATAGCTGAATAGTCGTCATCGGAATCGGGAGCATCTCCAGCAGAAAAATCTTCGACCTTGCTAGCATCATATTTGAAGGTTTTCATCGAAGTGCGAGCGGCACTTGACCATTTTTTTAGTTTCTTTGCACTATCCGGAAAGGCTGGATACTGCCAGATGAAAATTATTTTGGCGTCAGGCAGTTGAATGGTGAACACATCAAAACGCGTGTCATATCCTTGGCCTCCACTGACAAGATATGAAGTTATTTCTTCGCGCTTAGCGTCTGTTTTTGTTATTTTAGGGTTCGAGACCTCGGCTTCTAGTAGCTTGAATTCGTCTTTGCGCAGGCTGCCACCGTAAACAGATATGATGTAATCGTGAACTGTTTTTTCTGCAGCTTGCTCGCGGCCAGCACGTCCGCGTAATCCACCTGCTGCTTCTTCGGTGACAGCCTCTTGAGGAGTATCACGCAACACCACTAACGATGGCGCGACATTTAGGCCGAAGCCATCTTTTGTCGGGAGGCGTACAGTATCTTCTGCTGAAAATTGGCCAATGCGCCCGGCAGCAATGTCGTCGGGTGACTGTGGTATGTCCTTCCAGTCTTTTAATGGACGAAAGCTAAACCCGTACGCTGGGAATTCACGCTTGCTGCGACCAGATTTTTGGGCGCTTAAATCGCTCGCAAGACAACAAGCAACGATTAAGCAGAGGACTAACTTAAAAAGGCGTGGTGAATAAACCATGCTATCAATTTAGCATAGCGAGTTGTTATCCTTCGCTAATATTGCTAATAACTCTGACTTTTGCAGGGCGTAAAATCTTAACTCCCATGCAGTATCCGCGCCCCAGTAACTCGAGCTGAGGATTCTCTAAATCGGTGTTTACCACCGTTTCGATGGCTTCGTGCCGCTCAGGGTTGAAGTCGTCGTCGCTTGCAGGAGAAATGAACATCACTCCGTGTGAAAGGAACACCATATCAAGAGCCTGCTGGATAGCTGACATGCCAGCCAAGAATGCTTCGCCTTGCTCGGCATCTTTGATGCTTTGCGGAACGGACTTCAGTCCGGCTTCAAGGTAATCGGCGACCGCCATTAAGTCACTCAGCAAACCCTCGAGGCGCAAGCGAACGCGCTCTTCGGTGTCGTCGTGCATTCGGCGACGCATATTCTGCACGTCAGCTTGGGCGCGCATAAATTTATTTTTGAAGTACTCGAGGTCTTCGACCACTTCTTCTACAATTTCGACCACTTCTTCAGCAGCAGACTCTTCTGTAGCTTGTTCAACTTGATCTTCGTTGACTTTTTCTTCGATGTTTTCTTTAGATTCAGACATGATTATTTCTTTTTCTTCTTGTATATTTTGTGTAAATCTTTGATCAAGACTTTTTCTCCACGGCTTAACTTCTTAGGCACGTCAACTTTGATGCGCACATGTAAATCGCCACGCTTTTTTCTTTCGTGTAAACGAGGTAGGCCTTGGCCAGAAATGCGGAAGACCTTGCCTGTGGCAGTACCTTCCGGCACGGTCATCTTTGCTTCGCCTTCAAGAGTTGGAACGATAACTTTATCGCCCAAAACAGCCTGCGGCCAGGTGATTTCTAATTCAGTGTAGAGGTCGCGGCCTTGGCGAATGAAGCCATCTTGCTGACGGACGTTGACTTCGACATAAAGGTCACCAGCAGGACCACCGTTACGTCCAGCTTCGCCTTCGCCGGTGTGGCGAATTTGAGCACCATCTTCAATGCCCACTGGAATGGTTACCTCAATTTCGGTACGTTTTGATTCGAGGCCTGTGCCGCGGCAGGTACCACAAGGTTTGCTAATGGTTTGGCCGTTGCCGTCACATCGTGGGCATTCGGCTTGAGTAACAAAGAAACCTTGGCGTTGCTGTACAACTCCGCGTCCATGACAGCCATCACAGGTCTCGACAGTGCCGCCAGGAGCAGCGCCAGACCCATCACAGCTAGAACAGTTTTCTTTGCGACGCATCGATAGAGTGCGGTTAGCTCCGTTTAGTACTTCAGCAAGTGAAATATCCACACTTGCCCGCATCGATCGGCCCGTGTTGTTGCGTTGCGCACGCTGGCCTCCGCCGCCAAAGATTGTCTCGAAAATTGAGCCTCCGCCACCAAAGATGTCACCAAACTGGGAAGAAAGGTCATTGAAGTCGACATTGTGGTTGCCGCCACCGCCGCCAACAAATCGATCGTGTCCTAATTGGTCGTAACGTTGACGCTTTTCTTTATTAGACAACACCGAATAAGCTTCAGATGCTTCTTTAAATTTATCGGCTGCGCCTTGTTCTTCATTGCGGTCAGGATGATACTTCAAAGCCAGCTTGCGATAAGCTGATTTGATGTCGGCGTCGCCCGCATTGCGGGGTACGCCAAGAACTTTGTAATAGTCGCGTTGACTCATACTTAGGCAGGCGTCTCGCTGTCACTTGCTACATCTGTTACCAAAGTATTGGTAATCAGAATCAATCCGGCAATAGATCCTGCATTAATTAACGCTGAGCGTACAACTTTAGTCGGGTCAATAATGCCGGCGCGTCCTAGATCGCAGTATTTGTTTTTGAGCGCATCAAAACCAAACCATCCGTCTAGTGCCATGACATCTTCTACGACAACATTGCCGTCAAAGCCTGCATTGTTGGCAATCACGCGTGTGGGTGAACTTAGAGCTGCGATGACGATATCGACGCCAAACTTCTCGTCGCCATGCGCTTTTTTGCGCACAGCCTCAACAGCTGGAATAGCGCGTAGTAGGGCAGTTCCGCCGCCAGGTACAATACCTTCGGCTTTGGCTGCACGGGTGGCATGGAGGGCGTCTTCGACACGATGTTTCCGTTGCTTCAATTCAGCTTCGGTGGCGCCGCCAACTTTCACAACAGCTACGCCGCCAGAAATACGCGCTAAGCGCTCGCGCAATTTTTCGCCATCGTAGGTCGATGTCGAGCGATCAAGTTGTGCTTGAATTTGAGAGACACGTTCGGAGATAGCTTTCTTCGTGCCAGCACCGCCGACTAGAATACAACGGTCCTTTTCGACGCGTACTTTTTTGACAGCGCCCAAGTCTTCGAGGCCAACTTCATTTAAGCTGCTACCTGTATCGTTCATGATTGCTGTAGCGCCCGTGACAACAGCAATATCTTCAAGCATCGCTTTGCGACGGTCACCAAAGCCAGGCGCTTTAACCGCTACGACATTCATAATGCCGCGCATTTTGTTAACCACTAAAGCCGCCAGCGCTTCGCCATCAATATCTTCTGCGATAATCAACAATGGCTTGCCAGTAGGAGCAACTTGCTCAAGTAAAGGCAAGAACTCTTGCAGATTAGAAATCTTGCCTTCATGCACTAACACTAGGGCCGATTCAAACTCGGCGACCATCTTGGCCGTGTCGGTTACAAAATAAGGTGACAAATAACCTTTGTCAAAATTCATACCATCGACAATTTCGAGAGTCGTTTCAAAGCCATCGCCTTCTTCGATAGTGATGACACCATTGTCGCCCACTTTCTCAACAGCATCAGCAAGGATATCACCGATATTTGAATCTTGGTTGGCTGAAATTGCGCCAACGCGTGCAACGTCTTTACGCCCGGAGACCTCTTTGCTTAATTGACCGATGGAATCAACGGCTGCTTTGACAGCGCTATCTATGCCACGCCGCAATAAAGTAGGGGATGCACCTGATGCCATATGGCGTAGTCCCTGGCGGACTAAGTCGGCAGCCAATACCGTTGCGGTTGTAGTGCCATCACCAGCTTGATCGTTGGTCTTGGAGGCCACCTCGCGCACTAATTTAGCACCAAGGCTCTCAAAGGGGTCGTCTAGGTCGACGTCTTTCGCTACGGACACACCATCTTTAGTGATGATGGGGTCGCCAAAAGATTTTTCTAGAATCACGTTGCGCCCGCTAGGGCCCAAGGTGACGCAAACTGTTTTTGCAAGTGTTTCGATGCCGGCAAAAAGTTTTTCGCGCGCGCTATCATCAAAAAGTATTTGTTTAGCCATGATGTTATTTACTGTTAATGACGGCAAGAATTTCGTTGGCGCGTACGATTAAAAATTCGCAGCCACCGACTTCTATTTTAGAGCCTGAGAACTTGGCGTACACCACGTGGTCGCCAACTTTGACTGGTAGCTCAGCGCGGACACCATCTTTGTTTAGAGCTCCGGCGCCAACGGCTAGGACTTCGCCACGTAGCGGTGTCTCGCTAGCACTGTTCGGCAAAAAGATGCCCGCTGCCGAAACTGTTTCAGCAGTAGCTGGCTCAATAAGGACCCGATCTTCAATCGGGGTGAATGCAATTTTAGTTTTAGCCATGATTAATGAGCGTGGTTATGAGCAGCGTCAGCTTGGTCGTCGTCGGCATCCGCCTCAACGATTAAGCATTCTGTAGTGATTAAAGTAGCGGCAACGCTAACGGCGTTTTGCAAAGCCGTGCGTGTCACTTTTGTTGGATCAACAATGCCCATCTTTAGCATATCGCCATATTCGCTAGTCAAGGCGTTGTAGCCGTACGTTGGGGACTTTTCTTTAAGTACGTTGCGTGCAACTACAGCACCGTGTTGCCCAGCGTTTTCACAGATGGTTTTGATCGGAGACTCGAGTGCCTCAGCTAAGACCTTAAGGCCTGTTAGCTCGCCACCGGAAAGCTTGAGTGTGTTCTTGCGTAAAGCTGCAGAAGCGCGCAGTAGCGCTGTGCCGCCACCGGCCAGGATGCCCTCAGCAATCGCAGCGACTGTGGCGTGCTTGGCGTCTTCGTAGCGAAACTTGCGTTCTTTAACGTCGGCTTCAGATGCACCGCCAACTTGAATTTGAGCAATGCCGCCCACTAGCTTGGCTAGACGTTCTTCTAGTTTCTCTTTGTCGTAGTCACTAGTCGTGCTTTCTATTTGCGACTTAATCAACTCGGCGCGCGCGCTGACGATGCTTTTGTCGCCAGCACCTTTGACCAATGTCGTTGAGTTGGAATCAATGATGACTTGTTCGGCAGTACCGAAATCAGCGATGGTGATCGCGTCTAGGTTTGCGCCGGAATCTGCCATGAAGGCATTTGCCTTAGTCAGAATAGCAATGTCCTGCAACATCTCTTTGCGACGGTCGCCATAGCCTGGAGCTTTAACGGCAACGACTTCAATAACACCACGCATCTTGTTGATAACTAAAGCAGCCAAAGCTTCGCCTTCGATGTCTTCGGCGATGATGAATAAAGCTTTTTTGCTTTCTTTGGCCAACTCGAGCGCCGGTAACAATTCTTGAACACTAGAGATCTTGTTTTCGTGAACCAAAATAAGTGGCTTACGATACAGGCATTCTAGAGTTTCGGTATTAGTAGCAAAGTTCGGTGACAAGAAGCCACGATCAAATTGCATACCTGTAACAATCTTTACTTCAGTGTCGAGACCCTTGCCTTCTTCAATACTAATGACTCCGTCGTCGCCAACCTTCTTGAACGCGTCAGCAAGAATAGCGCCAACAACTTCATCGTTGTTCGAAGCAATTGTTGCGACAGACTTGATGTCTTTATTGTTCTTGATAGGCTTCGCTTGTTTGGTGATGTGCGTCACAACTTGTCGCGTCGCTTGGCGAATACCGCTGATAATATCGTTTGGAGACTCGCCCACAGCTAGGTGGCGTAAAGCCTCTTTGTAAATCATCCATGCAAGCAGGGTAGAAGTAGTAGTGCCATCGCCAGCACGGTCGTTAGTCTTAGTGGCAGCCTCTTTCACTAATTGAGCGCCTAGATTTTCGGCCTTGTCTTCAAGATCGATATCGCGGGCGACAGTAACGCCGTCTTTAGTGATTACAGGACCGCCCCAAGACTTGTCGAGCACAGCGCATCGACCTTGAGGACCTAGAGTAGAAACAACAGCCTTAGCAAGCTTCTCGACACCACAAAGGATGGCGTCGCGTGCTTCGGCATTAAACGAGAGTTCTTTATGCATTATTTTCTGGTGAGTACCGCCTGGCAGCTCGATGCTATACAGCAAAACTAATGCCAACATTCGAGCAACAAAGCGCGCAGATTCTACTATGATTACTGCCGAATTGGCATGATGAATCTACTAATCTCTACAATGCTGTCCATTTTGGCACAAAATCCTGCTGCGGGCTCCGCAGATGTCGGTGGCGACCTGGCATGGTTTGACGGATTCCTTGACTCGGCAGGGGTCGAATTGTCGGCTTTGACCTGGGAAAACGGCCGCGCTCTTCCGCACCCAACTCTGGGCGAGTGGCTACAGCTTGATTTTACTCATGGCACAAAGGACCTTTCGGTGATGCGGTCGCCGCTATTCCTTTACCTGCAAGACTCTTCCAGAATTTCTGGACGGCCAGTCGAAAGCGACGGCGACTTTTTGCTGTGGCAGACGACTAGTGAGAAAACGTTAAAGATAGATTTGCGGCATGTGCTTGCTATCGCAGGCCCTCACTTTGTAGCCCCGCATTTGAATGAAGATCTGTTGCGGATGAAAACAGTAAACGATGTCAGTGATGTAGCCAGTGGTTTTTTTGTCGCACTCAATGAGGCAAAGGTGAAATTCGAAACGGGCGGCACCGAACTTGAAGTAGCAGTTGAAAAAATCGAAGCACTCGTTTTCTATAGTGACCCTAGTGTGCAAGAAAACCTTCCGTCATTCGTGTACTTACACGATGGTTCGATGTTCGCTGCGAGTGTCGTCAGTTGTAATAATAATGCGTTGCGCGTCGCTACACTGTGGCAGGAGGATTACGTGCTGGCGATGTCTGAGGTCTCGAGAATCACTCGCAATGAGTCTTCGCAGCTCTCGTTCGAAGTTCAACCGCAATCAACGAGTTTCGATGGGTTTGATTTGTCAATAGCTCGGCGCCATTTCAATAAAGGATGGTCTCTGGCGCCGCAGGATGTCGTTGCGCTAAAATGCCTAGATGATGGCTTATTCGCTATTTGGGCAGGCATAGACGACGATGTCACTGGATTTATTTCTCCTAGTCCCGTCACATTTTCCATCTTTGTGAATGGGAAGTTGCGCGAGACATCAACGGTTAAGAGGGTTGCAGAGACTGCCCAATTGCTGCGTCTTGAATTGCGAAAGGATGACCGTGTCGAATTGCGGAGTTCATCGGTTTATGAAACATCTGCGGGGGCGCATGGCGACTGGTGCCAGCCTGTTTTTATTCCACCTTATTAGTTGCGCCATGGCAAATAACTTGTCGCGTACTTGGGTCGTAAAACGCGATGCGGTTCTTGCCGTACTGTTTCGAAACTTTCAGTGCTTCGTTCGCTTGTAAAAATAGTTGACGCGAATCACGCCCGCCAAATTTATTAGTAGTTGCTATTCCTACTGAAGCGCGTAATTGTGCAATGTCCGAATCTTCTACTGCCGGATTCTTGCGTAGTGAGTCTTGGAAACGTTTTGCCACCATCAGTGCCTCTTCAATTGTCGTCGTCGGCAAGATTAAAGCAAATTCGTCGCCGCCTATTCGGGCAGGTATGTCAATATTGCGCACGCTTTCGCGTAACACATTAGCCACGGTCTTGAGCGCGATGTCGCCAAACTCATAAGTGTTGTCGTCGTTGATGGTTTTGAAGTCGTCGAGGTCAATAAGCATCAACGCCAGCGGGCTACCGTGTCGTGTGCTACGCTCGAATTCTTCGCGTAATCGCGCACGAAAGTGGCGGTCGTTGAATAATTCTGTCTTATGATCGGTCACTAGCTGGCTTTCTAGCTCGTTCGTGTGTTGGCGAGTGGCATCCACTATTTTCTCAAAACGCAGCAGATTATCGAGCCTAAAGCCGATTTCGCTGTGACTCTCGCTGCTAATAACCCAATCTGCCACCGCCAAAGAGCCCATCAACAGGGTGGAGAGGGTGCCAACGACGGCGTCCTTCCAGGGGATGACCAGCCACGGAATGTGATGGTGTGGGCTTAGCAGCGGCAGTAAACTTTGCCATTCAATGCCGTCACGCTTTAGGGTGAGCGGTAGCAGGATG